>OGKG01001965.1_pt1 | contig 22934 bp, 20 predicted proteins | sample 1572201 | NCBI WGS metagenome assembly OGKG01 (sample SAMEA2582146, study PRJEB24529) | metagenome | biome: Human gut stool | place: China | collected 2011 | reverse complement strand
AGAAGGCCAGCCTGATGAAGTATGTCTCCGTGGCGTTCCTCTGCTACATCGGCGTGCTGGTGCTGCTGCTGCTCTGGGGCAAGAGCGATGCGTTCACCCTGTCCATCATGGGCGAGGGCGGCCTGTCGATCAACCTGTACACCATCCTGTTCATCGCGTTCTTCGGCATCGGCTATGGCGCCTATTATGCTACGGCCGATATGCCCATCCCCATGGTGGCCGACTGCTCTGACTACGAGACCTACCGCTCCGGCAACTACATCCCGGGCATCATGGGCACCCTGTTCAGCCTGGTGGACAAGCTGGTCTCCAGCCTGTCCGCTACCGTTGTGGGTGTTGCAGTCAGCTTCATCGGCCTTGAAAGCCTGCCCACCCAGTACGACCCCTACACCCCCGGCATGAACGGGGTGGTCATCGTGCTGTTCTGCATCATCCCCATGGTGGCATGGGCTGCCACCCTCATCGCCATGAAAGGTTACAGCCTGACCGGCGAGAAGATGAAAGAGATCCAGGCTGTCAACGCCTGCCGCCGCGACGCCGTGGCCAACGGCATGAAGCTGGAGGAAGCCATGACCAAGTGGCAGACCCTCGACCAGTTGCCAGCCGAGTACCGCGGCTGAGGGCTGACCCCTTGATCCCATAAAACCAGAAAGGCACCGCGCTCTGCTTCCCGGAAACGGGGAGGGGCGCGGTGCTTTTTGGTTCAGCTTGCACTTTGCCCGCAAAAACACTATACTAAAGAAAATGCGAAACGGACAAAACAGCGGGGAGGGGAGAAGATGGCAGAGCAACGGGAGCGGGGACTTTCGCTGCGGCGGAAAGTGACCGGCTGGCTGGGGGCGATTCTGGCCGTGACGCTGGTGTCCATCGGGATGGCTACCGCTGTGGGGCGGTGGACCAGCACCGCCTTTGACGCGATGCTGGCCGATAACAGCGCCTGTTACACCGTGCAGGATGCGCTGGCGGCGGAGACCAAGGCGTTCTCCCGGATGGTGCGGGAGCCCTCGCAAGAGAACACGGAGGAGTATCAGACGGCCTGCGAGATCACTGAAGCCAGCCTGGCGGAGCTGCCCTTTGATTATGAAAAGATCGGCGAGGACCGCTACGCCCGCACCTGGAACCTGCTGCAGGGCTATGCGGGCTACCAGAAGTACCGGGACGCCTTTTTGCAGATGACCCCGGCGGCGGATACCTATGTGGACCAGATGTACCGGGTGATGGAATTGCAGGATTACCTCTCCGAGTACGCCCTCCGGCTGACGCAGGCCACGTTGGAGCAGGAGAACGCCGCTTACAGTGCGCAGGCCGACCAGCTGGAGCAGCTGCCCTGGGTGTATCTGGGGCTGTTCCTTATGGCGCTGGCATTGATGCTGGTGCTGCTGGATATGCTGTCCCGGGCCGTGGTGCGGCCCCTGCTGGCGCTGGCGCGGGCTTCCCGCAGCATCGCGGACAACGATTTTTCCGGGCAGGATCTGCCGGTCCACAGCCAGGATGAGGTGGGGCGGCTGACCGGGACGTTCAACCAGATGAAGCACGCCATGCAGGAGCATCTGGCTACCCTGAACGCCCTCCACCGGGAGGAAGTGCGGAATCTGGCCCTGGAAAAAGACCTGGATCACACCCGAATGGAGATGCTCAAGAGCCAGGTGAACCCGCATTTCCTCTTCAATACCCTGAACATGATCTCCTGCATGGCCCGGCTGGAAGACGCCGAGACCACCGACAAGATGATCGTCAGCCTGGGCAACCTGTTCCGGCACAACCTGCGCACCAAGCAGCAGGAGGTGACGCTGGAAGAGGAGCTGGACGGGCTGGAAGATTACATCTACCTCCAGCAGATGCGGTTTGATGGACGCATTGCCGTGGAAAAGCAGATCCTGGTAGACCCGGCGCGGGCGCGGCTGCCGTCGTTTACATTGCAGCCCGTCATTGAGAACGCGTTCTCCCACGGGCTGAAAGCCTGCGAGGAGGGCGGGCGCATCCTGCTGCGGGTCTGGCGGCAGGGGAGAATGCTGTACGTTACCGTGGCCGACAACGGCAAAGGAATGACGGAAGAGGAACTTGCCGCTCTGAGCGAAAAAATGCGGCAGAGCGAACAGACCGGAAAGAGCATCGGACTGGGAAATATCTTCCGGCGGGTGTCCATGCTCTACCCGGATACAGGAAAAATGCAGGTGTTCAGCCGGGCGGGGCATGGCACCGTCATCCGGTTTGAGATCCCTCAGGGAGAAGAGGAGGAACGGGCATGAAGTGCAAGCTGCTGGTGGCGGAGGATGAGCTGATCGAGCGGAAAGTCCTCTGCAAGACGCTGCAAAAGTATCTGGGCGACCTGATTGTCCTGTACGAGGCCCGCAACGGGCGGGAGGCGCTGGAGCTGTTTGCCCGGGAGGCCCCGCAGGTGGTCATCCTGGACATTGAGATGCCCGGCTACACCGGGCTGGAAGTGGCCCGCAAGATCCGGGAAACGGACAAGAACTGCGGCATCCTCTTCCTGACCGGATATGATAAATTTGCTTACGCCAAGCAGGCCATTGCGGTGCGGGCGCTGGACTACCTGCTCAAGCCCTACAAGGAGCAGGAGCTGGTGTTTGCGGTAGAGGACGCCATCCGGCAGGTGTCGGCCCGGAGCACGCCGCTGCCGCCCCGGGTACAGCCTACGGCCCCGGCTGCCCCGCTCCACACCGAGGAAGAGGACGAGGATGTCCGCACCTCCATTATCCGGGCGGAGATGCTCTCGTTTATTGAAGCCCACTACCGGGAGGATATCTCGATGCAGGATGCGGCAACAGCCCTGCGCTACTCGGATGCCTATTTCTGCAAGAGGTTCAAGCAGTGCTTCAAGGTCAACTTTTCGGCCTACCTCAACGAGTACCGGGTGGGGAAAGCACGGCAGCTGGTGCTGGACCCCCGCCTCAGCCTGAAAGACGTGAGCACCGCCTGCGGCTATGCCGATGCCAACTATTTTACCCGGGTGTTCAAGCGGATCACCGGCAAGACCCCCTCGGAATACCGGCTAGAAAATTTAAACAACTAAAGTGTGGCAAAGAACCGGAAGCGCGTCTGATTTGGACGTGCTTCCGGTTCTTTTTTGCCAGTTTCTTTCTCCTCGGAGACGAAAAAATTGTACTTGGATACAACAATGACAAAATAGTCCTGCGGTTCGCAAAAAATTCCCGTTTCGGAAAAAAGTCGGACTTGTTACAATAAATTTACAAACCGTGAATCGAAAAAGGGAGGATACAACGCATGAAGAGAAGAAAGTTCCTGTCGCTGATGGGCACGGCCGCCTTGGCAAGCGGCCTGCTGCTGACCGGATGCGGCGGGGGAGAGGCTGCGGATGACCGCCGGATCATCCGCATTGGCCATGTGCAGTCGGCCAACCACCCCGATCACCTGGGCCTGACCGCGTTTGCGGATTTTATCAATGAGAAACTGGGGGACAAGTACCGCGTGGAGGTTTACCCCAGCGAGCTGCTGGGCAGCCAGACCGAGATGGTGCAGCTGACCCAGACGGGCGCCATCGACTTTGTGGTGGCCTCCAACGCTATCATGGAGACGTTCAGCTCCCAGTACCAGATCTTCAACCTGCCGTATCTGTTCTCCAGCGAGGAGGCCTACCATGCCGCCATGGACGACCCGGAGGTAACAGCCCCCATCTTCAAGACCACTTCCAAGGCCGGTCTGGAGACGGTCACCTGGCTGGACGCGGGTACCCGCAACTTCTACACCGTCAAGACCCCCATCAACCAACCCTCTGACCTGAAAGGCCTCAAAATTCGCGTCCAGCAGTCTCCCACCAATGTGGAGATGATGCGTTTGCTGGGCGGTACCGCCACCCCCATGGGCTTCGGTGATGTGTACACCGCCCTGCAGGCCGGCATTCTGGACGGCGCAGAGAACAACGAGCTGGCCCTGACCGACAACGGCCACGGCGACATCTGCAAGTATTACTCCTACGACATGCACCAGATGGTCCCCGACCTGCTGGTGGCGAACTACGAGTTCCTCTCCAACCTCTCGCCCGACGAGCGGGCCATCTTTGAGGAGGGCTTCCAGCTCATCAATCAGGTGGAGCGGGATGCCTGGGCCGCTGCCGTGGAAGAGGCGAAGAACAAGGCCGAGAACGAGCAGCACGTCAACTTCCTCTACCCGGACACGGCCCCGTTCCAGGAGGCCATGGCACCCCTGCACACCTCGGTGCTGGCTGCCAACCCCGAGCTGCAGTCTATCTATGACCGTATTCAGGAATACAATGCTGAATACGCGTCCGCAAACTAAGGAGAGGCCAATATGGAAAAATTTCGTACCGCGCTGAACAAGGCGCTTGAGCTTCTGGCTGGCCTGAGCATGGCGGTCATGGTCATCCTGACCACCTATCAGGTCATTGCCCGTTATATCTTCAACTCTCCCTCCACCTGGTCGGAGGAGCTGGTCGGCTATCTGTTTGGCTGGAGCACCCTGTTTGGTGCCACCATCGTTTCCGGTGAGCGCGGCCACATGAACATCCCCATTCTGGTGGACCGGATGAACCCCGGGATGCGCAAGGCGTTCCACATCCTGTGGGAGGTCGTGGCGTTCCTCTTCTCCGCCACCATCCTCGTCTTCGGCGGCTTCCAGGTCTCCAAACTGGCCATGGGCCAGCAGACCTCCTCGCTGAACGTGGCTGTGGGTACGTTCTACTGGGTCATGCCCATCTGCGGCGTGGTCATCCTGCTGTATTCCATCCTGAACATCATCGGCATTGCCAACGGCACCATCTCGCTGGAGGTCGCCGATGAGGCTTCCGAGGCCATCGCCAAGGTCGAGGCCGAGAAAGCCGCTGCAAACGAAAAGAAGGAGGGCTAAACCGTGGCAATTCAAGCATTGTTGGTCATTCTGGCAGTCCTGCTGGTGCTGCTGTTCCTGGGCGTGCCCATCTCGTACGCCATCGCCGTTTCTTCTCTGACGGCCATTCTCTCGTCCATTGACCTGAACGTTGCCGTGCTGACGGCTGCCCAGCGCACGTTCGTGGGCATGAGCAAGTTCAGCCTGACGGCCATCCCGTTCTTCATTCTGGCGGGCAACATCATGAACCAGGGCGGCATTGCAAAGCGCCTGGTGGATTTCGTCATGTCCATCCTGGGCAAGCTGCCCGGCGCGCTGCTCATCACCAACATCGGCACCAACGCCCTGTTCGGTGCCATCTCCGGTTCCGCTTCCGCCGCCGCTGCCGCCGTTGGCTCCATGATCCGCGACGGTGCCGAGGAGCAGGGCTATGACCCGGCTGTCACCGCTGCTACCAACGCGGCATCCTCCTGCTCCGGCCTGCTGATCCCTCCCTCCAACGCCCTGATCACTTACTCGCTGGCTTCCGGCGGCACCTCCGTGGCTGCCCTGTTCATGGCCGGTTATGTCCCCGGCATCATCTGGGCTCTGGCCTGCGCCGTGGTCGGTGTCATCCTGGCCAAGAAGCTGGGCTATAAGGGGACTCCCGGCAAGTTCGATTGGAAGAACCTCGGCGTCTGCACCCTGCGCGCTCTGCCCTCCCTCTCCCTGATCATCGTGGTCATCGGCGGCATCGTGGGCGGCGTCTTCTCCGCCACCGAGGGTTCTGCCATCGCCGTGGTCTACGCCCTCATCCTGGCATTCTGCTACCGCTCCATCAATCTTAAGAGCCTGTGGAAGATCATTGTGGATTCTGCCAAGATGTCCGGCATGGTCGTCTTCCTGGTTGGCGTGTCCAACATTCTGGGCTGGGTCATGGCGTTCCTGCAGATCCCCGATGCCGTGGCGGCTCTGCTGCTGGGCCTGACCAACAACAAGTACATCATCCTCCTGATCATGAACGTCATCCTGCTGGTGTCCGGCACCTTTATGGATGTTACCCCGGCTATCCTGATCTTCACCCCGCTGTTCCTGCCCATCTGCCAGAGCTTTGGCATGAGCACCATCCACTTTGGTATGATCCTCGTGTACAACCTCTGCATCGGCAACATCACGCCCCCTGTCGGCAACGCGCTGTTCGTGGGCATCAAGGTGGGCCGTACCAGCCTGGAAAAGATCCTGCCTTACATGCTCATGTACTATGTCGCCATCATCGGCGGCCTGCTGCTGGTCACTTACATCCCGGCAGTGTCCATGGCCCTGCCTCAGCTGACGGGCCTGGTGTAATGAGCGCATAACGGAACCATCTACTTTCTTCTCCTGAAAAGGCGGCACTTCTGCAATCGAGTGCCGCCTTTTCCTTTTGTGTGCCGGAAAAATTTTTGCCTGCCGGCCCGGGAAGCTGCAATTTTTCAGTGTGATGAACCGTATTTAAGAAAAAGGAACCAATTTCCAGTTGAAAGAAATGCGATCCATTGCGGATAAGGAGGCTGCCGATATGAAACTAGCTGCTGATTACCGTGCTCTTGCCCGGGATGCCCTGCGTGGAAGATGGAAAACGGCGGTGCTGGCCGGGTTGCTCGCCAGTGCGCTGGGTGCCAATATTGTAAACGCAACCGGGAACATTACATCCAACGCGAACCGTGCCAACCAGAATTCCAACATCACGCCCGATGGTTACCTTGAGTTGTTTTCACAGGCCAACGGCGGCAGGCTGCTGGCAGTGCTGGTGGCCTGCATCGTGGTCTGGACCCTCTTCACCCTCGTGGTGGGCGGTGCCGTGCGGCTGGGATATGCCCGATTCAACTTGAATCTGGCGGACGGAAAAGCGGCCGCTGTTTCGGACCTGTTTTCCCAGAAAGACCGCCTGTGGGATGGCTTCTGCCTGAAATTTTTGCAGGGGCTGTATGTGGCACTGTGGTCATTGCTGCTGGTGATCCCCGGCATTGTAAAATCCTACAGCTATGCAATGGCTCCGTACATCATGGCGGAACACCCTGCCCTGACGGCCAACGATGCTATTACGGAATCGCGGCGGATCATGGACGGCAACAAATGGCGGCTGTTCTGTCTGGATTTCAGCTTCATCGGGTGGGAGCTGCTCTGTGTCCTCCCGATGCTGGCCGGTTTTTCGTGGGTCGTGGCAGCTTTCTCCGATGCAGCGGCCATGGGAATCGTCCTGGTGACGCTGCTGGCAGTTCCGTTGAGCGCGGGCTTTTTTGTAGTGCGCCCCTATGAGGAAGCCGCATGGGCGGTTTTCTACCGGGACATCACAGCGGCCGAGGCAGAAACCGAATGACCCGAACCGGAAAGCAAAAGGAGTACGAAAGACGGAATGAGAAACACTGCGATCTATCATCTCCCGGGGCTGTTTGAGTTTTACGAGCTGTACCGCCGGTTCCTGCCGCTGTTCCGGACACACCGGGAGTATTTTTACGATTGGTGCGAGATCGGTTCCCTCTACGGTGCCCCGGAAAACTGCCTCTGGGGCGGGGGACGCTTTTCCTGCGGGGAGTGTGATCCCCAGGCGATGATGGCCCTGCTGCGGGAATACGGCATCTCGGCCCGGCTGACGTTCAGCAACTCGCTGCTGCGGGAGGAGCATCTGGCGGACGAGCGCTGCAATGCGCTTTGCAGGCTGCTGGCAGAAAGCGACGGCCCGCAGAACGGCGTCATCGTCCACTCTGACCTGCTGGCGGGCTACCTGAAAGAGCACTACCCGCAGCTTTATCTCGTCTCTTCCACCACCAAAGTCCTCACGGAGTTTGAAGCGTTCCGGCAGGAGACGGCCCGGGAGGATTTTGCCTATGTGGTGCCGGATTTCCGGCTCAATAAGGCCTTTGCCCAGCTGGAAACGCTTGCCCGGGCGGAAAAAGACAAGGTGGAATTCCTCTGCAACGAGTGCTGCTGGACGGGCTGCAGGGACCGCAAGCGCTGTTATGAGGTGGTCAGCCGCCAGAACCTCGGGGAAGACTGCCCGGATCACCGCTGTGCTGCGCCCGACGCGGCGCAGGGGTACCGCTTTTCCAAAGCCATGCGGAGCCCGGCGTTCATTGGGGTGGAGGATATCAAGGAAACCTATCTGCCCATGGGCTTTTCCAATTTCAAGATCGAGGGGCGGGGCCTGGGCAGCGCGCTGGTGCTGGAATTTTTGCTCTACTATCTGGTCAAGCCGGAGCACCAGCTGGAAGTCCGGGAAGAAATTTATCTCGACAACATGCTGGACTTGTTTTGACCGCCTGCGTGCAGGGTTGAAGCCTGGAGCCGGTTTGCGTATAATGGATATGGAACCGGGGACGGCTGTCCCCCAAAGGAGAACATCAGGAGGGAAATCAAGATGGAATTTACACAGGTCGTGGAAAACCGCTATTCCTGCAAAAACTTCAGTGGCCGTAAGGTGGAGGCGGAAAAGCTGCAGGTCATTCTGGAAGCAGGCCGGGTGGCCCCCACTGCGAAAAATTTACAGGAGCAGCGGGTCTATGTCGTCCAGTCCGAAGAGGGGCTGAAAAAGATCGACGCTGTAACGCCCTGCCGCTATGGCGCTCCCACCTGCCTGGTGGTGGCCTTTGATAAAAACCATGTGTTTACTTACCCCGGCGAGAAGCGGGATTCCGGCGTGGAGGATGCCTCTATTGTAGCCACGCACATGATGCTGGCCGCCGCCAACGCAGGAGTGGACAGCTGCTGGCTGAACTTCTTTGACCCGGACAAGGCAGCCAAAGAGCTGGGCCTGCCGGAAAATGAGGAAGTGCTGATGATCCTGGACCTGGGCTATGCAGCCGAGGGCGTTGGCCCACTGCCCAACCACACCTCCCGCAAGCCTCTGGAGGAAACGGTGGTCTACTGCTGAGGAAGACTGCCCGGAACAAACCGACCGGTCTGACGCTGGGTTTCTTCCACCATCTGGAGGGCCTGGGCATCGGCACCATTGCGGCGGCGTTTACCATGGGCAAGGCCATTGGCTTTGCGGGCGATGTGCTGGATAAGCACTTCCGCTTTGGAACGTACAAGACGCTGAAAAAAGAAAGCTGCTGATCCATCCCCTCAAAAAGAGCTGTATTCCCCCGCCCGAAATGGACGGGGGAATTTTTTTTTTTGCGGAGTTTAAAAAAGGCTTGACAAATCGGGATCCGCTCTTATAATTATCTATGGTAATTAACTTTGATAATTACTTTGGAAAGGAAACTGTTATGACCATTGAGTACACAAAGCGGATGCTGGATGCCTGTTATCTGGCAAAGCGGGTGCGGGAGCTGCTGCCGACCCTGCCGGACGGGGTACAGCCCTCGTATATCCACTATCTGGATATTATCCGAACGCTGGAAGGGCAGGGGGTACCGGTAAAGGTATCGGATATCAGCGCGGCGCTGGATCTGCCCCGGCCCGGCGTGACTCGTACCGTGAAAGAGATGGAGGCCAAGGGCTACCTGAAAAAAGAGGCCTCGCCCGAGGATGGCCGGGTGACTTACCTCACCATTACGGAGGCAGGACAGGAGCTCTCCCGGGAGTACGATACCGAGTATTTCCGGGATCTGGCTCCGGATCTGGCCGGGATCTCGGACGAAGAGGCGGAAACGATGATCCGCACCATCGAAAAGCTGTATCAGGTCATGAGCGAAAGGAGAAATTCTCTTGAAAAACGATAAAAGCGATTTTACGCAGGGCAGCATCCTGAAAAAGCTGGCTTTGTTCATGCTGCCTATCTTGGGCGCTCTGGTCTTACAGGCGGCTTACGGTGCCGTGGACCTTTTGGTGGTGGGCCACTTTGGCACTACCTCGGGCCTTTCGGCGGTATCCACGGGCAGCCAGGTGCTCAACCTGGTCACATTCGTGGTCACACAGTTCGCCATGGGCGTTACCGTGCTCATTGCCCGGTATCTGGGTGAGAAAAAGCCCCAGTATATCGGGCAGGTCATTGGCGGCGCGGCGGTGGTGTTTACCCTGATCGCGGTGGTGCTGATTGTGGCGCTGATGGGCTTTGCACGGCCCATCTCGGTGCTGATGCAGGCTCCGGTGGAGGCAGTGACGCTGACGTCCAGCTATGTCCGTATCTGCGGCGCGGGCATCTTCTTCATTGTGGCTTACAACGTGATGTCCGCCATCTTCCGCGGGCTGGGTGACAGCAAATCGCCGCTGCTGTTCGTGCTGGTGGCCTGCATCGTCAATGTCTTTGGCGATCTGCTTCTGGTGGCCGGGTTCCATCTGGATGCTGCCGGTGCGGCCATCGCCACGGTGGCAGCCCAGGCGGTCAGCGTGGTGTGCGCGGTGGTCATGCTGCTCAAAAAGCACCTGCCGTTCAAAATCCAGAAATCGGACTTTCGGTTCAACCTGCAGTGCCGCAAATTCCTGGGCATCGGCCTGCCGTTGGCCTTGCAGGAGTTTTTGACCCAGGTCTCGTTCCTGGCGCTCTGCGCCTTTGTCAACCGGCTGGGTCTGGAAGCTTCCTCCGGCTATGGCGTGGCCAGCAAGATCGTCAACTTTGCCATGCTCATCCCCAGCTCTCTGATGCAGTCCATGGCGTCGTTCGTTTCCCAGAATGTGGGTGCCGGCAACGGAAAGCGGGCCAAGCAGTCCATGTTCACGGGCATTGGCATTGGTCTGGTGTTTGGCTGTGCCGTGTTTGCACTGGTCTGGTTCAAGGGTGACTTGCTGGCCAGCGTTTTCACCACAGATGCAGCGGTCATTGCCAACGGCTTTGCCTACCTGAAAGGATTTGCGCTGGAAACGATCCTGACGGCGATCTTGTTCAGCATGGTGGGCTATTTCAACGGCAATAACCAGACCGTCTGGGTCATGGGGCAGGGCCTGGTGCAGACCCTGCTGGTTCGCCTGCCGGTATCGTACTTCATGAGCATCCAGCCCAACGCCAGCCTGACGAAGATCGGTCTGGCGGCCCCCATCTCCACGGCGGTGGGCGTGGTGCTGAACATCGGCTTCTTCCTCTATCTCAACAAGAAGCTCCAGAACAAACCGGAACAGTAAAATAAAAAGCAAAAAGTCAGGCTCTCCATTTTACCGGAGAGCCTGACCTTTTCTGTTACACAGGGGAATGCGGGATATCTTGAGGAGAAAAGAATCTTCTGGATAAAATCAGGTCTTGGTCTTGATGGCCACCGAGATGGCGATGTAAGTCTGGCCGTCAACCGTCCGGACTACCACACCGACCTCGCTCCACTTGTCCATATGGTGGCTGTTGATGTTGGTGACGGTTTTGATAAGTTTTGCGAGGTCCGTATTTTTGTAATCACACTTGGCAATGAGAGTAAATCCGACACTGCCGTCTTCCGGTTTTGTGTCGAGCACGAGTTTGAAATCAGAACTGAGCTGGCCCAATTTTCCACTGATGGCAGCGTCGATGCTCTGATTGGCTGTTTTGCGGAGCTCGCTGCTGTTTTGCAGTTTGGCGGAACTGACGGGACGGTTCTCATTGATGGCGGCCATCACGGCAGCTTCCGCCTGTGCGTCCTGGGAAGTGGAACCAGAGCCGCCGCAGGCTGTCAGCAGGGACAAGGCGAGAACGCCCACTAGAAGAAGAGCAGCCAGTTTTTTCAGGTGTTTCATCGTAAATGCCTCCTGTCGTTTTCAGAATTTTTGTTGTCATTTTTGGGGTGCAGGAATGATCATCGGCACGTCCAGATCAGGTGCCGTTCTAGCTTTATTGTATCGGACCGCATGGGATTCTGTCAATTGCGAAATTGTATGAAAATCAAAAAGAAATTTCGTTAAAATCAATGAAGATACGATTATTCTATGAACGATTTGTGAAGAATAGACCGGGCTTCGCAAAGGATCTTTGCTTGGAATAAGCTGGACCTCCGGCAAGCTCGCCGGAGGTCCTTTCATCGTATCATAAAAATTTACAGCGCGGTCTGTGCGGTCTTGACAAGGTATTCCATGGCCTGCACGGGGTACTGCCCGGCGGCGGTCTCGCCCGTCAGCATCAGGCTTGCGGCCCCGTCCAGTACGGCATTGTAGATGTCGCTGACCTCGGCGCGGGTGGGGACCGCCCGGGTCTGCATACTGTCCAGCATCTGGGTCACGACCATAAAAGGCACGCCCGCGGCCCGGCAGAGGGAGGCCAGCTGCTTCTGACAGCGGGGCAGCTCCCACAGGGGCATGGCGTTGCCCAGATCGCCCCGGGCGATAACGACCTGATCCACCAGCGGCAGAAACTCCGGCAAAGTACGGACACCGGCAAGGTTCTCAATTTTGGCAAAGATCTGGATCTGCCCGGCGTGGGCATCTTCCAGCGCGGCCCGCAGGGTGCGGATGTCTTCTGCGCTCCGCACAAAGGGGAGCATGACACCTGTGACACCGCAGTCGGCGGCGACGCGCAGGTTCTGCAGGTCTTCATCGGTCAGGGTAGGGGAGGAAACCTCCACGCCCGGCACCGCGATGCTCTTCCGGCTCTGGAGCAGGCCGCCCCGCAGTACGGTGCAGTGGAGAGCAGTGTCCACTGCGTTCACCCGCAAAAGCAGCTTGCCGTCGTCCAGCAGCAGCTTCTGCCCCGGGGTTATGGCGTCCAAAAGGCAGGCCGGGCAGGGAATGCCGCCCGTACCCAGAAACACCTGCTGCCCCTCGGAGAGCGTCAGCGGGGACGCCAGCCGCCCGATGCGCAGCTCCGGGCCCTGTAAGTCGATCAGGAGGGTGCGGACGCCTGCTTTCTGGATGAGCTCCAGCCAGTCGGCGTGCTCGGCCAGTGAGCCGTGAGAAAGGTTCATCCGGAGGCCGGTCATTCCGGCGCGGACCAGCTGCTGTAACGTGGAAAGCTCCGCACAGGCCGGGCCGATGGTTCCGTAAAAATCCATAATAATTCTCTTCTTTCTGTGTTATTTTGCGGGGTTGTGGCCCGTGAGCAGGGCATGCAGCTTGCGGCTGAGATCGGCCAGGCACCAGGCAATGGCCATGCCGCCTGCAATGCCGAATGCGGCTAAAAAGGTCTGCTCGCCATAGTGCTCCGCGGCCAGCAGATTGCTGGAGACGACTGCGTTCATGCAGTAATACAGGGTGCTTCCGGGGATGAGGGGGACTGCCGCCGTGATGAAAAACGGGGTAGAGGGGGCATTGTACCACCGGGCCATAAACTCGGCGTAGAGGGCCGCGCAGACACCGCCCACAAGGTTGGCCAGGAACGTGCCGTGTACCGCGGGCGCGGCCAGCAGATAGGCCAGCCAGGCCAGCAGCCCGCCCACGCCTGCCGCAGGCAGGTAACGGCGGTTGAGGTGGAACAGCAGCCCGAACCCGATGGAGCCCAATGCCCCGCTGAGGAGCTGGATGATCGTCTGCATCATGCGGCACCTCCCATCAGCCAGATGGCTGCCATCATGCCCAGCGCCAGCATGGCCGCCAGCAAAACGGCCTCCACCAGCCGGAGCGAGCCTGAGATGATATCACCCAGCAGGATATCCCGGATGGCGTTGGTAAACGGAATGCCGGGCACCAGCAGCATGATGACGCCGATGAGCACCATGTCCGCATGGAGCAGCGGGCAGACCCGGCAGCACAGCAGAGCAGCCATGCCGCTGAGGAACGACGCAATGAACTGGAACGCTACGCCGTTCAGGCAGAACGGGGCAAGCCACCGTTCCATCCAGCAGATGAACACTGCAACCCCGCCCGCCAGCACGCCGTCCCACAGGCTCCCGCCAAAAAAGACCGCAAAGCTGGCCGCCGCCAGCACGCTTCCCGCCAGATGGAGCCGGGGCTCCCCGGGCTGTGCCAGAATGGTACTGAGCTGCTGCTGGAACTCCTCCACCGGAGGCTTTTCGGCGCAGATGCGGCGGCTCAGGGCATTGAGCTGTTCCAGCTCCAGCAAGTCGTTGCCGGTGCTCTTGCGCAGGCGGCGGGTCTGGGTCTGGGGCGGCAGGTCCGGCATGGTCAGCGTGACCACGATGCTGGATGTGATGACAAAGATATCGACCTCCTCAGCCCCGTATGCCGCCGCAATGCGGTTGAGGGTGTCCTCCACCCGAAACACTTCGGCCCCGCTGTTCTGCAGCGCTTCCCCCATTTTGATGAGGACGCAGAGAAACTGACTGACCTCTGCTTCGCTCATAAGAACCACCCCTCTCTGTGGGCAGGGGAGTGCCCCGCCCGGTACCTCCCTATCATAACACAGAATGGCCCAAAAGGGAAACCCTGCGGCAAAAAGTGCACAGCAGAACAAACCTTGCAAAAAACTTTGCAAAAACAGTTGACAATCCCATCCTCGCCTGCTATAATTACTAGCGTCGTCACGGACGACAACAAACATCTGGGGGTTTAGCTCAGCTGGGAGCCCAAGCAGTGCGCTCACGCACCCCCACAACTGAACTTCATAAAGCATTTCTTGTTTGAGCATCTCTTTTCCAGAAGCGTCCACTTCTGGAAAATTATGGGGGATTAGCTCAGCTGGGAGAGCGCTTGCATGGCATGCAAGAGGTCACCGGTTCGATCCCGGTAATCTCCACCAAAAAGCACCGTATCTGGTTCAGGTACGGTGCTTTTCTTTTTGTCGCTTATGGGGGTAATGATGACCATTATGGCCTATGGGAAAGGTTATTTGCCGTATGGTGGGTAGAATGTTGGGTGCAGCCCGTTTGCAGAACGATGCAAGCATCGTTCCCTACAAATTGGTTGCAATGTTCATAGCAGATTTCAAAGTTTCTCCGCGGCGGGATGAGGGCATCCCTCCCTACAGGATGATGGCAGATATTGATAAATATAAAATAACTCCCCCGGCAGCGTTCCACGCGGTAATGCGGGACTGCTTGTCGAGGGAGTTTTCTTGCTTATCGCTTATTGATTTATCAGGTTTCTTCTTCCAGTTCCGGCTGTTCTGCCGGGGCGGGGGCTACCATGCGCAGGAACTCGGCTTCGTCAATCACGGGGATGCCGAGCGTTTGGGCTTTGGTCAGCTTGGAGCCTGCCGCGGCACCGGCCAGAACATAGGCTGTCTTTTTGGAAACAGAGCCGCTGGCCTTGCCGCCGTTCTGCACGATCATGGCCTCGGCTTCCTGGCGGGAAAGGGTGGGCAGTGTGCCGGTCACAACGATCGTCATTCCGGCAAGGGCCGTTCCCTTCTTTTCGCCGTGCCACTGCATATTTACACCCGCATCGGCCAGGCGGTGCAGCAAATCCGCAGTACCGTCTTTGGCAAAGAACTCCACCACGCTCTGCGCCATCACGCCGCCGAAGCCATCAATGCTGCTGATGTCCTCCGCTGCGGCATTTCTCAGGGCGTCCATACTGCCAAAATGCTCAGCCAGCAGGGCGGCGGCTTTATCGCCAATATTGCGGATACCAAGACCGAACACCAGTTTATCTAGGTTGTTCTGCTTAGAGGAAGCAATGGCTTTGAGCAGGTTCTCAGCGCTCTTGGCTTTGAATTTATCCAGCGTCAGCAGCTGATCTTTGGTCAGGTCGTATAGGTCTGCTACTGAGTGCACCAGCTGGCGGTCAATCAGCTGCTGGGCGATTGCTTCGCCCAGGCCGTCAATGGCCATGGCAGTGCGGGAGGCAAAATGGATGAGGTTGCGCAGGCTCTGGGCCGGGCATTCCGGGTTGACGCACCGCAGGGCGGCTTCATCCTGCAGGTGTACCACCGGTGCCCCGCAGGACGGGCAGACCCGCGGCATATGGTACGGCACTGAGTTTTCGCCGTGGCGCGCCACACCGATGACTTCCGGGATGATATCCCCCGCTTTGCGCACCTGGATGGTATCGCCAATACGGACGTCCATCGCTTCGATGATATCCTCATTGTGCAGGTTGGCGCGGGAAACGCTGGTACCCGCCAGAAAAATGGGGTCAAACACCGCGGTGGGAGTCAGCACGCCGGTGCGGCCAACAGTGACTTCGATATCACGGACGGTGCTTTCCTTGACTTCCGGTGGATACTTGAAGGCAATAGCCCAGCGCGGGAACTTGTTGGTGCTGCCAAGGGCCTGACGCGCAGTAAGATCGTTGACCTTGATAACAGCGCCGTCCATATCAAAATCAAGGGTGCCGCGGGCTTCGCCAATGCGCTGGATCTCGGCAATGGCATCCTCAATGTTGGTATATACGTTATAGCGCGGGGATACCGGGAAGCCGAGGGACTTGATATAATCCAGCGTTTCGCTGTGGGTGGTAAAGGTTTTGCCCTCCACCTGCTGCAGGTTGAACACAAAGATAGAAAGCCCGCGGGCCGCCGTGATCTTGGCATCTTTCTGCCGCAGAGAGCCTGCCGCCGCGTTGCGGGGGTTTTTGAACGGAGTTTTATCCTCCAGCTCCTGCTGCTCTTTCAAGGCAAAAAATGCGGCGTGCGGCATGTAAACTTCGCCGCGCACTTCCAGAAAATCGGGGGCATTGGGGATTTCTTTGGGGATAGACTTGATGGTGGCAAGGTTTTCGGTCACGTCCTCCCCCACCAGGCCATCGCCGCGGGTGGAGCCGCGGGTCAGGCGGCCGTTGCGGTATTCCAGGCTGACAGAAAGGCCGTCGATTTTGATTTCTACCACATATTCCGGCGTAATGCCTGCTTCCCGCACGCGCTGGTCAAACTCGCGCAGTTCATCCAGCGAGAAAGCGTCCTGCAGGCTTTCCATTTTAACAGCGTGGGCCACCTTGCTGAACTTGCCGCTGGGGGTGCCGCCCACATGCTGGGTGGGGCTGTCCGGCGTGACAAGCTGCGGGAATTGGGCTTCGATGGTTTTCAGCTCGCGGGTCAGCTGGTCATACTCGTAATCTTCCAGTTCCGGGGCGTCCTGGTCATAATACAGACGGTTATTCTTTTCAATCACAGCGCGCAGTTCTGCTGCACGTTTGCGGGCCTGCTCCAGTTCCATGGTAGTATTTCCTCCGTTTGCGCGGTTATTCGGCTTGCTCTTCCGAGTTTGGTTTGCTTTTTCAATGCACTTTAGTATGCCCGGCTGTGGGCAGATATAGAAAAGGCCGCCCTGCCTGTGGGCGGCTTGGACGCGATATAAAACAAAAAGCGCCCGGCAAAATTGCCAAGCGCTTTTGTTCTGGTGGAGATTACCGGGATCGAACCGGTGACCTCTTGCATGCCATGCAAGCGCTCTCCCAGCTGAGCTAAACCCCCAGATGCTTTGCCGTGGTTGGCTTTTCAACCGGCGACAGGTGTTATTATAACAGGGTGTTGGGTATTTGTCAACTGATTTTTTGAAAGTTTTGGGAGTTTGGCTCACTTTTTTGCTTTGCCGGGCATAGCATGGGCTGCGCGGAAAATAAAGCGGCAGGAGGTGATGCCCCATGCGCAAGTGCCGCAGTGCCGGGCGCCGCAACCGCCATGCCGTGCTTTGGCGGCGGCTGGCATTGGCAGCGGCAGTTTTCTGCCTTTGCTGGCACCTGGCCGACTGCATTGAAGGTGCCATGTGGCCCGCCATGCGGGAAGTTGCCCAGCACGAATGCCGCAGCCTTGTGGTGCAGTGCCTGAACACAGCGGTCTATGACGAGCTTTCCGCCAACCCGCAGCGGTATGCCGGGCTGTACACGCTGAACGGTGGCTGCCTGCTGGGGGACAGCGAACGAATCAACACCGCGCGGGCAGCCCTGGTGCAGACCGCCCAGCAGGCATTGAATACCATGCCGAAAAATGACATCAGCATTTCCTTAGGCAGCTTATCCGGCAGCATTTTCCTGTTGGAAATGGGGCCGGGCTGGACGGTGCACCTGAACCCGGACGGGTATGTGGAGGGGCGCATGGAAGAAACCATGGAGCCCGCCGCCATCAACCGCACCCGATTTACGGCGGACCTTGTGCTGGAAACCACAGTGAATGTTATCCTGAACGGCCGCGCCGCGCTGACCCAGGTGGAAGTACGGGTGCCGTTGGCCAGCTTTTTGTTGGATGGCGATGTGCCCGCTTATTATGGCAGTTGAATGATAAAAGCCGCAGCCCGCGGCAGGCTCCCCCCTGCTGCGGGCTGCGGTTATACGGTTTTAATGATGGTTGTGGCCACGAATGATGCGGTATTCCGGTTCCAGCTTATCCGTCAGGAACAGCTGGCTGTGGTAAAGCCCGGCATAGCCGGAAAGCGCATAGGTAATGCCGCACACGATGGCAAAGTACCAAAGCCCCTGCGCACCGAACAGCTCGATTGCCAGCACCAGTGATGCCACCACGCAGTTGCTGGCACCGCAGAACACGCCAGCCAACCCAAGGGCTGCGCCAAAGCCCGCCGGGATGCCCAGCAGCGGCGCGGCCACACAGCCAAAGGTTGCCCCCACAAAAAAGCTGGGCACGACCTCACCACCCTTAAAGCCAGAGCTGAGGGTAAGGGCGGTGAGCAGGATCTTGACAATCCAGTCCCACGGCAGGGCCTGGCCCTGTTCCACCGCAGCGGCGATGATGTTCACGCCCGCGCCGTTATAGCGCATGCTGCCATACAGCAGGGTGAACACCACCACCACACAGCCGCCCAAAAAGGCCCGCACCCACGGGTTGGGCAGCAGCTTGGGCAGGCCGTGCGCAGCGTTGTGCAGCACAAAGCAGAACAGATGCACCACCACCGCGCAGGCCAGCGCCAGCAGCACGACCCGCACAACCATGGCAGGTTCAAACGCCGGGGCTTCCACCGCAAAGCGCGTAGGGGTAACGCCGATAAGCTGAGCAACGCCATAGGCAATGAATGCCGCCGTAAAGCACGGGATATACGCCGCATAGAACACAACGCCCACGTTGATAATCGTCATGGCAAAAAAGGTTGCGGCAAGTGGGGTGCTGAACAAAGCGGAAAAGAACGCCGCCATACCGCACTGCACGGCCATGCGGCGCTCGTGCTCATTCAGGTGCAGCACGCCGCCGGCCCACCAGCCGATGGTGCCACCCATCTGCAAAGCAGCGCCCTCGCGCCCGGCACTGCCGCCGCCCAGGTGGGTGAGCACCGTGCTGATAAACATGACCGGCAGCAGCCAGAACCGGATGGGCTTGCCATCCTTGACGCAGTCGATCATATCATCGGTCGAAACGCCCTCCAGCTTTGCCGCTTTATAAAATGCCACGATGACAAGGCCGATGACCGGCAGCAAAAACAGGATGGCGGTGTGTTCGGTCCGCAGTTCGGTTACATGCTCCACAGCCAGATCAAACGCCGCACCAATGATACCGCAGGGCACGCCGGTAATCATGGCCAGTACCAGCCATTTCAACAGTTCTTTTGCGCAGAACCATACGTGGCCCGCGCAGGATACGATTCTTTCCCTGATGTTTTCCATCCGATAGTTTTTCCCTTCTACTTTGCAATAATTCCGTTACTTCATCGCCTCCAGCTGCGCCTGCAATGCGTCGCGGGTATACAGCGTATTGAGTACCTGAATGATCTCTTTTTTGCTCAGCCGCGGCGGCAGGCCCAGAATGCGCAGGAACGTGCGCCGCCGCTCGCTGGCGTTGGCGCTGCCGCTTAAGCCCCACTCATACAGATCGGTATAGGTAATGGGGTCCGTGTTCTGCTGCTGGGCCTGCAGGGGGGCCGCGGCCAGGGCGGTATGCAGCCCCTGCAGAATCAGGGCATCGTCCACACCTTCCACGCCAAGCAGGCCCTCCTTGCCGGGTTCCGGTTTGCGGGGTTCCTTACCGGGCACGGCGGGAATATAGGCCTGCAGCACGTTTTGCGGCCCCACAAGGCCGGTGATGTAGTGGCGTATCTTAAAGCCTGCGGCGTCGGAGTCCGTCAGCAAAATCATGCCCTGGGCGGCGGCAATGCGTTTGAAGAGCGCCTGCATGGTTTTATCCTTAAAGATAGCAAAACCGTCTGTTGTCAGGATGGTGGCATCCACAAGGTTGGCCAGGCGGGCGGCATCGTATTTGCCTTCCACCACAAGGGCCTGGGTCAGGTTCAATTTATTCTGGTTCATGCACGGCTCCTTGCCAGCGAAAGTTCGCAGATGGCTTTTTGCATCAGCAGCGGGGCATCCAGGCGGCTGCCTTTCAAATCCAGGTCCAGCTTTTGCAGGATGCGCAGGCTTTCTTCGATCTGGCTGCGCTGAAAGCGGGCGGCAGTCTGATCCGCGTTGCCAAGGCGGTAGTTCCATTTGCCGGTATACTTAAAATCCTTGGCCAGGTCCGCCAGCGGGCGGCGGCTCTTTTTAGCCAAAAAAGCCCGGTAAATATCCAGATAGTTGCCGATCAGCGCGCCGGTAATAAGGATCGGCTCGTTTTGCAGTTCCAGCAGGGTTTGCAGTTTGGCCAGAGCCTGGCGGGTGTTGCCCGCCGCCACCAGCTTAACCATATCAAAGGTATCAGCGTCCAGCGTGACGGTGCCAAGCTGCTGAATCATTTGGGTAGTGATGGTGGTATAGCCACTGAGCGCTGCCAGCTTGGCGATCTCATTTTGCAGCAAAAACTGGTCGTCGCCGCAGCGGTCCAGCAGGGCGGCTTCGGCACCGGAGGCAAAGGTGGTGTGATACTCCCCTGCCCAGGTGCGGGCCATCTCCTGCAAGGCGGCGCGGCCGGGTTTAGCGATCTGTACACAGTAGCCCAGTTTTTCGCATGCGGCGATGAGCTTTTGCTCCCGCTTGCCAGGCTTGATTTTGCCGTATTTTTCTTCCAGCAGGCTGGTCAGCACAAAGACGGCGTTCTCGGTATCGGAAAGGGTATCGCAGAGCTCCTGCAAATCTTTATCCGAATAGGCAGACGGACGAATGAGCGGCAGCATAACCAGCCGGCGGCCGCCAAAGAACGAGATGGTGCCCGCCGCCAGCACAATATCCTCCACACTGGGGGTGGGGCCATCCAGCGTGGTGGTATCAGGGGCTTCTTCGCTCAAAAGCTTTTCGGCTTTGGCGGCGGCGCTGCGCACCAGAGCTTCATCACTGGCATAAAAGTAAAACACCGGGCAGCCGGACTTGAGACGTTTTTTCAGTTCGGTTTCACTGTACAGCAAGGGGCTGCACCTCCTCATACACAACACTTTTGCCGGGGCGCACCACGGCAGTCGGGGTTTCGGCATCGTAATAAACAGGGGTATCCCCCGCTTTGGACAGCCATTTGGGTGTTTGCTGGTTGCACAAAATTGCTTTTGCCTGAATGGCTTCCGGGCAGCTGCCACCCGCGCAGTACAGATCCACTGCCACCGGATCGGCCAGGATCAGCTTGCCCGCACTGGCCGCGGCGTGCCAGCCGCCGACATCCAGTACCGCAAGGGCTGCGGCGTTGGTGTGCAGCAAATCAACTTCCACGGTATCCAGCAGCTGCAGATGGGTCAGGCCCTGCGGCAGGTCGGCAATGGTCAGCAGCTGCGCGGTCTGCAAAGGCATTTCGCCGGGTTCGGTGCGCAGGTCAATCACTGCGGCAAGTTCCGGCGCGCCGTTCTGGGTCAGGTACTGCTGCACTGCACGGCCATTGGCGGCGCTGCCGCGGTAGAGCACCACGGCGCGGTTATTCTGCACCGCCACCACGCAGCCATTGCCCGCGGTGCCCACCATGGCCAGGCGTACCACATCGCGCTGCATGTTGCCGCCCAACATAACGGCTGCCACTGCGCACACAAAGCCAACGGGCACAAAGCGGCGCAGCTGCCGGGTGCGCCAGAAGAGCGCCGCCAGCACAGCAAAAACAGCCAGCACCCACAAAGTATACCGCACCGGCAGGGCAATGTGGGCCACCGGAAGAGCCGCGCACCAGGCGGCCAGGGTGGTCATCAGGCGCAGCACAATGCCAAGCAGCAGGCTTGCCCCGTGGAACAGCGGGTCCAGCACCGGCACAAAGGAAAGCACCAGCGCCAGGATCCCCAGCCGCAGCGCCGGGCCAAGCAGCCACACCACCAACAGGTTGGCGGGCACTGCGGCACCACTGGCTGCCATGCCGTGCAGCAGCAAGACCGGTAAGGTTGCCAAAGTGGCCAGTACCGCAGCCTGCACCGCATCCACCGCGCGGAGCACGATGGCAAGGGGCAGCGGCAGGGCGGTTTGCCGCCTTTGGTTATGGCGGGCCGCATAGCGCACCTGCACAAACTGTGTTTGCCGTTTGGCCAACGCCGAAGCTGCCAGCACGCCCAATACCCCGCAGACGGAAAGCTGGAAGCCGATATCACACGGGGCAAAAGGCTGCTGCACCCCAATGATGATGGCGGCCAACGCCAGCGCGGTAAGGGAATCCGGCGGCTGGAGTAAAAGACTGCCCACCAGCATGATGAGGAACATAACGCCCGCACGGAACACCGAGAACGGCAGCCCGGTCAGCCCCATATAGAGCAGCAGAACCGTGATTTGCAGCAGGACCCGCGGAACCGAGAACCGGCTGCGCCGCCCCTGCCCCATGGCAAACAGGCCGCACAGCAGCGCCACATGCAGGCCGGAAACCGCCAGCAGGTGGGCAATGCCCGCCGTGCGGAAGGTATCACTCCATTCGTCCGTCAGTTCGCTTTTCTCGCCCAGCAGCATGGCAGCTTCCACCCCCGCAAGATTTTGTGGCAAGTAGGTGGTTAACCGTTTGGCAAACGCCTGCCGCAGGTGGTACAGCCGGTACGGCAGCGCATCCGAGGTTCCCTGCCAGATATAATCCGCCTGATAGGCTGCCCCAAGCCAAGTACCCTTGGCATAGCGGGACATGCGGTAAGAGTCCGCCCGCAGGGGCTGCAGTTGGAACTGCCCGGTAATGATATCCCCCGCCTCGGAATACGGCAGGTCTGTGCAGTATACTTCAAGCGAGGTTTTGCGGCCATCCAGCCGGGTGATAAGCAGCGTTGCCCGCACATTGCCCGGCTGCCAGGAGGTTTCGGCGTCCGGCTGCACAATGGCGGTGCAGGCATAGGTTTGCCCTGCCAGGCTTTGAGCCGGTTTTACCACGGCCAGCTGGTAAGCAGCGCTCCACACCAGGCCAGCCAGCAGCCCTGCCACGGCGGGCAGCGCAAAGCGGGCCGCCCGGCGCTGGGTAAAGGCAGCAAACAGGAACAGCGATATAAAAAGTGCCGCCGTCAGCAGCGAGGCCAACGGCGGCAGGTACGCCGCGGCCAGCTCTGCCAATGCGAAGGCAAGACCAAAGCCAGCCAGCTTACGAGTCATGAGTTTTTAGTGGGCAAACAGGGGCAGCGGTTCAAGGAAGATGATATCCTTGCGCTCGGCTGCATCGCCCTCGGCCAGAACAGCGG
>OGKG01001959.1_pt1 | contig 22962 bp, 13 predicted proteins | sample 1572201 | NCBI WGS metagenome assembly OGKG01 (sample SAMEA2582146, study PRJEB24529) | metagenome | biome: Human gut stool | place: China | collected 2011 | reverse complement strand
AGATGTTCCCAAGTAAAAGAAATGCTGGAAATTTCCGGCGCAGTACAATGGTTTAGCAGCAAATACAAAAGAGATACATGGTGCCGCAGTTGTGGCACGTCAATATGTTGGATCAAGTTCAATTGCTGACGGAAGTCCATGGCATCTCTTTTTTCTTGTCCTAAGCGCGCCAAGATGGCTTTTGCCTGTTTTAGGGTGCAATCCGTAAGCAGGAAGGGACCAAAAAGTAGAATTTCACCGGTTTCTTGAATTCGCAGTCCTCCAAAATAAAGATTTTCTCTTGTTGTAGTAATCCAGGTATCCGGGAGTTCCTTTGGCAGACTGGACAAAAGATAGAGAGGAAGATTATATAACTGGATCTGTGCGGCAATATTGGAACTGTAGCGGATCTCCTGCTCATAAAAGATATGGATGGGGATGCCGGTGGCAAGCGTATATTCATCTAATTCCTGTCTGGTCAAATTTTCTAACATATGGGTGCCTTCTTTCCATAGCGCTTTTCTTGGAATATATCATAAAAAATTATCAACAACAAGAAAAAAATGACATAATCAAAAATTTTCATATGCTATCTTTCTTTTACAAGATAACGTTATTGAAAACCATTTCAAAGGAGTGAAGAAAGATGGAAGATAAATTATATGTACCGGCAGAAGATCCGTATTTCAGAGATCCATACATTGATGTTGAGGAATGGCGCGATACGCCAGTTCGTCATTATTATGTGCATGGTGGATTCCATGGTACGGATATCAATGGCGAAAGTGAGGCGCGATTTGCCTTATATTTCCCGGAAAAAGAGAAATATGAGGGTAGATTTTTCCAGTATTTGTCTCCGGCACCGGAAAGTGAAAATGCGACAGAAAGTCAGACGGGCGAGGATAATAAAATTGCCTTTGCACTCACACATGGAGCATATTTTGTGGTTTCCAATCAGGGCGGATTTATGTTAGGAGGAGACTCCAGCCGCCTTTATAAGGTCAGTGCAAATACGGCAGAGTTTTCGCGAAAAGTTGCAAAACGCATTTATGAGGCAGAGGAGAGACCTTATGGTTATGTCTTTGGCGGCAGTGGCGGGTCTTTCAAGGTTATGGGCTGTATTGAGGGAACGGATGGCGTTTGGGATGGAGCGGTTCCTTATGTGATGGCAAATCCAATGGCAGCACCAAATGTCTTTGCACCGCGTATGCGTGCAGTACGTCTGCTCGGCGAAGAAGGTATGCAAAAAGTCGTTGCAGCGCAGGAGCCCGGCGGGAGCGGTGACATCTATGAGGGCTTAAACGAAGACCAGAAGCAGGCGTTAAAAGAGGCGACCAGCATGGGATTTCCACCCAAAGCATGGTTTGATTATCCATATATGGAAGACGGTGCACTCATGGTACTGGTTCCGGCAGTTTATCAGATGTTTCCTACTTACTTTAAGGATTTCTGGGAAAAGGAAGGCTATGAAGGGGCAGACCCTGAGAGTAATGAGGCTAGAGCCCATATGAAACTTGTGACGACAGTGGAGCATTTGGACTATGACTATGCGGAACCGGAATTATCAGAAGAAGAAAAAAATACGGTGGATACCAGTTGGCTTAATACAATCCTTGGTGGAGAAAAATTACCGCATATATATTTGAAGGATGCAATACCGGCAGATACCTATACCTATCATTGTCGTTTTAAAGTCTTAGATGGTGCATGTGCAGGAAAGGAAATCAATATTAGCAGTATAGATGGGAATATGCTGGAACTCCATCCGGAGAACGACGGCAAGCATGAAAATCCTTTCAAAGAGTTGAAGCCGGGAGATCAGGTTATGATTGACAATGGCGATGCTATTGCCATGCAGTGTTTCCACAGACATCAGTTGCCGGACGAGACTTATGATGTGTATGATCAGTTTCGCAATGAGGACGGCAGTCCGAAATATACACAACTGCCTATGCTGGTGGCACCAATGACAGCCATCAGTGGTGCAGGACTGATGCCGACGGGAAATATCCATGGCAAGGTAATCGGCATATGTTCCATGATGGACGAAAGTGCCTGCCCATGGCATGGAGACTGGTATCGCAAGGCGATCGGACGCTGTGGTATTGATGAGCAGGACCATTTCCGCCTCTACTATCATGACAATAGTATCCATGACGATCGTGCGGGTTATCTGGACGATCCGCAAAATCAGGTAGATTATTTAGGAACTCTGCATCAGGCACTCTTGGATGTGGCTGCATGGTGTGAAAAGGGGATCGAGCCGTTTGATACCATGAATTATACCTATGCAGACGGACAGATTACTTTGCCAAAGGGGGCAAAAGAGCGTGGCGGCATGCAGCCGGTTGTATCAGCAGTAGTAGAAAATGCAGCAGGACAAAGCGACTATGACGGCAAGGTGACCAGAGCAAAAGTCGGTGAAAACGTATGCTTCAAGGCAGTGATCGAAGTTCCGCCCAAGGCTGGAAAAGTAACACATGCGGCATGGGATTATGAAAAGACAAATGACTGGTCCAATGATGAGGTCATCGAGGCAGTGGATGATACTACATACAAGATTGAAGCAGACCATGTATTCACCAAGCCGGGTATCTATTATCCGGTTATCAAGGTGGCAAGCAACCGTCATGGCGATGCCGGTGACATCTTCACCCAGTGCAAGAACTTAGATCGTGTGAAGGTCATTGTAGAGTAGATTTACCATAAGAGAAGGAAGGGTTAAGAATGGGAACAGAAATGAAAGAAGAGAAAAAGGGAAAAGTTGGAATATTAAAATTCTGGACATGGAACTTTAGAACTATGTCCGCCGGTATTCAGGCAGTGCTGATCGGTTATATCGTATTTTATTGCACGGATGTTTTAGAATTAAATGCAGCCTTAGTTGCAACACTGCTCATGGCATCCAAGATCTTTGACGGTGTGACCGATATTTTGGCAGGTTATCTTGTTGATAAGACACATACCAGGTTGGGCAAGGCAAGACCTTACGAATTTGCTATTATTGGTCTTTGGGTCGCAACATGGGCGGTATTTTCTGTGCCAACATCTTTGTCAACGGTGGCAAAGTGTGTTTGGGTCGTTGTGGCATATACTATGGCACAGTCAGTATTTAATACTTTACTAAATGCAAATAACACAGCCTATATGGTAAGAGCATTTAATAGTCAGCAGACCTATGTCAAATTGAGTTCCATCGGAGGTTTGGTAACGGTCGCTGGTGTTGCAGTCTTTAATGTGGTATTCCCGACTATGATGGCAAATGCAGGTACAGATGCCGGAAAATGGAGCCATATGATTCTTATGCTTGCAGCACCACTTGCTATTATTGGAATCCTCCGCTTCTTCTTTGTACCGGAGAAATATGATGTGGATGCCGGAAGTGCAAGTGTTAATTTCAAAGAAGTTATTACTCTTTTAAAAACGAATAAGTACATCTATTTTGTAGCGCTGGTTACTTTGGTGGCACAGATTATATCTGGTTTTGGTGTATCGGTTTACTATTTTACCTATATTGTAAAGAACTTAAGCTTGATGGGAATTATGTCACTCTTTACGGTTGTTGCCATGCTTACCATGATTGCATATCCGGCTATGTTGAAGAAAATGAGTGTAAAAAACCTGATTCAGTTAGGATGTGTTTTCTATATCGTAGCGGGTCTTGTTTTATTCCTTGCAAAGGATAATATGGCGTTGTTGGCAACCGGTAATATTTTGATGGGAATGGGAACTTTACCGATTTCTATGATGGGACCGCTTCTGATCATTGAGTGTGCAGATTACAATGAATGGTGTGGCAGACCTCGTATGGAAGGAACACTGGGAAGTATAAATGGTTTTGCCAATAAGATCGGTTCTGCTATCGGAACCTTCCTTTGTGGGGTACTTATGGCTGCATCCGGTTACGTCGGAAGTGCTGGAGATACAGCAGTTTTACCGGATTCTGCCCTTATGATGATCCGTTTGCTTTACAGTTTGATTCCTGCGGCTTTCTTTGCCGTGGTTCTTTTCTGCTTGAAGTTCTATACTCTGGATAAAAAGATTGATGGTATGCGAAAAGAAAATGAGGAACGCAGACAAAATGCAGAAGTAATGGAAGAAGCATAAAAACATATAAATACACAGAATGAGGAGGCTATAGAGTGAAATCAAGCAAGACCATACATATGACCGAGGGCAATGAGGTGACGCAGATTCTGCGATTTATGCTTCCCATGCTGGTTGGTGCGGCCTTTCAACAATTATATACTTTTGTCGATTCCATCGTGGTCGGACGCTATGTTGGCCCTGTAGCCCTCGGTTCTGTGGGAGCCGCGGCAGGTATTGTCAATCTCTTTATGGCACTTTGCGTCGGACTGTCCGGCGGTGTCAATATCTGCGCTGCCCAGTCCTTCGGTGCCGGGGACGAAAAGAAATTAAAGCAGGTGGTTGCAAATTCGGTTTATGTGACATTGGCATCCGGGCTTGTTATGGGACTGATTGGCTTGATCCTAGCCCGTCCTATCCTGCTTCTTATGGGAACACCGGCAGAAAATCTGACCTACGCATTGGTTTATATGCGTCTGGTCTGTGGGGCTATGGTGATTACAGCCGCCTATAACACGATTTCCCAGATTCTGCGTGCTCTGGGAGATTCGGTCACACCCCTGATCTATATTGTCATATCCAGCCTGATCAATGTAGGGATGGATATTGTGCTGGTCTTATATTTTTCTATGGGCGTCGCAGGTGTGGCGATCGCGACTGTTGTGGCACAAGGTGTATCTGTGATTGGTCTTTGGCTGCACGGCAAGAAACATCTTGCCTGTATGCAGTTACAGGGGCAGGATATGCAACCGGACTGGCATCTGATCCAGAAAATTTGTGAATTAGGGATCCCCTTGGCATTGCAAAACGCCATGGCATCCATTTCGGGAGTGGTATGTCAGGGGATCGTCAATTCCTTTGGCAGTCAGGTCATGTCAGCCTATACGATTGTATGTCGTTTGAATGAATTTTTTATGCTGCCATTTGGCTATTACGGCATGGCGATGGCGAATTTTGCCGGACAGAATACCGGAGCAGGAAAGTACGACCGTATTTATCGGGGCTGTCGGCGCAGTTTATATATCACAAGTATTTATTCCCTTGTCTGCATGGCTATCATTCTTGCCGGCAGACGGATTTTGGTCGGTATGTTTGTGGATGATGTGACAGTCGCAGAATTAGCAATCCCGGGATTGTTGCTCAATGGTGTGTGTATGTTGATTCGTCAGATTATCTATATTTTTAAGGCGACGCTCAATGGAGCAGGCGATGCCTTTTTTACCTTGTGGAATGGAGTGGTTGAGGTTGCTGCCAATATCTTCTTTATGTTTGCCTGTACAAGCTGGCTTTCTTTGGGGCATATGGGTATCTGGTATAGCATGATTCCGGCAGCAGTTTTGTCAGCCATGTTGTCGGCGGGGCGTTTTTACAGTGGAAAGTGGAAGCAGAAGCGGATTTTTTAAGTTAGATTCTGCCTATCGGATTTCGGATAAAAAGTATCGGAATGCTGGATAGAGTGATTTAAAGTAAGCAGATAAGATAAAGATATCATGATGAAATGAGTGAGGTTATGTATATGAGTGAAAAATATTTAGATTCATCCCTGACACCGGAAGAAAGGGCAGAGGATCTGCTTGGGCGTTTGTCAGTAGAGGAAAAAGTATATCAGATTTCCGGCATCTGGGCGCAGATGATCGATGAACCGGGGCAGATTGACTATGGTATCGGACAGGTATCAACACTTGAGATGCGCCAGAAAAAGACCATGCGTGAGTGTGTGGACTGGCAGATAGAAATACAAAAGAAAGTCATGGAAAAAAGTCCACATCATATCCCTGCAACTTTTCATATGGAGGGGCTTTGCGGAGCCTTTATTCAGGATGCCATGAGTTTTCCATCAGGCATTGGCAGAGGTTCCTCTTTTGATGTGGAATTGGAAGAAAAAATCGGGAAAATCGTCAGTCGTCAGGAACAGGCAGTTGGAATCACACAGGTTTTGGCACCGGTTCTGGATGTCACACAGGATCCCAGAATGGGACGCGAGGGCGAGACTTATGGTGAAGACCCGACGCTAAATGGCATTATGGGGGCATCCTATACCAGGGGCATACAGGATCATGTAGACGCGGACAATGGCAGACGTTGTGATGCCTGTGCCAAGCATTTTATGGGATTTCACAAGTCGACTGGCGGTATCCATGGTGCAGATGTATCTGTGAGTGACCGGGAAATGATCGAAAAGTTTGGAAAGCCATTTCAGATTGCCATCAAAGACGGTAATCTGCGTGGTGTCATGCCTTGCTATTGCACTTCGGGTGGCAGTGCATCTTCTTCCAATAAAAAGATGCTGACACAGGTCTTGCGTGAGGAGATGGGTTTTGACGGGGAAGTTCTGGCAGATTACGGTGCAATCGGAAATCAGCATCGTTTTCAGGGACTTTATGAGACCATGGATCAGGCAGGTTATGCATCTATCCGTGCCGGCATGGATGTAGAATTGCCGATGCGAGAGGCATACAATGATGACTTTATCGCCAAGTTCAAGTCTGGGGAATACGATATGCAGTATCTGGATCGGGCGGTAAAACAGGCTTTGACCGCCAAATTCCGTCAGGGGCTTTTTGAACATCCTTTTGCCTACACCGGTCAGGAATTAGAGAAAAAATTTTATGGCAATACAGAAGAAGATAAAAAGATTTCCCTACAGTCTGCCAGAGAGTCTATGGTACTTTTGAAAAATGATGGCACATTGCCGGTCAAGAATCATACAAAGAAGATCGTGCTGGTTGGTCCGCAGGCAAAAAATGCCCGCTTTTTCTTTGGCGGATACACACATCTGTCTATGTCCGAAGCTTTGTTTGCAGCATACAATGCCATGGCGGGCGTGGATATTGAAACAGCAATTACAAATGCCGGATATCAGTTGATCCCGGGAACCAATATCCAGAGTGATGATATTGAGGAAATGGACAATCTGCTTCGTTTGCAGAAACCGGATTGTAGGAGTCTGTTAGAAGAAATGCAGGAAATGATGCCGGAGACAGAAGTCGTATGGACCTATGGCTATCCGATAGCCGGGGATGACTGCTCCCATCATGCGGAGGCGTTAAAGGCTATGGAAGGAGCAGATCTGGTCATCTTTATGCTGGGCGGCAAGCATGGCTCCTGCTCGGTATCTTCTATGGGTGAGGGCGTGGATGGAACAAATATCAATCTGCCGATCTGTCAGGATGTTCTGATCCAAAAAGCGGCAGAATTAAAGATTCCTATGGTCGGCGTGCATATGAATGGACGACCGATCTCCAGCGATATTGCAGACAAATACTTAAATGCCATCATTGAGGCTTGGAATCCATCGGAGATGGGAGCACAGGCGATTGCGGAGACTTTGCTTGGTATCAACAATCCAAGTGGAAAGATGCCGGTAACAACAGCAATTCACGCCGGACAGTTGCCGCTACAGTATAATCTGTACAATGGCTCTGCCTGGAGTCAGGGGGATAGTATTGGATTTAAGAATTATGTAGACTGTTCCCACAGACCACGTTATGCGTTTGGCAGAGGGCTATCCTATACGACCTTTGAATATTCCAATCTTTCCTGCAATAAGGAAGAAGTCGCACCGGATGAGACAGTGCAACTATCTTTTACCCTTACCAATACAGGAAATCTTGCAGGAACCGAGATTGTACAGATCTATGGCAAGGATGTCTATGCATCACTGGCAAGACCAATGCAGGAATTGATCGGTTTTGTCCGTGTGACATTGCAGCCACAGGAAACTAAGAAGATTCAGGTGGAGGTTTCTCCGTCCCAGATGGCATTCTTAGACGAGGATATGCAGTGGAAGATAGAAAAGGGCGAGACCAGACTACGGATCGGATCATCTTCTGAGGATATCCGCCTGGAAAGTAGTTTTTCTGTGACAGAAGATGCATTTATAAAGAGCAGAGATAGAGTTTTTGTGGCTCGCGTTGAGTAGGAGGGAATATGTACGATTCTTTTAGACCGGGACAAGTATGGCTGGATACCGAGGGAAAACGCATTCAGGCTCACGGCGGTTCTGTCATTTATGTTGATGGCATTTATTATTGGTACGGAGAAAACAAGGAATTTACGGATGGAACAAATGATATCTGGACCTATGGTATCCGTTTTTACAGGTCAAATGACTTATATAACTGGGAGGATCTTGGCTTAGTGATTCCTCCGGATACGGAAGATGAAAACTCGTCTTTAAATCCCACGAATTGTATGTTGGATCGACCGCATATTATCTATAACGAAAGAACAGAAAAATACGTTTGTTGGGTAAAGATCATGCACAAAGAGGGACATCAGGATGAAGCCGTATTAACGGCAGACAAGAATACTGGTCCCTATACGCTCGTGAATCAGGGGATTCGTCCACTTGGTATGAGTGCGGGGGATTTTGATCTGGCTGTGGCAGATAGTTGGCACGGCCCATATAGAGTGTTGGGGAATCCACATCCTGAGGATGCCTCGCATACATCCTTTCATTCTCAGATTTCCTGTATTTTCAAGGTGGAAGGAACAAAAGATTTATATATTGCGGCGGCAGACCGTTGGTGTCCGGATTGCATGGATTTAGACTACGAATTCTATGCAAAAGTTTACGATAAATTATTTTCCGGAACCGAGGAAGAAAAAAGCCGCATACGTCAGATGCCGGAATTTTCGCGAATAGATGATATGGGAAGAAATACCTCCATTGCTGATTATGTCTGGCTGCCAATTCGATTTGTAGAGGCGTGTGAGGAATACCCACAGGGGATGGTTTTTATCGACTGGAAGGATGAATGGCGTTGGCAGGATTATGTGGGAAGATAAGAGGTTTTATATCACCATATTTTTCCGACTGTATTAAAGATAGTATGGGTAGTGTCTTCTGTGCTATATTAAAAGAAAAGTAGGACAATTGAGGAGGTAAGCCATGGAAATTTATGCGTTACAGGTCAATCACCTGAGTAATCCGCTGGGCTATGAATTGGGAAAAGGGAAACTTTCCTTTTCATGGAAAGTAAAAGAGGCCAAAGGAAAGGCACAAAAGTATGCAAGGCTGCGCATTGCGGCAGATAATGCCATGCAGGAGATTTTGTTTGATTCCGGGGAAGATGTCAAGGCAAATAGTCTTGGATATAAGGTTGATCTTAAGACAGAGCCGCGGACGCGCTACTACTGGACTCTTGAGTTGGCATCCGATGCGGATGAAGTGACTGTTAGTGCGCCGCAATTTTTTGAGACAGCAAAAATGGACGAGGCATGGATCGGAAGATGGATCACTTGTGCCACTGATCAGGCAAGACATCCATATTTTGCAAAAGACATTGCTGCCAAAGGAGAGGTCGTAAGAGCAAGACTTTATGTATGCGGTCTGGGACTTTATGAGGCCTACTGGGATGACAAAAAAATCGGTAACGAATATTTAACACCATATCAGAATAACTATAACCGCTGGGTTCAGTATCAGACATATGATGTGACTGAGCAGGTAAAGGATGGAGGAAAACTGCGTATTCTTTTGGGAAACGGCTGGTATGGCGGACGTTTTGGCTTTAGCGCACATGAGGAAAAAGGTTATTTTGGAAACGCTAAAAAGTTAATAGCGGAAGTGGTAGTTACCTATGCGGATGGTACAGAGGAGATCATTGGAACGGATGAGACCTGGCAGGTAGAAAGAAGCCGTATCACATACTCGTCTATCTATGATGGTGAACATATGGATCAAACGCTGACAGACCTTGCGGCAGAGCCGGTTATCCTTTGTCGTACTTTTGAAGAACTTGCCGCAGCAGGAAAGACGGACGGACAGATGGTAGATGATATCAGTCAGCCGGAGAAAGATGAGCAGATTCCAAGAGGGCAGTTGACTGCCCGCTATAGTCTTCCGGTTGTGGTTCATGAGCAGATGAAACCGCAAGAATTGCTTCATACGCCAAAGGGGGAAGATGTCTTTGACATGGGGCAGAATTTTGCAGGTATCTTTACTCTGCGTGTTAAGGAAGCCAAGGGAACCAAGATTCATATTCAGACAGGAGAAGTCCTGCAGGATGGATGCTTTTATAACGAGAATCTTAGAACCGCAAAGTCGGAATATATTTATATCTGCGGTGGCGGCGAGGAAGTCATACAGCCGCATTTTACTTTTTATGGCTATCGCTATGTCAAGGTCACAGGAGTCAGCAATCTGAAAACAGAGGATTTTACAGGGCTGGCACTCTATAGTGATGTGGCTTATACGGGTGACATCACAACCGGACACAAACTTGTTAACCAGTTGATTTCTAATGTTCGCTGGGGAATGAAAGGAAATTTTGTGGATGTGCCTACGGATTGTCCGCAGAGAGATGAGCGTATGGGTTGGACCGGAGACACACAGGTCTTTTCGCCGACAGCGACATTTTATGGAGATACCTATGCATTTTACCGCAAGTATCTGCATGATATGTATACGGAGCAAATAGATCTGGAGGGCATGGTGCCGGATGTGGTGCCATCGGTCGGTGTGCACACCTGTGCCTGCGTCTGGGGAGATGCCGCATGTATCATTCCATGGAATATGTATAAGTTTTATGGGGATGAGCAGATCCTTGCAGATCAGTATGACAGCATGAAGGCCTGGGTCGAATATATCCGACGCCTTGACGGTGGTGATCACGGCTGGCGCCATGTATTCCACTATGGTGACTGGCTGGCACTGGATAATCCGTCAGGCAAGGCAGATGAGGTCATGGGCGGTACGGAAGAAGGCTATATCGCAAATATCTACTATGCTGCGAGTGCTGAAATTGTAGCAAAATCCGCAGAAGTTCTTGGGAAAGAAGATGATGCAAAAGAATACAATGAACTTGCAAAACGTGAGTTTGCTGAAGTGAAAAAAGAGTACTTCTCACAGACGGGCAGATGCTGTATCAAGACGCAGACAGGTCTTCTGCTGGCATTGAAATATGGGCTTTCCGATAATGTCGCGTTGACACGCGATATGTTGAAAAAATTATTTACTGCAAACGATAATAAATTACAGACCGGATTTACAGGTATGCCGATCATGTGTCCGACACTATCAGATAATGGCATGAATGATCTGGCTTACACTCTCCTATTAAATGAGGAATATCCGGGCTGGTTACATGAGATCTTACTGGGAGCAACAACCGTATGGGAACGTTGGAACAGTCTGGATGAAGAAGGGCATATCTCAAGTACGGGAATGAATAGTTTGAACCATTATTCCTATGGATCTGTAGTGGAGTGGGTCTACCGCTATGTGTTGGGATTTCGTGTGGATGAAGCAGATCCTGGTGCAAAACATTTGAACATCGCTCCATCCTATAACTGGAATCTGAAGGAAGCGGCAGGAAATTTTGACAGTGCAGCAGGTAATTATAAAGTGGCATGGAAGATTATTGATCCAACGCATGTGAGTCTTTCTGTGCAAGTGCCATTTGATGCAAGTGCTGACATTGTACTTGCGGATGCTGTAGAAGACACTTATGCGGATAAGGAAAATCCTTTATTTGCAGATGTATGTGATGGTGTATGCCATGTGGGCTCTGGTACGTATGAGATAACGTATCAGGTAAAGACAGCGCTTAAGAAGTCTTATAGCACCTATTCCACAGTGCGTGAATTGAGATCGAATGCAGCGATTGTTAAAAATTTGGGTGAGAAAATGGGATTGGATCGTATGCCAACGCAGATGATGGATATGAGCCTGCGCGATATCATGGAAAAATATGCGGGCGCTGCCGGAATGGGAACAGAAATGCTGGATCAGTTAGATCAGGTGTTGGCACGGTTCTAGAAAGACAGATATTGCTATTGGCGGTTTTAAAGTTTTGTAGGCCTCACTTGCGTGAAGCCTACATTTGCCAGTATGAATTTAGCGAACCTTTATGGTGTCGCCTCTTGTGATGCCGCTTTCGTTAAAGGCATCCACGCGCAGGAAGAGTGACTGGTCTTTGATGAGTCCTCCGATTTCTACGCTGCCATCGAAGGTCATATAAGAGTGATAAAGTTTATCCGGCGCATAGCCCCAGTTGATGACATGACCTGTGGCATCATCCGATGCAGCCCAATTTACCCAAAGATCAAGAGCCGTCGTAAGTTCAAAAGTAACTTCGGCGGTTTTTTGCGGTTTTGGGGTATCTCCCAGGGCGAAGATGCGGAGACCGCTGATGGCAGGAGTCTGATCGTATGGCAGTTCTGTGACGGTCAGACGGATAAAACGCGCCTCTATGCCATCCTCGGAAACGATCAGATCATGCGGTAGGTCTGTATTTGCATTTCGTTTGTCTGTGATGGTGAAAAAATGCGTGCCGTCCACAGAGCCTTCCAACAACCAGCGGGTCTTTTGCGGATCGGTATCAATCCAACGCTGCTGCATAAGTGCCTCATTCAAATGGAAGTCGTCCGGCAAAGGATCCGGGGTAAAGGCATCATCTGCAAAGTTGATCTGGATGGCATGGATATCATAGGCCTTTCCCAGATCGATCTGCAGCCAAGGATTTTCATCCTCTGATGCGGCTTTCCACCAGGTTTGGACATTTTCATCCGTGGCATTTGCCGGAACATAATCTGTGACAATCTCAACCGCCTTTCCCATTCTTTGTGCCGTAGGATCCAGTTTGATCTTTTTCTCTGAAACAGAAGAAGCAGAGGCTGAAGTCCCATAGGATAAGAGCATCCACTTTGGATTCGCCCAAGGATCTGCTTTCAAGGCATCCATATCCTGTGGCCAGTCACCATATCTCTGGTTACAGAAAAGTTCGCCATCGGCATCGTAGCCGGCAGACCACAGACCGATACGACGTTCAAAGTTATGGTTTTTGCAGATACGCATAGTAGAGGTGTGCCAGATTCGACCTGCCTCGTCTTCCATGGTAGAGCCGTGTCCTGCTCCCGGCAAAAATCCGCCCGGCTTGTAGGAGTAAGGATTGTTCTGTGCCAACACATAAGGTCCGAGTGGCGCGTCACTGATATAGACAGCGTCGTTATAAATATTATGACCGGAAGAAGGCGTAGCATATTGTAAATAATACATTCCGGCATGCTTATTGACCCAGACGCCTTCCATATAAGGCAGTTCCAGCAAGTAGTTCTTTGCGGCTTCCTTCATGCTTTCCGGCATAGGCTGGCTTTCGATCATTTTGAGGATTGCGCTTATTTCCTTCGGACTGTGGCTGGCCTTATGGTCTTCGCCGTTACGCTCAAAGCCTTTTATACTGGTATCAATCGCACAAAGCGGCTGTTTTTCACCGATTGGTTGCATGGTTTTTGAATCCAGTTCAATACCATACAGAGGCTCGGAAGTAGAAGAACCCCAGAAAAAGTAGAATCTGCCATCATCGTCGACAAAGAGATTAGGATCCCAGAAAGGAAAGGCTCCGTCGAAAGTCTCATAGACATCAGAAAACGGATCCTTTGTGCGGTAGTAGACACCCTTTTCGTGACTGGAAGCGCAGAAATACATATAATCACCACAAACGCGGACATCCGGTGCGTAGTCGTAGATTGGCAGATGGGATGTGGAAAATAAGTCCCAATTTACCATGTCTTTGCTATACAAAAATCCTGCAGTCATGGAAGGAAAGATATAGTAGCATCCCCTAAAATAGACCATGGATGGATCCGCGGCCTCGCGGGAAGCAGTCACGCCACCCTCCGGTGTGCCGTTAAACTGATAGCGGTATCCGAAATTGATAGGATTACAATAAATGTTCATGTGTAAATACCCCACTTTCTTATCGTTCTTACCCTTATCATAGATGCAAAATACATAGTCGTACATTCGTATTTTTGCGTTTGCTATCATATTTTGGTAAAATATATCATATTCTGTGAAAGGAAAGAGAGGAGCCGGCATGGCAATGACAACAAAAGATTTTCAGGAACTTCTTTGTGCGGTGGAGCATTTATATTATTGGCAATGTGACGCGAACGGAAATATACTTGAGACCAACGCGCCCCGGAATATCCGGCAAGGGATCTATTCTCTTTTTATACAAAGTGATTTTCCACAAAAGGTAGAGATTTATAGCAAGGATGCAGATACACCCTATGCCCTTGGTATGTATATGGGCTTGGAATGGTTTGTTGTTATCGAAAAGAAAAATGGTAACTTAGAGCAGATGCACCTGCTCGGACCGGTCTTTTTTTCGCCGGTCAGCGAGGAACAACTGGAGGATTTTTTGCGGGAATATGAGGCACAGGGGATGGGGTTTCACAGCAGGCATCTTTTGATCCGCAGCCTGAAAGAACTTCCGGTCATCTTTCAGAAATATTTCACCCAGTACGCCCTCATGCTGGATTTTGTGATAAATCACCGGCATCTGTTCTATGAAGATGTCAATTTTCATGTCAAAGATCCAGTGGATGAAAATAAGGAGACAAGACCTAGACTTTATCGGGAGAGTCGTATCTTTCTTGCAGAGATGCTGGGACGGCTTGCGATGGGAGATTTGTCTGTCTTGCAGGATAAAAAGATGAAACAAGGTATGAACTATGCCATGCTTCCGACAAATGCGGCGGCGATCACGGAACCCGGTCGCACATTAAAAGATGCGGCTTTGATCTTTACAGCAAAATGTGCTGATGCTGCTGTCTCAGGCGGCATGAGCCCGGAGATTGCCGATGCCCTGGCAGACTCTTATATGGGACAGATCGAAAAAGACCTATCCGGGGTGGAACTCATGCGTCTGATGGGAAGGATCTACGAGGACTATCTGCGGCGCATGCATGCGATCAAGGAGGAGGCAGGAAAATATTCGGAAAAGACGCAGGCGTGTATGGATTATATTGATCTGCATATCAAAGAAAAGATCGATGTGACGACCATAGCCCAGACCAGTGGCTATTCTGTCTACTATCTGTCACGTCAATTTTACCGGGAGACAGGGGAACACCTGCCGGCATACATACGGCGGAAAAAGATAGAATATGCTGCTATGTTACTGCGCACGACAGACTTAGAAGTTGTCCAGATCGCGGAGGATCTGTCCTTTTGTTCGGCAAGTCATTTTTCGGACTGCTTTCATAAGACTATGGGATGTTCGCCTAGCGCATATCGGGCGCGCATAGAGTAGCCAGTTTGCGGAAAACCTGTTATACTTTGAAACAGAAAACGTTTTGACAAGGGGGAGCGTATGGCATATAGCAGAGAAGAAGCGGCAGAGCTTATCATAAAAGCCGGCTATGCCTTAGTGGAAAAGGGGCTGATTGCCCGTACCTGGGGCAATATCAGTGCCCGGCTTTCGGATACAGAATTTCTGGTCACGCCAAGCGGCATGGGCTATGACCGCCTGACACCGGACAAACTTGTGGTCTGCAAGATCAGTGACTGTTCGTATGAGGGGGAGATTAAGCCGTCCAGTGAAAAGGGTGTCCACGGTGAGGCATACAAATATCGACCGGATGTGAATTTTGTCATCCATACCCACCAGTTATATGCGACCGCGGTCGGTACGACGGGAAAGAGCCTGTCGGTAAGGACTGCGGAGGAAGAAAAGATCCTGGGGGCGGATGTCATCAGTGCAAAATATGCGATCTCATCCACCAGGCATTTGATGCGCAATGTTTCGGATGCCATTCAGAAAAATACCGCAAGCAATGCCTTTTTTATGCGTTATCATGGGGTGCTTTGTCTGGGAAGGGACTATGACCATGCTTTCGCTGTCAGCGAGACCTTGGAAGATATCTGCAAGGACATTATTTGCAGGAAAGACCAGTTGATCGTGGACGAAATACGCATGACAGATCCGGGGACCATCGCACAAAGTCTGGGGATAAGTCTTGACGACTTACAGGCTTTGGTGGATAAGACCGGAAAGAAAAGCCTGCTCTTAGATACTTCAAAAGTGGTAGAGGACATAGCGGGAACCGAGAAAAAGATCTATCCTATGATCGATGACATGGCGCAGATCGCAGGCGTGCGTTTCTTATGTCTGGCTCCTGCGGATGGGACATTCCTTACAAAGGCAGAAAGCCAGTTGCAAAAGAAGACCTGTGTCTTTATCCGGGGGATCGGCGCGCTCTGTCTGGCATCGGATCCGGAAGAAGCAGAAGCGGTCGCTATGGTCTTGGAGAAAAATTGTCTGGCATATGCCTATGGGCGCAGACAGGGAGAGTACGCGCATCTGGGACTTTTGGATGCAGCCTTACAGCGCAACACCTATGTGAAGAAATATTCCAAATTGAAATAGAGGGACGGACATGGCAAAGAAGAAAAAGCGGATGGAGTACCGCTACTATGAGATCCCGGCAGACACCTATGTACTTCCCCTGCTCGGAAAAGGCTGGGAGCAGGAGTACGGCGTAGGCATTCGGGATATGCTTCATTTTCATAATTATATGGAGATCGGCTATTGCTATCATGGGGATGGGGAACTGATCATTGAGGACAGGACCTATCATTATTCGGGCAAGCAGTTTACTATCATTCCTGCCAATATCCCCCATACGACCAACAGTTCTCCGGGGCATATCTGTAAGTGGGAGTATCTTTTTGTGGATATTGACCGCTTTGTAAGGACGGAAATGCATCTGGATGCCTTGTTAGAAGACCGTGTGCTTAGTGTCATTAACCGGCGGGGTACGATGAAAAGCGAGCAAAATCACGGCATCATGGCACGCCTGATCCTAAATATCATCCGGGAATACCGGGATAAGACCATCTATTATGAGGAGAGCGTGCGCGGTTATCTCTATGCCCTCGTGGTCGAAATGATGCGGCTTGCAGAGGAGCGCGATCGTTCCATGCATACGCATCGTGTCAACGAATACATCCGCGATGCCTTAGAATATGTAAATACGCACTACATGGAGCAGGTGCGTGTGGAGGACATTGCCGAGGCGAGTGGACTGAGCGAGAGCCATTTCCGCCGTGTCTTTGAGGATGCCATGCATATGAAGCCGCTGGATTATGTGAATCTGGTGCGCGTAGATAAGGCGTGCGGGCTGATGGCAAGGCAGGACATTTCCATGGAGGAAGTTAGTTTTCGCGTGGGCTACCAGACCCAGTCGACCTTCAACCGCAACTTTAAGCGTTTGACGGGCTATAGTCCAAACCAATGGAAGCATAAAGAAAATTATCAAGAGGGTATTCTGAAAAATTATCAGATCAGTGCATTAAAGGGCTGGGAAGCATGACTTCCCGGCTTTTTCTTATTTTGTGCAATATGTTCAAAATTTGGGAGTAAAGTTCCTGCAAATTGTTCAAAGAGGGAAACGAGAAATGTGAAAATCGTTTCTGAATGGTTGATTTTGCAAAAAAGAGGCGCGTTTTTAATCACAAATAATCAAATGGCTAGGTATAATAGATTTATATTCAAGCAAAGGAAATCTCAAAGACATTCACTCACACGGATTTCCAAATAAGCGATGTTTAAAGGAGGATTTTTAATGAAGAAGAAAGTCGTTTCTTTATTGCTGGTTGGGGTACTGGCAATGTCTACATTCGTAGGATGTGGAAGTAAGGGAAGCAGTGATGCAACGTCAGATGACTCAAGTTCAGATGACAGCAGTGCAGCAGCAATGTACACCTCAGATGATGAGAACACATTGACCGTTGCAGCATGGGATGCAAGTTTCAACATCCCGGCAATCGAGGCAGCAGCAGAGGCATACAAGGAAAAGAATCCGGATGCCAAGATCGAGATCATCGAGCAGTCTCAGTCAAAGGATATTGAGAATGCAGTCACAACAGCAGCAGAGGCTGGAGACTACAGCAACTTACCGGATATCGTATTATTCCAGGATCATTACATTCAACAGTATCAGGCAAACTACCCGGATGCATGGCAGGATGTAGATGACGCAGACATCGATTGGAGCGATTTCGGATCAGAGAAATTATCATTCTCTACCATCGATGGCAAGCACTATGGTGTTCCTGTAGATAACGGTACAGTCGTATTTGCATACAGAGTTGATCTTTTACAGGAATGTGGCTACACATTAGATGATGTTACCGGAATCACATGGGACAAATTCATCGAGATCGGTGAGCAGGTTTACAACAAGACAGGCAAGTATCTTCTTTCAATGGACGGTAGTGGAAATGACCTTCCTTACATGATGCTTCAGGCAGAAGGCGTTTCACAGTTCAAGGATGGCAAGGCTAATCTGGTTGGCAATGAGACATTAGAGAAGATCTTAGACGTGATCGAGAGAATGCAGGAAAAGAACGTATTACTTCTTGAGAACGACTGGGATGGTTACACCAACGATATCCAGAAGGATAAGGTTGCAGGTGTTATGAATGGTAACTGGATCATTCCTACCATTGAGAAGGTTGATGAGAACTCTGGTAAGTGGGAGATCACTTCTATGCCTACACTGAGCGGCGAAGAAGGATATGCTTCTAACGGTGGTTCTTCACTTTACATCACAGCAAACTGCAAGGGTGACAAGGTTGATCTTGCAAAAGACTTCTTAGCATACACCTTTGGTGGTGGTGAAGGCGCAATCGATACATACGACAATGCACTTCGTAACGGTGGTGTTATCACAACATGTATCTCAGCTGGTAAGTCTGATGTTTACCAGGAAGGCGTTGCTTACTTCAACGATCAGCCAATCTACGCTAAGATCGTAGAAATGGGAGCAAACGTTAAGACTGTTGAGCAGAGTGATTACCACTACACACTTCGTGAGAAGTTGTCAGCAGCAATCACAAACATCCACAATGGAACATCTATTAAGGATGCAATTCAGCAGACACAGGATGATATCGACTTTGCAATGGAAGAGTAATGCCATACATTATATTTAAAAAAGCGGGGAATCGGATCTTCCGACTCCCCGTTTTCCATAAAGAAACCTCAATGAAATCGAAAAGGGGGGCTTAACTTGAGCAAGCAGCATAAGAGTTTGAACATACAGGGTAAACAACAAAGAGCAGGCTGGTTCTTCTTGGCGCCTGCAGCGATCATGATCGCAGTCTTTAGTTTTTGGCCGATGGTTCAGGCTTTCATTACATCATTTACAACAGGAACCGGTGTCAACCAAAAGATGGCGGATCCTATATTTTACAACTACACACGTATGTTTGCCGACAGGACATTCCTTCGTTCTGTAGGTAATACATTCCTTTATCTGGCGATCGAAGTGCCGGTCATGTTAGTTCTGGCAATTCTTTTGGCACAGTTACTGAACAACCGAGACCTCAAATGTCGTGGACTTTTCCGTACCATGGTATTCTTACCATGTGCGACATCACTCGTATCTTATGCATTGATCTTCAAATCACTCTTTGCATTAGATGGACTGATCAACACGATCTTTGTCAATCTTGGTATCCTTGAGACCAACTACAACTTCCTTGGAAATACCGGAAGTGCAAGAGCCATCATCATTATCGCACTGATCTGGAGATGGACGGGTTACAACATGGTATTCTATCTGGCAGGACTTCAGAATATCGAATATTCCGTATACGAGGCAGCCAAGATTGACGGTGCCAACGGATGGAAGACTTTCTGGAAGATCACAGTTCCGCTTTTGATGCCGACCATCGTTATGACCGTTATCATGTCAATCAATGGTACCTTACAGTTGTTTGATGAATCTGTAAACTTGACACAGGGTGGACCTGCATATTCAACCATGACCATGTCACATTACATTTACAACAATGCATTTGGTCAGGGTGTTGGTAAGTTTGGATATGCATCAGCAATGTCCTTCTTCATCTTTATTTTGGTTGCTATCCTATCTGCAATCAGTATGAAAGTAGGTGATAATCGTGACTAATAAAAAGAACTCTTCCGCTATCCAGCGTAGATTGATACCAACTTATATTTTTCTGATTATCGTATCCTTTATTTCGGTATTCCCGTTATATTGGATGATCGCAGCAGCAACCAACCGTTCTGTCGATGTTGCAAGAGGTAAGATCACTTTTGGCTCTTATGCCTTAGAGAACTTCCAAAATCTGACATCCCAGACAGATCTGTGGGGAGCACTTGGAAACTCTTTCCTTTATGCGATCGTACAGACAGTCGTAGCACTTTTTATCTGCTCTTTGGCAGGATTTGGTTTTGAATTGTACCACGACAAAGGTAAGGATAAAGTATTTTCTATCCTGCTTCTTGCAATGATGATCCCACAGGTGGCAACCATGATCCCACTCTTTAAGATGATCTCATCTGCAGGACTTTTGAATACGGTATGGGCATTTATCTTACCAAGTATTTCCACACCGTTTTTGATTATGATGTTCCGCCAGAACTCACGTAACTTCCCGATTGATATCATGGAGGCAGCGCGACTGGACGGATTGTCAGAGTTTCAGATCTACTTCCGCATGTATATGCCGGTCATGAAGTCAACCTATGCAGCAGCAGCGGTTATCACCTTTATGAACGCATGGAACGCTTATCTTTGGCCAAAGGTTGTTATGGCTGATACCAGAGCACAGACCATGCCAATGTTGATCGCCAACCTGGCAAGTGTAGATTATGGAATGCTTATGATGGGCGTATTGTTCTGCTCCATCCCAACCATGATTATCTTCTTCGTATTGCAGAAGCAGTTCGCAGAAGGTATCACAGGTTCTGTAAAATAAGTTTGGCAAGTCATACTTGCTATGATGTTTGATTAAAGTTAAGTGAAGGTAATGAATATGGCAGAATTTCGATATAGTATCATAAAAAACCCTGAAATCTTTATGGAAAATCGTTTGCCGGCACATTCCGATCATGCATATTATCGCAGTGAGGAAAGTGCCCTGGCAGGATGCTCTGATTTCAGGGAATCATTAAACGGTATCTGGAAATTCTCCTATGCAAAAAACATCTCATCTGCGATCGTAGGCTTTGAGAAAGAGGACTACGATTGCAGGACTTGGGATGATATCCGAGTGCCGGCACATATTCAGATGGAAGGATATGACACACCGCAATATGCCAACACCCAGTATCCATGGGATGGAAGACAGGCAGTTCTGCCGGGAGAGATTCCGGAGGAATTCAATCCAGTAGGGTCATATGTCAAATATTTTGAAGTGCCGAAGAGCATGGAGAATGGTCCGGTATATATTTCTTTCCAAGGTGTAGAAAGTGGTATGGCATTGTGGCTGAACGGCCATTATGTTGGATACAGTGAAGATTCTTTCACACCATCTGAATTTGAACTGACACCGTATCTTACAAAGGGCACCAACAAATTAGCCGTACAGGTCTACAAGTGGACGGCAGGTTCTTGGTGTGAGGATCAGGATTTCTTCCGATTCTCCGGTATTTATAGGGATGTTTATCTCTATACGATACCAAAAGTTCATATTCGCGATATGAAGTTAAAGACTGTCCTTGACAATGAGTACAAGGATGCTGTCTTACAATTAGATTTAGAGGCTACCGCAGATGGCAAGGCAGAGATCTGCCTGTCAGATGATGAGGTAGAAATGGTCATGACGGGGGACCTTACCAGGGGATCCAACCACATGGAAATGCCAGTTAAGAGCCCGTCTCTTTGGAGTGCAGAGGATCCTTATCTGTATGATCTGACCCTCCGTGTCACAGATCCGGCAGGAGTTTTAGAGGAAGTGGTAAAAGAACGGGTAGGTTTCCGCAAGTTTGAAATGAAGAACCGTATGATGCATATCAACGGCAAACGTATCGCATTTTACGGTGTCAACCGTCATGAATTCAGTGCAGACCGTGGCAGAGCCATCACGGAGGATATCATCTTAAAAGATATCATCACCATGAAGCAGCACAATATCAATGCAGTCCGTACCTGCCACTATCCAAATCAAAGCGCATTGTATCGTCTTTGTGATGAATATGGATTGTATGTGATCGACGAGACCAATCTGGAAACGCATGGAACATGGAATGCACACCAGATGGGACTGGTTGACAGAGATTTTGTTGTACCGGGCGACAGACCGGAATATCAGGAGTTGATCTTAGATCGTGCCAGAAGTATGTTCGAGCGCGACAAAAATCATCCGTCTGTTGTGATCTGGTCTTGTGGTAATGAGTCCTTCGGTGGCAAGGATATCTTAGAAATGAGCAAGTCCTTCCACAAATGGGACGACACCAGACTGGTACATTATGAAGGTGTCTGGTGGGATCCGCGTTATCCGGAGACAACGGACATGGTAAGTTCCATGTACACACCGGCAGCAGAAATTCGGGAGTATTTAAAGAAGCATCGTGACAAGCCGTATATTCTTTGCGAATATACACACGCTATGGGCAATTCCTGTGGTGCGATGCACAAATATACAGACCTTATGGAAGAGGAGCCTCTTTTCCAAGGGGGATTTATCTGGGATTATATCGACCAGTCGCTGACAAAGAAAGACCGCTATGGCAATGAATTTCAGGCATACGGCGGTGACTTTGGTGAGCGCCCGTGTGATTACAATTTCAGTGGCAACGGCATCTGCTATGGCAAGGACAGAGATCCATCGCCAAAGATGCAGGAAGTCAAGTATAACTATCAGCCGATGGCGATCGAGATCCATGACCGGATCGCGACCATCCACAACAAAAATCTCTTTACCAACACGAATGTATATGATGCGATCGTGACGCTGGAAAAAGAGGGGCAGTTTGTGGATCAGCAGGTCATGACCATTGATGTAGAGCCATTGGGAAAGAAGAAGATCGAATTGGACGTTTCGGTTCCGACAGACGGCGAATATGTATTGACCTTATCCTTTGTATTGCGCGAGGATACCCCTTGGGCAAAGAGAGGACATGAGGTGGCATACGGACAGGAAGTGCTCGGGCATATGCCGGAGGCAGTACCGTCCAACAGACCATATCAGGTGACAAGAGGCTGGCATAATGTTGGTGTTAAGGGACAGGATTTTGAAGTTTTATTCTCTATCTTACACGGAGGACTTGTTTCCTACCGTTATGGTGGCGTAGAGTTGTTCAAGTCCATTCCAAAGCCAAACTTCTGGCGTGCCCTGACTGATAATGA
>OGKG01001955.1_pt1 | contig 22998 bp, 20 predicted proteins | sample 1572201 | NCBI WGS metagenome assembly OGKG01 (sample SAMEA2582146, study PRJEB24529) | metagenome | biome: Human gut stool | place: China | collected 2011 | reverse complement strand
AAGCAGTACAAAAAATATTTGAATATTTTTTAGAAAAAGGTGATATTTATAAAGGTGAATATGAAGGTTGGTATTGTATGCCTTGTGAAACATATTTTACAAAAACACAATTAGTTGATGGAAAATGTCCAGATTGTGGTAGAGAAGTAAAATTATTAAAAGAAGAAGCATATTTCTTTAATATGAAAAAATATGCAGACAAACTTTTAAAATTCTATGATGAAAATCCAGATTTTGTTGAACCAGCATATAGAAAAACAGAAATGATAAACAATTTCATAAAACCAGGATTAGAAGATTTATGTGTAACAAGAACATCATTTAATTGGGGAATACAAGTTCCAAATGATCCAAAACATGTAATATATGTATGGCTAGATGCATTAACAAACTATTTAACAGCCTTAGGATATATGCAAGATGATGACACATTATTTAAAAAATATTGGCCAGCAGATGTTCAAATTGTTGGAAAAGATATTGCAAGATTCCATTTAATATATTGGCCAATTTTCTTAATGGCATTAGATTTACCAATTCCAAAGAAATTTGTTGTTCACAATTGGATTATGATGAAAGATGGTAAAATGTCAAAATCAAAAGGAAATACAGTATATCCAGAAAAATTAATAGACAGATATGGATTAGATGCAACAAGATATTATATATTAAGAATAGTACCTATTTCACAAGATGGTGTATATACTCCAGAAGATTTTATAGAAAGATATAATTCAGATTTATGTAATGACTTGGGAAATTTAGTAAATAGAACAGTATCAATGGTAAATAAATATTTTGAAGGTAATGTACCAGAATATGTAGGAACATTAAATGAAGTTGATAAAGAATTTGAAGAATTTACAACTAATAAGTTAAATGATGTAGAAGAATTGATTGAAAAATATCAAATGTCAAATGCTTTACAAGAATTATGGACAATAATATCAAGAACAAATAAATATATTGATGAAACTCGTCCATGGGAATTAGCTAAAAATGAAGAAACAGATAAATTAAAATCAAGTATGTATCATTTAATAGAAAATATAAGAAAAATTGCAATATGTTTATTACCATTTATGGAAAAAACATCAAAAGATATATTAAGACAAATAGGTATGCCAGAAGATTTAAGAACATGGAATAGTTTATATGAATATGATAAATTACATGGAATAAAAGTTATTGAAAAAGGGGAACCTATATTCATGAGAAAAAATGTTGAAGAAGAACTAGAATATTTAAGAAATTAGAAGCTGAATGGAGGTTTTGCACATAATTAAGACCTCTAAATTCAATAAAAGGTGGAGTAATGGATTTGATATCAATAAGAAGAACATATAATAATAGGAGAAACTTAATTTTTATAGTTTGTATTTTACTAATATGTGTTACATTAATAATTACAACAATAGAAGTTGTAAATAATAGACGTGCTAAAAAACTATATTTATCTTATTTGGAACAAGTTCAAAATGCTGAAAATGAAGCAAAAGAACAGGAAAGAATAGCAGAAGAACAAAAAGCAAAGGAAGAGGAAGAAAGAAGAAAAAAATCACCTCAACTTACAGAAGAAGGAAAAACTAATATGGCAAATATATATAAATCAGATACAAAAAGAGTTTTTTTGACATTTGATGATGGTCCATCTTCAAATGTAACACCAATGGTGTTAGATACTCTAAAAGCTGAGAATATAAAAGCCACATTCTTTTTGCTTGGAAGTAGAGTAGAACTTAGTCCTGAAATAGTAAAAAGAGAATTTGATGAAGGGCATTATTTAGCGAGTCATGGATATTCACATGTTTATTCACAAATATATGCCTCTCCTCAAAGTGTTTTAGATGAATATAATAATTGTATAACAGCAATTAGAAATGCAATTGGAATGCCAGATTATAATCCTCATTTATTTAGATTTCCAGGTGGATATTGGGGAGGAAAATATGCAAGTATAAAAACAGAGGCATTAACATTGCTTAATGAAAATAATATAGCACATATTGATTGGAATGCTTTAACTTCTGATGCGGCAGGGGCTAAAACGACTGAAGAATTTATAGCAGAATTAGATAAAACAGTTCCAAAACATAATAGTGTTGTTGTTCTTATGCATGATGCTGGTGGAAAAAAGGCTACAGCAGAAGCATTACCTACTATAATTTCTTATTTTAGAAATCAAGGATTTGAATTTGATAATTTTTATAGTATTATAAAATAAAGAATAAAGAGACATAGTATTCCTTTGTTCTTGCCAGATTATATAAAAAGCAGTGAAGATGAAGATTTTTACTGCTTTTTATTGACATTAACATAAAATGATAGTGTAATAGCGAAGAATTTATTTTTTATGTCAATAGCATATTGCAATTGACATAAGAGTAAATACATTATTAAGAAAGGAGAAAGATTATTTTTTAGTAGGAGGCTAGTATAACAACATAACATGCAAGAGGCAATTTATTAACAACGGAGGAATTTATAATGAAAGGCGAATTATTGGAATTGATCCCCCAAAAGTATTTGTGCCCTAAATGTGGAAAATGGCATAAATATACTTGGGATCAAAATCTGGGTTATTATGATTCATCGGATTATGCAATTGAAATGCATTGTCCTAACAGTTTTGGTATTATTGAGGTTTATTTTGCTAATGATAGATGCTATTGGAATGAAGGTGATCAGTGTTATTGGTGTAAGATTAGTGAATTTTCCGAAATTGGTGAATCTCGGGTGCAAATGATTGATTCTAAAAATAATTTTAGATTGGGATTTGAGTTTAAGCCTGAAGAATATGCACAGGTTTATGCTGCTGAAATTCTTGAAGAAGCAAATCGTAAAGAAGAGGCATTGCATGAACGTGAAAAAGAATTGACTTTAAGAGAAAAAAAGCTCGAAGAGAGCGAAACAGCTTTGCAGGCAAAAGAAGTTGCTCTGCAGACTAAAGTTGCAAAAAAAGAGGAGGCAAATGTTATGTCCAAGGTTACTAGTTTCAAGAAGCAGATTTATGAGCATTCTCCGAAAGAAAATGTTGAACTTATTAAGGAATTCCTTGAAAAGTATAAGGGGACTTTGAAATGGCTAGTACCTGTGGTAAGCATTTATGGTGCATATCGGGTTCTGAATGCCAAAGACGCTAAACTGAATGTGAGCAATCTGAATAAGAATTGCAAAAAGGAACTTGGATTTGAGTTTGATATTCTGAAGGATAAAAAAGCTCTGAAAGAATTGGTTGCATTTGGTGGTGTTGTATCTGGTGCATATGCACTGACAAGGGTTTTTGATTCCACCGATAAGCCTGAAGAACTTTCTGTTGAAGAAATCGAAGGAAAGATGGATTCTGTGGAAGAGGCACATCAGAAATTTGCATGGATTCAGCCTAAGGCCGAAAAACTTATGCCTGTTGCAGCATCTGTGTTGGTAGTGTATGTGCTTACCCAGAAACCTCAGTGGTATGAAAAAGTAAAGGATAAAGTAGTTGCTATTACTGGTGATGCATCTGCTAAGGCAGGTGTCTATATCGAAATGGCAAAATTGTTTATTGCAAGTAAGCTTAACATCGATTTGGATGATGAAGTCCAGGCTAAAAAGTTTAAGACTTTTGCACTTCTTGCAGCAACTATTGGTCTTTGTGCATTCCTTTATGGAAAGGGTGTCTTTAATACGGAAGAAGACCAATCCTTTATGGAAAAGAATCCTCAGCTGAAGGCATTTATTGAGCAGGCGAAGGAAATTATGGAGAAAATTCTGCCTACTGCTTTCTCTGCAGTTACCACCTACATGGTGACCAAGCATATTATTGATGCCAAGGATGAAGAAAGTAATCTGGAAGCAGAAAAGAAAAATGCAGTTGAGACCGATTTCACTGAAGTGAATGAAGAAACTGCAGAGTAAAACAAAAAATAATAAAATAACTTAATAGTGTATTTTGCCCTCCAAGAGGATATCTTGGAGGGTATTTATATTTGATTCAAGCTTGACTAATTAACATAAATATAGTATACTGTATATTGAGAAAGTTTTGATATATCCCATATTTTAGCAGTTTTAGAATACCGAAGTTGCACATTTGGTATTTTTTACATAAAAAAAGAAAAAATTTTCAGGGAGGAATATTCAAATGAAAAATTATGAAAGGTTTATTTTTGTGGCCTTCATAGCAATGACTATTTTTGTTGAAGCACTGATTGTTTCTGCTCCATCAGATGTTTCTACAAGTGAAAGTGAAATTGATAGTAGTTCATATGTAATTCAAGAGTTAAATTCTCAAGAGGAAGCATCAGAAAAAAGAAAAGAAAACTTTGAAAAAGTGCTCAAAGAGGCAGGAGTAAAAGAGGATTATGATTGGTATATTGAGAATGACATAGAAGAATTTATAGAAGGACAATGGGATGGAGACGATAAGAAAGACGACTTTTACGGCAAGAGATATATTATTGGTAGAATGTATTATATTTTTAGGTCGCGGACTGGATTAGATGGAATGCATCATGCAGAAGTATATGAGTGTAATATAGACTATTCTGGGCATTTGGAAATAAATGGATATTCAGATGAATATACATTTGCAGTTAGTAAGAGAAATAATATAATTTATTCATGGCAATATTTTGAATGTTTAGACCAGTGGAAAATTCCTAATAATGAAACTATTGTTTATTATAGTCCATATAATAAACGTTTTGCAGATGATTTGCGTGGATTTTGCGAGACTAATGATGCAGATGGCGTTAAACACTTGTATAGTTTTCTGGCAAATGGAGAGATGAATAAAGAATATTAACTTTTGGCAAACAAGTGCAATTGTTTGCTTTATAAAAGGGAAGGAGCTTTGAGTTCCTTCCCTTTTAATATAATAATGTAATTTTAGAACCATTTTTCTCAACAAAACCTTCATCAATTAAAAGTTTAAGTTCTCTCATCATAGCACTTCTATCAACACTAAGAAAATCTGCTAAATCAGTATAATTATATGGTAGAGTAAAAGTTTTTCTCATAGAACTTTTTGACAATATATCAAAATAAGAAAGCAATTTATCACGAGTATTTCTTTTGGTCAAAAGCTCAACACGTAAATTTAATTTAATAATTTCATCTAAAAATAGTTCACTCAAATTATTAATTAATTCTTTATGAAAAGAACAAGTGCATTCGCATTTTGCAAATAAAGTATCATAAGTAAAATATAATATTTCAGAATTTTTTTTTGCAACAGCAAAAAGTTCATTATTAGTATTTGCTGGATAAAAAACTTCACCAAAAACATCATTTTCATTAAAACGTCCAATTATAGTTTTATTTCCATTAACATCATATCTGATTAAATCAACTTCTCCATTAATGATTATACATATTTGATTACGTTTTTCAATATATGAAGTAACAGTTTCACCTTTACTTATTTTTTTTATTTGAATCTTATTACAATTTTCTCGAAAATTTTTTATAAAAATTTTTTTATCGAAATTAGTATCCATAACATTACTCCTAAAATTAGCTTTCGCCGAAATATCAAATCTTTCAAAATTCAACATAAAAATTATACATCAAATTATGAAAATATTAAAAAGATTATATTATATTTTTGTTGCTTTTGCAACAGATTTTTATAAAATTAAATGTATAATTAGTTTGTACTTGAAGAAAAAACAAGTATAAAAATACTTACAAATAAAAACAAAAATTAATTAAAAATCTAGGATTTTGTAGTGTTTGCATATTTATGGGGAAGGAAGTAAACAAAGATGAAAGTTATTAAAAGAGACGGAAGAACAATAGACTTTGATCGTGCAAAAATTCAAACAGCTATTGAAAAAGCAAATAAAGAAGTAAGAGGAAAAGAAAAAGCAACAAAAGAGGAAATTGATGAAATAATATCATATATCGAAGACCTTGGAAAGAAAAGAATGTTAGTTGAAGACATTCAAGATGTAATTGAAGAAAAATTAATGGAATTAGATAAATATGAATTAGCAAAAAAATATATAGTATATAGATATACAAGAGCATTAGTAAGAAAATCAAACACAACAGATGAATCAATATTAGGATTAATCCGTAATGAAAATAAAGAATTAGCAGAAGAAAATTCAAATAAAAATACAATGTTAGCATCAACACAAAGAGATTATATAGCAGGAGAAGTTTCAAGAGATTTAACAAAAAGAATCTTATTACCAGAGAAAATTTCAAAAGCACATGAAGAAGGAATATTACATTTTCATGATGCAGATTACTTTGTACAACCAATATTCAACTGTTGTTTAATAAATATAGGAGATATGTTAGATAATGGTACTGTAATGAATGGAAAAATGATTGAAACACCAAAGAGTTTCCAAGTAGCATGTACAGTAACAACACAAATAATTGCAGCAGTTGCAAGTAACCAATATGGAGGACAATCTGTTGATATTAAACATTTAGGAAAATATTTAAGAAGAAGCCATGACAAAATAAAGAAAAGATTAACAGAAAAATATGGTGGAAAATTACATAAAAATATAATTGAAGATATGGTAAATGATAGAGTAAAAGAAGAATTATCAGCAGGAATTCAAACAATACAATATCAAATAAATACTTTAATGACAACTAATGGACAATCTCCATTTGTAACATTATTTTTACATCTAGAACCAGAAGATGAATACATTAATGAAAATGCAATGATAATAGAAGAAATATTAAAACAAAGAATACAAGGTATAAAAAACGAAGTTGGAGTTTATGTAACACCAGCATTTCCAAAACTAGTATATGTTTTAGATGAACATAACTGCTTAAAAGGTGGAAAATATGATTATTTAACAAAACTAGCAGTAAAATGTTCTGCAAAGAGAATGTATCCAGATTATATTTCAGCTAAAAAAATGAAAGAAAACTATGAAGGAAATGTATTTAGTCCAATGGGATGTAGAAGTTTCTTGATTCCATGGAAAGATGAAAATGGACAATATAAATTTGAAGGAAGATTTAATCAAGGTGTTGTAAGTATTAATTTACCACAAATAGGAATACTTGCACAAGGTGATGAAGAAAAGTTCTGGAAATTATTAGATGAAAGACTTGAATTGTGTAAAGAAGCATTAATGTGTAGACATTATTCATTATTAGGAACATCATCAGATATATCACCAATACATTGGCAAAATGGTGCAATAGCACGTTTAAAGAAGGGTGAAAAAATTGATAAATACCTAAAAGATGGATATTCAACATTATCATTAGGATATATAGGAATATATGAAACAACAAAATTAATGAAAGGTGTATCACAAACAACTCCTGAAGGACATGAATTTGCTATAAGAGTAATGAATTACTTAAAAGATAGAACAACAAAATGGAGAAATGAATCTGGGTTAGGATTTTCATTATATGGAACACCAGCAGAAAGCTTATGCTATAGATTTGCACGTATTGATAAAGAAAAATTTGGAAGTATTCCAGATGTTACAGATAAAGGATATTATACAAATTCATATCATGTTGATGTTAGAGAAAAAATAGATGCATTTAGCAAATTGAAATTTGAAAGTGAATTCCAACCATTATCATCAGGTGGAGCAATATCTTATATTGAAGTTCCAAACATGAAAAACAATCTTGAAGCATTAGAAGAAGTTGTTAAATTTATATATGATAATATTCAATATGCTGAATTTAACACAAAATCAGACTATTGCCAAGTTTGTGGATATGATGGAGAAATGATTATAAATGATCAAAATGAATGGGAATGTCCACAATGTGGAAATAAAGACCATAATAAAATGAATGTTGTTCGTCGTACATGTGGATATTTGGGAGAGAATTTCTGGAATGTAGGAAAAACAAAAGAAATAAAATCAAGAGTTTTACATTTGTAAAATTAATAAATAAAATATAAAAGAGCCCAATTTCAATCGAAATTGGGCTTTAATAATGGTTAATTAGTTACTGTATTTTCAACTTTTACATTCTCAAGAAATTCTTCATAATTTCCTTGACTGGAGAAACTAAAAGTGAAAGTAATTACTTGACCATCTTGGCTGGTTTCTGTGATTCTTCCGTTATGCAGGGCAACAGAAGCTAATAGGCGAGATACCCGCTGATAGTCTTTCTTTGTATATAAGGAAAAATCAGAATCAGCTAAATCCTTGTAAAATTTTGCTGCAGTGTAAGGATTATCAGTTTCTATGAATTGAGGTTTACGTTCCAAAAAGGCAACAGAAATTTTTTTGATAAATTCATTAGACTTCATAATACTTATCCTCCAATATTTTTTTAGAATTGAATAAAAGCCATATTAGGCTTACGAACTATAAAATTATAACATGATTGTAAAAAAATGTCAAGAAAAAGAGACATTACAGATAAGTATATAAAATAAAACTCACTCTTTGTTGAAGAGTGAGAAAAGTAATACTTTTTTTATAATGGGTTACTTGTTAGAATTTGGTTTACAACTTTCAATGCACTCCACAATTTCTGCCTGAGACATGTGGCTAAAATTACCAGTGGCAATCGCAACATTCAGACATGCAGAATTATACATGTCATCGTCAGATTTTTTTGTAGAAACATCTGTTGTTGCAATTTTCGAATTTTTCTTGAAGATACCCATAGCTTTTCCTCCTTTGGGTAATTACCCCGGATAGGGGTTATAAAAAGCGAACTTTATAATTATATCACTATTACAGTAGAATGTAAATAGTTTTAAAAGAAAATTGACTTTAAAGCCAATTTATGCTAAAATTGGTGTGAAATTTGTTTAACAGAAGATGAGAAAAATAATTATAAGAAGGCAATGAAAAGTGAAAAATAAAAAAAGTAAATATGTGCAGTTGATTGAATTATATAATTCTGGAAAAACAAATGTAGATGAATTAAAAATTGAATTAAATTCAACTAAAAAAACAATTTATACATATATATATCAAGCCAACAAAGAAGGAAAAATTATAAAATTAAAAAAACATAAAGAGAAAAAAAGAAAAATAAGCAAATATGTGCAATTTATTGAATTATACAATTTGGGAGTAACTGATTTAGATGAACTTGAAAAAAAATTAGAATCACCAAAAAGTTCAATATATTCATATATTCATAGAGCTCACAAAGAAGGAAAAATTGTAAAAGTTCCAAGAAAGAAAAAAGAAAAGAAAAAGAGAATAAATAAATATGAGTTATTTGTAAAATTATATAACTCAGGAATAAAAGAAACAAAGCATCTTATGGCAGAATTGCAAATTTCAAAGAATACAGTATATGTATATACTAGAAGAGCACAAAAAGAGAAAAAAATTTTTAAAATAGATAGAAATACCGAAAAAAATATAACAAAGCAATTGATTACTCAATATCCATTTGAAGTTGCATTGAATTTGAATTTGCAACCAGAAATAATATATAAATATTTAGAAAATTTGGGCGAAAAAGAACGAAAATTATTACAAAGAAAAATATTATCACAAAATGCTATTTGGAAAAAAATAAAATCTTTAAAAGTAAAATATTTAAAAAATAATCAAGAGATTAGTGTAGAAGAATCTTTAAAAAAAATAATTCCAAAATTAAAAGAAACAGAAGTATTTGAATTAATTAAGTTTTATTATTGGTGTGGTAAGGAAAGTATGGCTTTACAAGTAATAAATCAAATTATATATTTTGCAGAAAATTCAAAAGAAATAAAACAACAGGCACAATTAGAAAAAGACAAACTATTAAGAGAGATAATGGTCAAAAAAATAATAAGTAGGAAAGGCACAACATATTCTAGTTTGTGCAAAGAACTTAATGTAAGAGAATCATTTCTCATACAAATATTAGGGAGAGAAGATGAAGATAGATAAGAGATAAAAATCTTATAAATATAATTAGGAAAAAGCATTAAGAAAGGAAGAGAAAAAAACATGAAAACAGAACAAGAAATAGAAAAACAAAAACAATACATAGAAAAAGTAAAAGAAATAAATCAAGGAAAAAATTTAAAATATTATATATTAACAATGGGATGTCAATTAAATGAAAATGATTCTGAAAAATTATGTGGAATGGTAGAAGAAATGGGATACAAACCAACAGATGATTATAAAGAAGCAGATCTTGTTATGTTTAATACATGTTGTGTAAGAGAAAATGCTGAAGACAAATTATTTGGAAAATTAGGTGAATTAAAAAGAATAAAAGAACAAAGAGGAACAATAATTGCAATTGGTGGATGTATGATGCAAGAAAAACATATAACAGATAAAATACATGAAAGTTATTCATATACAGATATAATTTTTGGAACACATACATTGCAAAACTTCCCAGAAGATTTATATAACACAATGCAAAGCAAAAAGAAAATGTTAGATATAATGGATATAGATGGAGAAGTTTATGAAGGATTACCAATAAAAAGAACAAGTAATATAAAAGCATCTGTAACAATAATGTATGGATGTAACAATTTTTGTACATATTGTATAGTTCCATATGTAAGAGGAAGAGAAAGAAGTAGACATCCAAAAGATATACTACAAGAAGTAGAACAATTAGCAAAAGAAGGATATAAAGAAATTACATTATTAGGACAAAATGTAAATTCATATTTAGTATCAGAAGATTGGAAAGGAAAAGGACTTGAATATAAAGGAATAAATTCTTTTGCAACATTATTAAGAGAAATAAATAAAATAGATGGAATTGAAAGAATACGTTTTGTATCACCACATCCAAAGGATTTTACAGATGATGTAATAGAAGCAATTGCAGATTGTGAAAAAGTATGTAAATTAATACATTTACCACTTCAATCAGGAAGTTCAAAAGTATTAAAAACAATGAACAGAAAATATACGAAAGAACAATATTTAGCATTAGTTGAAAAAATGAAAGCTAAGATTCCAAATTTAACATTATCAACAGATATTATAGTAGGTTTTGCTGGTGAAACAGAAGAAGATTTTGAAGATACACTAGATGTTGTAAGAAAAGTCTGTTTTGAACAAGTATATATGTTTATATATTCAAGAAGAATAGGAACACCTGGAGATAAAATGCAAAATCAAGTTCCAGAAGATATTAAACATAAAAGATTTGACAGATTAAAAGAATTAGTTGAAAGTCAAATTGCAAAGAATAATAGTAAATATGTAGGAACAATTCAAAAAGTATTAGTTGAAGGACCAAGCAAAAATAATCCAGAATTATTAACAGGAAGAACTGATAGTAATAAAGTTGTTATATTTGAAGGAAGTAAAGAACTAATAGATACAATAATAGATTTAAAGATTATTTCAGAACATATGTGGTATTTGAAGGGACAAATAATTTAATTTAGTTGAAAAATAATTACAATTTTGGCTGTGTCGAATTTCATTTAAAACGCGGTTACATACACCACGTATGCGCCCTTGCCTTTTAAATAAAATTCTTCTTGCCAAAATTTAATTCTTTTCCAACTAATCTATGTTTCAAGAAAGGAATGATAAAAATGGCAGGAAATACACTAGAAAATATGGATAAATCAAGTTTTTCACCAATGATGCAAAAATATTTAGAAACAAAAGAAAAATATAAAGATTGCATATTATTTTATAGATTAGGAGATTTTTATGAAATGTTCTTTGATGATGCAATAACAGCATCAAGAGAACTTGAAATAACATTAACAGGAAAAGATTGTGGACAAGCAGAAAGAGCACCAATGGCAGGAATTCCACATCATGCAGCAGAAGTATATGCAGCAAAATTAATAGAAAAAGGATATAAAGTTGCAATATGTGAGCAACTAGAAGATCCAAAAACAGCAAAAGGAATAGTTGAAAGAGGTGTAATAAGAATACTTACACCAGGAACAATTGTTGAAAGTAATTTACTAGAAGAAAAGAAAAATAATTATATAATGTGTATATGTAAAACAGGACTTTATTTTGGAATAAGTGTATGTGACATTTCAACAGGAGAATTTTATAGTTCAGAAATAAAAGGTGAAAACAATTTTGAAACATTATTAGATGAAATTGCAAGATTTTCACCATCTGAAATTATTGCAAATTCAATGATGTTTGAATGTCAAGAAGAAATGGACAAAATTAGAGAGAGATTTTCAATTTATATGAGTAGATTTAGTGATAAATTCTTCTCTGATGAAGTAGGAAATTTACAATTAGATTATAATATATTAGAAAATAAAAAAGAAATAGGAAATTTAAAAGAAAAAACACTTGTAGTAAAATCAATAAATGCTTTACTTGAATATTTGAATGAAACTCAAATGACAAGTTTGGAACATATAAACACTATAAATATATATAATTTATCAAAATATATGGCATTAGATATAAATGCAAGGAGAAACTTAGAAATTACTGAGAAAATGAGAGACAAAAGTAAAAAAGGAACACTCCTTTGGGTATTAGACCAAACATCTACATCAATGGGAGGAAGATTACTTAGAAGATGGCTAAATGATCCATTATTAGATGTAAAAGAAATAAATGAAAGATTAGATGCAGTAAGTGAATTAAAAGACAATATGATGTTAAGAGGAGATGTAGTAGATACATTAAAAAAAGTATATGATATTGAACGTCTTTCTGCAAAAATGACATATGGTAATGCAAATGCAAGAGATATGATAACACTTAGAAATTCATTAGAAAAATTGCCAGAAGTAAAAAATATTCTTTCAACATGTATGTCACCAAAATTAAAACAATTATATGAAGATTTAGATGAATTACAAGATGTTTATGAATTAATAAATAAATCAATTATTGATGACCCTCCAATGACAATAAAAGATGGTGGAATAATCAAATTAGGATATAATGCTGAAATTGATAAATTAAAAACTGCAACAACAGAAGGCAAAAACTGGATTGTAAAATTAGAAGCAGAAGAAAAAGAGAAAACAGGAATTAAAAATTTAAAAGTAGGATATAACAAAGTATTTGGATATTATATAGAAGTGTCAAAATCATTTGTATCACAAGTTCCAGATAGATTTATAAGAAAACAAACATTAACAACTGGTGAAAGATATATAACAGAAGAGTTAAAAAATTTAGAAGGGCAGATTTTAGGCGCAGAAGAAAAGGTTGTTAATTTGGAATATGAAGAGTTTGTAAAAATTAGAGAGCAAATTGCAAAAAATGTAAAAAGACTTCAAAAAACTGCAAATGTAGTATCAACACTAGATGTATTATCAGCATTCGCACAAGTTGCAGAAGATATGAATTATTGCAAACCAGTAGTAACTGATAATGGAAAAATCAAAATAAAAGATGGAAGACATCCTGTAATAGAAAAAATGGTTGGAATAGGAAATTTCGTACCAAATGATACATATTTGGATAAAGATGGAGATAGATTAGCAATTATAACAGGACCTAATATGGCAGGTAAATCTACATATATGAGACAAGTTGCATTAATAACATTAATGGCACAAGTTGGATGTTTTGTTCCAGCAACAGAAGCGGAAATAGGTGTTGTTGATAAAATATTTACAAGAGTTGGAGCATCTGATGATTTAAGTATGGGACAAAGTACATTTATGGTTGAAATGATGGAAGTTGCAACAATTCTAAAAGAAGCAACAGAAAATAGTTTAGTAATATTAGACGAAATAGGAAGAGGAACATCAACATATGATGGACTTTCAATTGCTTGGGCTGTTGCTGAATATATTGCAGACAAAGAAAAATGTGGTGCTAAGACATTATTTGCAACACATTATCATGAACTAATTGAACTTGCAGATAAACAAGAAGGTATAAAAAATTATTCAATAGCAGTAAAGGAAAAAGGTGAAGATATAATATTTTTAAGAAAAATTGTTGAAGGTGGAACAGATGAAAGTTATGGTATTCATGTTGCACGCTTAGCAGGAGTTCCTAAAATTGTAACAAAGAGGGCTAATGAAATTTTAACAAGTTTAGAGAGAAAGAGTATGCTTTCTGGAAAGAAACAGGAAAAGGAAAATAAGAAAGTTGTTGAAGGACAATTTGATATGTTTAATTATAAACTTGGAGAGATTGCTCATGAGATTGATAAGATTAATTTGAATGAGTTAACTCCAATTGATGCTTTGAATACTTTATTAAAAATAAAAGAAAAGATGAAATAGAAATATTTCGTCTTTTCTTTTTGACTTTTGATAAAAAACATGATAATATATAGTAAAAATTACATTAGATTAAAATAATGGAGAAAATATATGAAGTTGTTTAAATTGTCAATTAAAGATTTAAAAGAATTTATAATCCAGAAGAAGATGATATTTATTATACTTTTTTTTAGTATAATAGTTTCTTCTTATGGATTTTTTTTCTTTTCAGCATTAAATATGAATTCAGCACAAGTTATGAATACATATACAGGAGAGTCAAGTTGTTTTTTTGTATCAGGAGAAGATATAACATATCAAAAGATTAATGAATTGTTAAGGAAGATTCAAAATATAAAAAGTAATATTTCATATAGAGTGTATAGTAATGTAGAATATGGAAAAAAAATAAAAAATATAAAAAATGGTGAAGAAAAACAATTGTATAATTTGATAATAGGAACGAATAAGATTATTATTGATTCTAACGATTTTATAGGAAGAGAAATTACAGAAGAAGATAGAAAAAATTGTACTAATTATATTATGATTGATAGTTTAAGTGAAATAGCAACTAGTGATATGCTTATATATAATAAAACAATAAATATTAATGGAAAAGAATATAAAGTTATGGCAATTGATTTACTCAATATAAGAATAAATAAATACATTAATTATATTTCTGATAATAAGAAAATAGATAACATAAATGATATAGAAATAGGGATAATTCCAGATACAACATTTTTTAAAAATGAATATCCAATAAAAGGGATAGAAATTATTACAGACTATAATACTACAGTTGACGAAAACAATAGAATCAAAGCATTAATTCAACAAGAGTTTTATGACAATAATATGATATTACCAACAAAGATTAAAAATAGTTTAGAAAATATAAATTATTATACTATATTATATACAGTATTAATGATGATTGCTTTAGTAAATATATTAGCTTTATTTAGATATTGGGTAGATCAAAATTGGAGAAAATATATGATATATAGATTAAATGGAGCTACAAATAGAACAATATACAATCTAATAATGTTAGAATGTTTTATTATAAGTAGCGTTGCTTTTATAATAAGCTTGATTATATATTTTAGTACAATATTATTGTTAAGAGCTTTAGAAATAAATTATATTTTAAAGATGAATGAAATTATAATATTATATTTAATTATAATTCTTATTGTTAGTTTTAATGTGCATGTAATTGCAAAAAAGATTTCAAAAACTGAGGTAAGATATTTAGGAAGGAAATAATTATGTGTGGGGATATAATCTTTTTAATAGAATTATTAAAAAAAAATAAGTTTAAAAATTTGTTGATAATAGTACAAATTGTTATATCAGTATTTTATCTTACATTTTTTCTTATTCCAATTACAGAAGCAATAGATACTGATATTTTAATGAAAAAATTAAATATGAAAAACGATATTGCATTTTTTGATGAAGCTCAACATATAAGTTTTTTACCAGAAAATTATAATAATGATAGATATGAAGAACTAAAAAATATAATGAAAAATATTAATAATGTTGAAGAGGTAGGAAGTGTATATACAATAGTTGGAAGTGAAAGAAATTTATATGGAATGATAATATATGATCAACTAGTATACAATACAATTAAATTGGATTTGAAGGAAGGAAAGTGGTTTGATAATAGTGATATAGATAAAGAAATTATACCAGTTGTAATATCTAATAAATTGGGAGATACATATAAAATAAATTCAGTTTTTTCAACAAATGTTTTTTTAGATGAAAATATGACGGTTAAAGAAGAATTGACATTTAAAGTTATTGGAATTTTAAAAAATAAAACATATGTATATACTGGTGGAGCTAATCATTCAGATTGTAGTATAGCTGATTTATTTATAAAAACAACACCAAATGATGAAATAGTAATAATGCCTAATATATTTGAAAAAATGCCATTATATTGGGCAAATAATGGTATGATAATAAAAACGAATGATTATATTGAAACATATAAGAGTATTAAGGAAAAAGGAATAGGAAAAATAAGTAGTTTAGAAGATATTAGTAAAAATAATATAAATAATATATTTATATATAATGAACAAAAAATATATGAATTTATTATAGTTTTTGTTTTTATAATAATGAGTATAGGTGGATATAATACTTTAGCAAATTTAGAGTACAAAAGATTGTTGACAATATATTATATAACTGGAATTACATGGAAAAAAGGAATTGCACTATTGACTATAAGAAATTTTATAATAATTGTTATTCCAACTATTATTTTTTCAATATTTTCGAATAAAATAGTTACATATTTAAGAACCTTGTATACATATAACGAAAAAAATGTGTATATAACATTGTTTATATATATAGGAATTTTTATTTTAACAACAGCAGTTACGGTTATTGGATTAAGAGATAAAAAACCAATAGAGGTTTTAAGGGAGGTGGATTAATGAGTTTTATAGAAATAAAAAATTTAAAAAAAATTTATAATGCAAATAAATCAATAGAAGTAGAAGCATTAAAAAGTATTAATTTAATAATTGAAAAAGGAGATTTTTGCTCAATAGTAGGCGTATCAGGCTCTGGAAAATCAACCTTATTATATATATTAGGTTGTATAGATAAACAAACTGAAGGAACATATTTACTAGAAGGAAAGAATGTAAGTAAGATGTCAGAAAATGAATTGGCTCAGATAAGAAATAAAAAAATAGGTTTCGTCTTACAAGATTTTGGACTTATAGAAGAAGAAACAGTAATAGAAAATGTTAGAGTTCCAATATTATTTTGTAAAGATAAGAATCTTATAAGAAATTTTAGAAATAAAGCAGAAAAGCTTTTAAAAGATTTAGGCATAGAAAACTTAAAAGATAAAAAAGTAAATTTATTGTCTGGAGGTCAAAGACAAAGAGTGGCGATTGCTAGAGCATTGATAAATGATCCAGAGTTAATTTTAGCGGATGAGCCAACAGGATCATTGGATACAAATACAGCACAAAATATTATGAATATTTTTAAAGAATTAAACAAAAGTGGAAAAACTATAATAATAGTTACTCATAATATGGAATTGGCAAAAGAAACACAGAAATGTGTAAAAATAAAAGATGGGTTAATATATAAAGTATAGAATTAGTAATTAAATAAAAAAATACTTTATATATTAAAAGAAAAAGAAATTAGCTTAGTTAAATTCTAAGCTGATTTCTTTTTTTGACTAAAAATTCCAAATTTTGCAAAAGAGACAAAACTTCCCATAATTCACTCTTGGAAATAAATGTAAAAAAATATATAATTTCATTAAACTATAACCAAGGAGGAAAAAATGAAAATTACATATATAAAAAAGGACAAGCGATTAATCTTCGAAATAGAAGAAGATATAGATGAATGTTGTGTACAAAAGATAAGAAGGAGGATAGATAATGAAATTCAAAGATATATGCCAAAGGAAGTTATATTTGATTTTAGCAATGTTTCTTTTATGGATAGTGCAGGAATTGGGCTAATAATAGGAAGATATAAATTAATAAACATGATTGGTGGAGAATTAAAAATAGCAAATGTAAACACACAAATACAAAAAATATTTGAAATGAGTGGACTATTAAGATTAATACCAGTAGAACAAAAAGATAAGAAGGAGGTGCAATATGACTAAGACATATGATAATGAAATGAAAATAGAATTCTTAAGTAAATCTAAAAATGAAGCATTTGCAAGAATAGCAGTAGCAGCATTTATAGCACAATTAGATCCAACAGTAGAAGAAGTTGCAGATATAAAAACAGCAGTATCAGAAGCAGTAACAAATGCGATAATACATGGATATGAAGAAAAAATAGGAATAGTAAAATTAATTTGTAAAATAGCTCAAAATGAAGTTTTTATAGAAATATCAGATTCAGGAAAAGGAATAGAAAATATAGAAGAAGCCAAACAGCCATTGTTTACTACAAAATCAAATTTAGAAAGATCTGGAATGGGATTTACAATAATGGAAAGCTTTATGGATAATGTAGAAGTAGATTCTGTACTAGGAGTTGGAACAAAAGTAACAATGAGTAAAAAAATAAAAATCAATTCTTCTCGTGAAAAACAAAAAGATGTTGAAAATGCTAATAATTTAGTAAATACAGGAGTAAGGGGAGAGGAATAGTGTATGAAAATGATATGAAAATCATAGAACGAGCTCAAAACGGAAGTAAAGAAGATATGACAAAACTAATAGAAGACAATAGTAGGCTTGTTTGGAGTATTGTTCGAAGATTTAATGGAAGAGGATATGATATAGAAGACTTATATCAAATAGGAAGTATTGGATTAATAAAAGCAATACAAAGATTTGATACAAGTTTTGAAGTTCGACTTTCAACATATGCAGTACCATACATATTAGGAGAAATAAAAAGATTTATAAGAGATGATGGACCAATAAAAATAAGTAGAAGTATAAAAGAATTAAATATAAAAATAATAGAATTACAAAAGGAGTATTTGAATAAATATGGAAAAGAAATAACTTTAGAACAATTAGCTAAAGAATTAAAAACATCAAAAGAAGATATTGCAATGGCTTTAGATTCAGCAAGACCAGTGAATTCTATAGAAGATAGTCAATATAGAGACAATAAAACAGATAAAACAATTAGTTTAATAGATCAGCTATCTTCTGGAAAAGATGAAGAAAATGAAATTACTAATAGAATTACAATAAAAAAGTTAATAAGTGAGTTGAAAGATAACGAAAAAGAAGTAATACTTCTAAGATATTACAAAGGAAAAACGCAAATGCAAGTTGCAAAAATCCTTGGAATAACACAAGTACAAGTTTCAAGGATTGAAAGAAAAGTGTTAGATAATATGAAAAGAAAATTAACAGTGTAAAAAAGTTTAACTTAAAAAATAAAGAAATAAGGTTGGAAAATTTAGTTCTTTTCAAGCCATGGTTTGTGCTGTGAGAAAGGAATGTGATTGAAAATGAAAAAAGCGATATTTTATATAATTGGGTTTATAATTATTGTTTTTATTTTGCCCGTAATATTTACAACAAGTCCAAAAAGCCAAGAAACTATTGCACAAGAAGAAAATCAAAAACAAGATACTGAAGAAAAAAATATTAAAACAGAAGATATGAATCCATATTATTTAAAATATCAAAAAATAAAATTATTTCATACTGAAAGCGGAGAAATAGAAGAACTTGATATGAATGAATATTTATATGGAGTTGTATCAGCTGAGATGCCAGCAAGTTATGAAAAAGAAGCATTAAAAGCACAAGCAATAGTTGCAAGAACATATACAATATATCAAGCAATGAATAATGGAAGTAAGCATGAAAATGCAGATATATGTGATGATTATGCTTGTTGCCAGGCATGGATAAGTAAAGAAGATAGATTTGCAAAATGGAACGAAAATGAGGCTGAATCAAACTGGCAAAAAATTGTGGAATGTGTAGATGATACTACAGGAAAAATCATTTTATATGATGAAAAGCCAATAAATGCTTTTTTCCACTCAAACAGTGGAGGGATAACAGAAACATCATTAAATATTTGGGGTGGAATTGATTATCCATATTTAAAATCTGTAGAAACAAGTGGTGAAGATGGTTATAATCAATATAGTTCAGAAGTAGTATTATCTAAAGAAGAATTGATAAATAAAATGAAAGAAAAATATTCTGATTTTGAAATAGATTTTAATACAGAAGAATGTATAAAAATATTAGAGCTTACTTCAAGCAATAGAGTAAAAACTATAAAGATTGGCAATAAAGAGATTGCAGGAACAGAGGCAAGAAGTATATTTGGATTAAAATCAACAAATTTTACATTTGAAATAAATGGAGAAAATATAAAATTTACTGTAAAGGGATATGGTCATGGAGTTGGAATGAGCCAAACAGGAGCAGACAGTATGGCAAAGACAGGAGCTAATTATGAAGAAATTATAAAACATTTTTATACTGATGTAGAAATTAAATAATAATTTCCTTAAAATGAATAATCTTCTGAAAAAAGTAAATACTTCTAATAATAAAATATTAAGGAGGAATTTATGAAAAAAGGAAGAAAATTTTATGAAAATGAGAATTTAATAATATATGTTGGAACTGCAATATTTTTCATATTAGCAATATCTGTTGGAATTGTTATGTATATGACAACAAAAGCTAATTCAAAGATTGGAAATGAAATAGGTAAATCTACAACAGAAAATATTGAAAATGTAGAAGATGCGAGTTCAAATATGGGAAAAACAGTTGAAGAACAAGAGAGAATTGCTGATCAAAAAAATGATAAAATCAGTAAGAAAACAGAAACTACAGCTACAGATATTATAGAAAATACAACAAATACAAAAAAAGATGAAAATAAAGCAGAGGCAGAGAAAAAAGAAAACACAGTTAAAACAGAAACAACAGCTAATGCTACAGAAAATACACAAGTAACAGAAGAAAAGAAGCCATTAACATTTACTAAACCAACAGATGGAGAAATAATTGCTGAATTTGCACAAGAAAATTTAATATATTCAGATACATTAAAAGAATGGATTACACATACAGGAATAGATATAAAAGCTGATAAAACAAGTGTAATAAAAGCATCTGCAGACGGTATAGTAACATCTATATTAAATGATCCAAGATATGGCTTAACAGTAGTAATTTCACATGATGAAGGATATGAAACCATATATTCAAATTTATTAACTGCTGAATTTGTTGTTGAAGGAGAAGAAGTAAAACAAGGGCAAACGATAGGAACAGCAGGTAATACTGCATCATTTGAAAGTGGAATGGAGAGCCACTTACATTTTGAAATTATGCAAGATGGTAAATATTTGAATCCAAGTATTTATTTAAAATAACAAAAATTGACATCGACATAATATTGTGCTATAATGCTAATGTTTATATTGTATATCATAGTTATACTTTTAGATTATTGAATACTAAATTTTCTGAAAGTTACTATGAAACTTTCAGAGCTAATTAAGCTGGAGGTGCTTGGCATGTATGTAGTTCCTAAAATCATGTTCCCATTTATGTGGAAGAAGAACAATCCACCGAAGACATTGCATTTGAAGCGTAAGGGTGAAGGGGTATATGGAGATCTTTTTACTTTGACATCTTTTCCCAGTGTAAGTGGAATTGAACTCATTTTGAGCTACCACGACAAAGAGAATGCTTATTATGAAGGTGCAGAAGGGTATCCAGAGTTTGATATTCTTTCAGATAAACGCAGAGCTTTTAAAATCAAATGGCTTGAGAATATGGGAGGATTATTTATTTAAATGATTGAGAAATAGAACTAAAATAAAAACGGAGCTTTTGAAATTATTCAAAAGCTCCGTTTTTACTTTAAAATCCGTAATGAGAAAGTTCGTGGTGAATTCCATCATTAGCAGATGTGGGTTGAATAAAAAAGAAAGGGGTTGTAGATTCTGCAATATTGCGACAGTTGGTTCCATCTCCTTTGCAAAGTCTAGTTTCATTGTCATACGAATTCAGAGTGTACTCAGAAAAGGGTTTGGAAGACCAAAAGGAAAAGTTATCATCATCAGAAATAGATTCTTTAATGATGATGTCAGTAGCTTTAGAGTAAGTCCAACTGGCAATTAATTGCCGTCTAATATGAATAACTTCGGAAAAAGCATCTGCCGTACAATATTTATCAAGCTCTCTCTTCCTATACACATGAAGCTGAGGAATAATAACAACCTCAGTAGGAGTTACCTCAATAACTTTACCAATTTGGTAAAGTGGTTTTGCAGTCCCCAAAATACCCAATTTTACAATTGCTCCAATGTTGAAATCAAAATTCATAATAAATCCTCCTGAATTTTGTTATGTTTTGATTGAATTTGTTTTGTATAGCCTTTCTTCTATACATCATACCGATAAATGAGTTGTCAATTTACAATAACACATATATTATAATATAAATTTACATAAAAGTCAAATTAAAATATGAGTTTAAGCTTTGTAATAAAATTTATTATATCATATAATAATTACTTGTACTTTTTTTATATTTGTGATATTATAATCATGAAATTTAAACTCAGTATAAATGGAGGTTTCAAATGAAAATATTAGTAACAGGAGCTAACGGAATGTTAGCCAAAGAAGTAAAAGAAAAATTTGCAAAAGGAAATGAAATAATAGCAACAGATGTATCAGAATTAGATATAACAAATGAAAAAGCAGTTATGGAATATGTAGAAAATACAAAGCCAGAATATATAATAAATTGTGCAGCATATACAGCTGTAGACAAAGCAGAAGAAAACTATGATTTAGCAGACAGAATAAATGGAGATGGACCAACAAATTTAGCTAAAGCAGCAAAAAAAGTTGGTGCAAAATTAGTACATATATCTACAGACTATGTATTTGGTGGAAATTTAGATATATCAGAAGATTATAAAGAAGATGATGAAAAACATCCAGTAACAGCATATGGAAAAACAAAATTACATGGTGAAGAAGGAATAACAGCAAACATGGATGAATATTACATCTTCAGAACAGCATGGTTATATGGAGTTGGAGGAAACAATTTTGTAAAAACAATGACAAAATTAGGATCAACAAGAGATGAAATAAATGTAGTATCAGATCAACATGGAAGTCCAACATATGCAAAAGACTTAACAGAAATAATATATCAAGCAATAGAGAAAAAAATACCTTATGGAATATATAATGCTACAAATGAAGGATATACAACATGGTATGACTTTACAAAAGAAATATTAGAAGAACAAGGAATTACATGTAAAGTAAATCCTGTAACAACAGAACAATATATAGAAATGATGAAAGTTACACAAGCAAAAAGACCATTTAATTCACAAATGTCAAAAG
>OGKG01001933.1_pt1 | contig 23227 bp, 38 predicted proteins | sample 1572201 | NCBI WGS metagenome assembly OGKG01 (sample SAMEA2582146, study PRJEB24529) | metagenome | biome: Human gut stool | place: China | collected 2011 | reverse complement strand
GCTTCACCTCCAAGATGTTCAGCGCATTTTGCATATCTGCGCCCTCTGCTTTCATTTCTGCAATCTTTGCGAGGATCCTCTGCTTCCGTTCCTCGATGGTCATCACGTCACCCCCAGCGCAGTCTCAATCTCGGACAAGGCGGCTTCATACTCAGCGTTCTGTGCGGATAGTGTTTCATACTGTTCCCGCTCATACTCACGTTGCGCTGCATCCAGCTCTTTCCAAGGCTTCCAGGGGGCAACCATCTCGCCCTGGAAAATTACGCCGTCAGAGCGCACCCAGGTAGAGCCAGATGGTACAAAGCGGTAGCCCTCGATATAGGTGGGGCACTTGCCGTCAAAGGCGGTTGTCTCAACGGCTGTCAGTCCGGAGCCGGGTGCGGTATGGCATTTGTAGTCGCTGTCGATGTAGATTGTCATTTCAAACCCACCTCCATTACATTTACGGTACGCTTGTCCTGCCAACTACCTCCACCAGTATTGATGCCGGCGTAGACATACCACATTCCGCTTCCCAACGTGCTAATATCCAGAGATATAGTATTTTCTGCCTTATCTGTGATATTTACTTCGGTTTTCAACTCCACATTATTCCTGGTTGCTGTGGCAACTTTTGCTACCATAATAGCAAATTTGGTATTGGTACTTGGGGCTATAAATTTCGCCCGCATAGTAACGGCGTTACATCCATTAAGAGATAGTGGTCCAAACACAACGTAAGCTTCTCCAGGATCTCCGCCGTTTGTAATGGCGGTATAATACGTGTCTGCATATTTGATTGATCCTCTTACTACTTTTTCAGTGTGACCAACGGAGAAAATGCCATCTTTGTATAGTGCAAGGAATCCAAACTGTATCCATGCACTGCTCTTGTACACGTAGCCCTTAACGGTTTTCCAGCCCCCACCGCTATACACTTGGGACATTGCCAAATGCAGCAGCACCGCATTTTTTCGCCCCACGTTGATTTCCACACCGGTATCTGCCGTTTTGAGCCACACCAGGCCCTCTGTGCCGGTCTGAGGCTGTGTCGGGCTGAGTACGTACCCGGTAATGGCTGTGGCAGTATTCACCCATATGGTGTTCTCCCGTGGGTTCGTGGGCTGTGTGGTTCCACCTACAACTTTCAGGTTCAGCCCGCCGCCGCCACCACGGGCGTTTGTTGGTCCGATCATGTTTATTACCCCTTCCAGCAGATGATTGTCGGGATATCCACAGCTTCATCCGGCTGAGACCCGGCATAGATGTAGATACCGCCGTTGTAACTCTCCGCCACAGGCGCAAAGTCTGTATTTGCGGCGGCTTTTACGCTGTACACCACCTCCGGGATCATTGATGCGTTTACCCCGTCCAGTGCCACAGCGGCCCGGTAGGGGAAACCTTCTGCGTCGTAGGTGCTGTTTTCCAAAAATGCGGATGCGGGTACGGTGGTGTTTTTAAACAGCAGCTTTTTCAACTCAACGGCGGTCCCCCCTTGCAGGTCCTCCAGCTGCTGCTGGATGGAGGATAACAGGCCCTCAAACTGCTCCTGCATCACGCTGGTATCAATCTTCACCTGCTCCGTCACCAGGCCGCAGACGGAGGGATTCAGCCGCTCGTCTGTGATATCAGCGGCGGTGATGCTGGTAGCGCCAGCCTTGATGCTCACCCTTGCCAAACTCAGCTGCCGCAAAGCGTCGCTGTTGATCAGGGCAGGGGGGACGGCTGTAATGGCGGATGTACCCGCAAGCACCTTGATTTCCGGCAGGTCGGCATATCCGGTGGTTTTCCACTCTACGATGATCCGGTCTATCCGGTCCAGGGCGGAATCAGCAGGGGACAGGCTCAGTTTTATGGGGTTGCCGCTGTCCTTCTGGGTACTGTTCCACCAAACCACACCGTCGGCATCGGCATTGGTGATCCAGCCCACGCCGTCGGTGACGCTTACAACCATGCCCCCGGAGGACTTTACAGCGGCATTATTCTCCGCTCCAAACACGCCGGAAGTACGCCCATGCAGCCAGTGCATAACGTCCTGCGCACCCTGGTATTCGTCTTTGTTGTTCGGGAAGCTCTTAATTTCCATGTTTCAAAATCACCTCGTCAATCGCCGTCAAAGTCGGTTCGCCCAGCACAATGCTGGTGGTCTCACCGTTGCTGTCCAGTTTGTAAGAGTAACCGGTCACCTGGGCCTGGAAGGATACGCCGAATCGGTTGGATACGCAGGAAACTGTGTCTCCGATGTCGTACCGCACACCAAATTCCTCCGGATCGATGGTCACCGTGAAGCTAGTACGCTTTAAATACTTGCCCAGGGCCAGCGCCGCCTGTTCATTAGCCCGCTTCTCAACGGCTTTTCTCGGTTCATTCTGCTCCGCAATCACAGATGTGCCGATCCACACTTCCCGCCGGTCATCACCTTTGGCTGTACCAACCTGGGTTTTGTAGGTAATGTCGTTGTGCTTGTATTCAATCCAGGCGTAGTTTTTAAAGGTCGAATCGTCCTCGTTGATAACCAGATCCGTACAGGTACCTTGTTCCTCCACGAAAGCAACGGCATGAATACCTTCGGTGCGGTCTACGCCCTTGAATATCTCAAAGGTCCACCGCAGCTTTTCCGTGTCCCACAGCATCCGCCGCCCAAGTTTTCCGTAGGAAAGTACCTCCGTCACCCGGTCCAACAGCTGGCCGCCGTTGATAACGCTTTCGTCTTCGTCCTCGGTCTCCGGGTCGTCCTTCTGGAAGGTCTCCGTCAACCCTTTCACCGGGGCTAAGTCGATGCGGCTCAGGCCCCGGAGATTCTTGGTGATCAGATCGTAGGTGTCGGCCTCAATGGTGACGATTTGTCTCTTTTCCGCCACAACCCGCTTGTTCAAAAGCCAATCGGCGGTGTATCCGTTGGCGGTTATTAGCCGCTTTGTGGTGTCGCTCTTTACGTTTACCAGGATATAGGTGGTCCCCCGGTCCGTGTTATACACGATATTTCCGGGCTTTAAGGCGGTAATAGCGTAGTCGTCCAGCGCAACAACGATGGAGATTTTACCCACATCGTTATAGTTCTCGCTCATGGTGATAGCGGTAGCAGCATACAGGCCATATCTGGTGGACAGGTCCGCAGGGTAGATTTCCAGGCTCATAGCACCACTCCCGTTTTTTCAATGGCGTAGTCGATAGATACGCTCAGATTATTTTTCCCGCTGTCCGCTTCCGGTTTGATAACGTTGTCGCCAACTCTCAGCCGATAAAACTTGGATTTGATGTCCAAAGCGCCACGGCACTCTCCATCCGCAGAGGATGTAACGTATACCCGATCATGAGTGATTTCCACCACAAGCCGCTCACCGGCTACCATGCTCTTTTTTACCAACAGGTAGTTGTTGGTCTTGGCATCAATAATTTTCGGATTGGTGACAGCGTCCAGGGCTGTGAATGTAACCGTAAACGGCACTTCCAGCTGCCCGGAATTGTGAATGGTGATAAACTGCCGTGTAACCACCTCGCCAAACCGGTAAGGCCTGCTGATATTCCACGGGAATTTAAACCGCTTCTCTACGCCGCTCAGGGCGGCATAGGCATTCTCGCCTTTCATCCAGTAGGGATATGGGGCCAGGAGCGAAAACTGGAATTTCGCCTGCCTGGGCTTGGCTTCGATGGTTGGCGTGCCGGTAGGGTGGACCTCCAGGTAGTAGTCATCACAAAAGAGTTTCCCGCCAAGGTCAGGCCGGACGACCTCCATCAGCCGCTCTTTTTTCTCCGCTTGGCTATCTCCAACGATACCCCCGGAAATGGTCACCGGGCGGCTGTCCACATTGGCAGACCGGATGGTAGTCCCGGTCTGCCCGATGCCCTGAGCCTCGCTGATGGTAACGCTTACGGTATCAATGCCCACAGGCTTGCGGATAAGGTAGCCCCCATCATAGGTAAGTGTAATGGCTTCCCCGTCATCGTTTTTATAAACAAATGTTTTTGAAAGATTGTTGAATGCCATTACAGTGCCCACCTCGCTTGCTCAAACATTGCCTGTGTTGCCGCCGCCAACTGGATCGGAGTCTGCGGCACAGACTGGATATTTTGCACGATTGTAATACCCTGGCTGTTGCCACGCCCCCGGCCTCGCCGCCACTGGTCGGCTTCATAGGCATTCAATACGGCTTCTCCCCGGTGTAGGATAGCTGGCATCCCGTTGTATGGGACATAGTCCGTACCGATTGCAAAATGTCCACCCAGCCCGCTGTGACTTCCATCTTCATAGCTTACGCCAACACTTACAGACCGCCCGCCGAACAGGCTATCCCACAAGCCGTTAAACCAACTTACAAGGCCATCCCATGCGCTTGATATACCATCTATAATATCTTGCACAATTTGTCTACCAATCCCCAAAATCTGAGACGAAGCATTATCAAAGGCAGACACAATTCCGTCAATAAGCTGCGGAATAGCTTGTATAATATCTGGAATAGCTTTGATTAGTCCCTGTATTAATGATAGGACAAGTGTAACACCAGCCACCAACAATTGCGGTGCATTTGCAACAATGAAATTAACCAGCTGCGTGATAATCTCTGTAACTGCTTCGGGTATCTGTGATGCAGATTCCATAATACCGTTACAAAGCATGGTTATCAGCTGCGTTGCAGCACTAAGGATTTGCGGCAAATTTGCAATTATTCCATCGACAAGTGAAGAAATTAGTTGCCCACCCATCTCTAACAATTGCGGTGCAGCATCCAAAATATATGAAAGCCCTTCTTCGATGATTGCAGGTGCGTCGTTACTGATAACGTCGCCCAGTGTGGTAAGCACTTGTCTAACCACAGGCATTACATTTGCAAGTACAGTCTTTGCGGAATCAATTAGCTGCGTCGTTAATTTGCCAATGTCGGCTTTGCTGTTACCTAGCCCTGTCAGCCAGTTCGTCCATGCCGCTTTCATGGCGTTCGCAGATCCGGAAATGGTATGCTCGGCTTCCTCTGCCGTAGTCCCGGTGATGCCCATCTCTGTCTGGATGGTGTGGATTGCCTCAACAACATCAGCATAAGATGATAAGTCAAATTTCTTCCCGGAAATTTTGCTTGCGTCAGCCAGCAGCCGTTCCATTTCGGTTTTTGTGCCGCCGTAGCCAAGTTTCAGGTTGTCCAACATGGTATAGTTTTGCTTGGCGAACCCCTGATAGGCATTTTGGATACTTTCCATGCTACTGCCCATCTTATTGGCGTTATCAGCCATATCAACAACGGCCATATTGGCATATTCAGCCGATTTCTGGGTATTCCCACCTAAACTGCTATTTAGAGCGGCGGCAAAACTTGTGACCGTCTCCATATAGTCGTTGGCAGAAAGTCCGGCAGTCTTATACGCCTCGTCGGCATCTGCCATAACCTTATTTTGCGCTGCCATAAGGTCGTTGTATTGTGCGCTGATCTCCGGTGAATATTTGCCAACCGCATTGACATACTCAACCAGGCTCTTCCCACCTGCACCAAATAACGTCTCAACGCCGCCAACAAGCTGCTCATAATTCGAATAGGTTTTGACGGCCATTGTGGACAGAGTAGCAATAGCACCAGCGGCAACAGTTGCGCCTTTTGCGGCAAGTTTCATCCCGGCCCCGGCGGCAGTCCCAATCTTGCTAAAAGCAGTTGTTGCCTTTTTGCTGATATTCCCGATTTTGTTGCTCGCCTTATCGTCTACACTGATTTGCACAAACAGATCAAGCAAACTTGCTATTGTCTCCACCCCCAATCTCTTCCAGTTTTTTGCTTATGTCCTCAATGATTTCCTCTGCGCTCCGGTTATCGTTGTCCGGCGGTTCCAAAAGATCAGCCAGCCGTGTATGCACATATTCGCCATTCACAACCATTGCTGTATTCTTGGATATGCTCATAATGGCATCTGCAAAATAGCAAATGATGGTCTTTCGCTGATTTTCCAGATTTATTTCATCTGTGATTTTTGCCAAAATGTGCCGAAATTCGCATATCTGGAACCACGCAGGAGGAATCGAAAACAGCGCCCGCCGGTAACTTACTGCGCCAGCTGAAGCAACGATGTAAAAAAATTGATAACGTCCTTGCGTACCAGCACAATACTGGCCGTCAAAACGGCGTTCGGCGCTTTCTCGCCATCTTCCAGCACCCACAACCTATCCAGCACAGCGCCGGTCTCCCTGGGGTACTCTTTGCAAAGCCGGAAATAAATTTTTTTGAAATTCCGCTTCGCAACAGTTTCCTTGTTCTCGCCATCCGCCGCGGAAGTCCGCAGCTCCATAATATTGCTTACCTTGACAAGCTGCTCCACAGCGTCGGCAAGGTCGCAAGTCGCGGGTAGCAGCTGCTCATTGGGCAAATCAAACAGAAATTTCATATTTCCCCCCCTTTACGCCGCAATGTTTTCCTGCACATAGAATTCCATGGGAACTTCGTCCAGTGCGGAAATGGAAACATGGCCCAGCAGCTCCACGCTGACCTGGCCCTTGCCGTTTTTGGCGGTCTGCAAGCTGAAACCGCCGGAAGACAGCACATTTTTCAGGCAGATAGCAGCCAGCCCGCCGTCGCCCATGTCGCCAACCCACCACAGAGTGTCGGTAAAATCAGTGCTTTCCAGTGCGGCCTTGGGAACAATCTTGTTCCCATTTACAGTAGCCGCTCCAAGAGCCAGCTTCAGGGCGGCGGCGGTCATGGTTACCATCGTAAAGCTCATTTTGCACTCCCAGCTTTCCAGCTGCTTCAGTTCCTTGGTGTTGTTGGGCACATTGTCAATGTCCTCGCCGTCATCAACGTAGTTTGCCACGCAGCTGGCCTGAATGCCGCCGGTAGTAGCGCACACAATGTCCGCGTCCGCAGGCGTTGCAGGCTTTGCGGGGTCGAATTTGTTCAGGATCATGCCCGCTCCACGCTGAATATTTTTGAAAGCCTCAGACGAAATCTGAGTAAACATATTTGCCATTAGGTGTTTCCCTCCTATACAAAAAATTCGGCGGTGATATTTAAACTCCGCCGTTTGATGGTGTTATCCTCATCCGGCACGGCCCGCAAAAATGGGGAGCCTTTTGTAAGCCAGATATAGCCGCCGTCAATATCGACCAGACAGCCCTCCCGGCCTATTGCGTCCCCGATTTGCATCCCCTTCGCTGTGGGTACTGCCTCGGATTCGGTCTTGTACCAGATGTTCACCACCAGTCCCACCGGCAGATCATCAAATCCAGCCGTAGCAAAGGAATATGTGATATATGGCATTACCTGCCCGTCCGGAACAGCTGTCTCCGGGAAGGCAGGAATACCAAAGCTGTTAAAAAACTGATGGAGGGCCTTGTCCGCTGTCATTGCGTCAGCTCCCATCTCTCCGCCGTCACCTGACACATATCCAGGGTGCCAGCATTTGGGGACTGCTTATCAGCCCCATTGCTGGTTGCCCGGAAAATCGTGCCGTCGGACAAACGTTTGAAAACGTCGTGGAATTCCAAGACGGTGCTCCGCCTGGTGATCACGGTGTAAACGGAGGTAACACCCTCTTTTTCAGCCACTCTGGCCTGTAGGGACTGGTCCAGGACGATATTAGCTTCAAATTCCGCCCCTTCCGTCCATTCCGTGATCCAGCCGCCAGCCCCATCAGGAGTGCGTTTCTTCTCCATCAGGACGCATTTATATTTCAAAAAATTGTCCAGTAGACTCATAGCTTCCTCCATGTCCGCAGCCGGGGACCAAATACCGTCTTCCAGCTCGTTGGTTCGCCGGTGCTTCCGCTCGCTTTGACGTAGGAATACTCCCCTAAAGATTCGGACTGATACGGGCTTTCCAGCTCCTCAGCGTGCTTTGATTGCCAAGCGCTAATTTCATCCGCCATGGCCAGAATATCCGGCGGTATGCGGCACTCGGTCACATACCCGGTCAAGGACTTGCCTCGCAGGTCCCAGTTCCCGTACACATGGAGTCCATCATTCCGGCGGCTCCCCTCAATCAGGTAGATGTCCCCGTCTTCCAAACCGGGGAAGGTGATGTGCCCGTCCTTGATAGGCTCACCCACACAAATCCACTGGTCGCCAGGGAAAAAGTTGTGGAGGTATCGCAGGATTTCATAGAGGCTTACCGCCGATTCGGGTTTCTGTTCCATTCCGCTTTCTCCTTCCTTGACTACTGGCCTTTCACGGCGGCCAGAATATCCGCTTTGTTCATTGCGGCACTGACTCCGGCAATGCCGTTTTCCTTGGCGTATTCCAAAAGCTGGGCTTTCGTCATGCCGTCAAAGTCCACGGCTGCCGGTGCGGTGTTATCAGTGGTCAGGGCCGCTTTTAACCCCCCGGCGTAACGGTGGCAACAGCAATACCGTCCAGGTATTCCGCCCACAGCTTCATGCCCATGATGGCGTACATATCACCGGTAGCACGGCTGTAGTCGCCCTCCACATGAACACCGATCAGGTTGGTTTCGCCCTTCACAGTGTAGTTCAGGCCCAGCTTTGCAAAATCGCTATCGCTGGGGTCTACATAGTACAGGTCGATGTTTTCCACAGGTGTAGCGATAACCTTACCGGCGGCGACATACTTATCGGGCAGCAGGAACAGGGTGCTGTAGCCCAGGAAGTTCTGGACATAGGTCAGGCCGAACATGGTCTGGGTGGTAATCTCCTTATCACCCAGATAGTCGTAGAAATCCATGATGTTGGCAAATCCAACGACCTCGGTCACGTCCTTGTCCATGCCCATGAATTTGGCAAGGACCTTGCCCTTAGCCTGTGCAAGTGCCTGTTGCCAAGTCTTGGGGGTCAGGGCCAGGGTGCCGGTAGCCAGGAAGGTATAGAAGTCTCCCAGAATCTTGTTCTGAAGGGCAACCAGGAAAGCGTCATCGGTCTTTTCCACGGCAACCTCTGCGCCGTACTTGGCAACGCTCTCAATGGTCACACTCTTCGCATACTTGGAAACCTCAATGTCACCATAGGCAACAGGGGCTACCTTCATCTTGGTGAAGGGAATCTCGTCTCCTTCCGCTACGGTGGAACCGCCTTTCAGGCCGCCGTCCACCTCGGCCTTATAGGATACCAGCTTAGTGCCAGGGGCTTTGCGGATAGGCCGCATAATGCCCAAAATCGTGCGCAGTGCGTCCCAGTTGTCGTTGAACCGGGTCACGAAATCCACCTCTCGGGCGGTAGTCGTGTACTGCGCAGTTGTAGTTACGTTCGTTTTTACTGCCATTTCAACAGCTCCTTTCGATTTTATTCATTTTCGCTTGCTAAGCTTTCCGCAAGCGCAGCCTGCCGCTCTGCGGTAGACAGCAGATACCGGCCTTTATCATCCTTCTTGTAGATTTCAGCCCGGCTCTTTACTCCATCCGTGGTATTGGGCGGTGTCTGGGTCTGGGTCCCGTTCTTTTTGACTTTCCCAACCAGCCCCTTGTAGTCGCCGGCAAGCAGTCCGTCCAGAGCAGCGGTGTCTTTGATGGTTTCCCCATCCAGCGTCAGGCCGTCAATTTCAGCCTTTGCGCCCCGGATCACCAGCGCCATACTCTCGGCGGGAATGCCCTTGCTCTGGAAGTACGCCCTTGCAGCCTTTTCCTTGGCAGCGGCGGTTTCTTTGGCGGTGATCCCGTCCTTGTAATCCTGGAAGTCCTTGTGCTCCTTCTCGTACTTGGCCTTGTAGCCGCCGTCAGCGCCCTCCTTTTTCAGGTCGTCCAATTCCTTCTGTACGCCCGGAAGCTTGTCAGCGTCAGCCTTGTACGTGGAAATCTGGTCTTTCAGACCATCAACGGTGTCGGTGTGGGCCTCAATGATGGTGTCAACCTGTTCGTCGGTCAGCCCCATGCCCTTCAAAAGTTTGCGAGTTAATGCCATTGCGTTCAGTCTCCTTTTCCTTGGCCCCATTCCTTCGGGGGCGACTGTGATATAAAAACCGCTGTGCTTTGCGGGTTTTACTGGAATAAAAAAAGAGCCAAACAACACGCAGAATTTGCGTATTGCTTAGCTCCAATTGCTCTTTCCTGCGCCCAATTACGCAGGAGGCGAATATTTGATCGTTTTTTTTACCTCAAGAACGATGTATCCGCCGCCCTTGCGCCGTATCTCTACATCGTTCCCACGCTTCAAAATGGCCTCTATGGCCTTGATGATCTCAGGGTTCATAGCGTCGCCCTCAAAAACAAAAAATTTTATTCTTTTCGATTCTACGCCCCTTATATCACATTGGAGGGGCTTTGATACACATTTTTGCAATCCACAAGCAAAAATCGCAAAAGAAAACCCCGCAGCGGATAACCGCCACGGGGTAGGGAAGGGGCTATGTATTACAGTGCGTCTGCCGCTTTGAATGTCTCCAGCAACTTTGGGAACTGGATTGCAAAGAAATCAACCATTTCCTCGTTCTGTGCCCAGATGGAATTTTCCGCAAGGCCGCTTTCGAACAGGAAAGCATGAATGATTTCGTGCCGCTTGTTCTTTTTTATTTGAACCGCTAAATTTTTCTTACAGGTTGGGTCACCTTCGGAATCGGCGTAGCTATCCACAAGCAGCTCTTTCACAGTTTCGTCGCAGATACCATCCGCGTCTTTCAACCGGCAGTCTTGGTTTTTACTGGTAATCGCCAGCGTATAAGCCGATCCGAGAATGTTAATTTTCTTACTTTCCATTTAGCCACCGTTTTTCAGTTCGTCCTCCACGATTTTCTTCCATTCATCCATGTGATCCGCCGCCGCAGGGCGAAGATACGGGTGCGGTTTTGATCTGGATGTACCTTCTTCGACATATTGCGCATATTCGCAGTCTGTACCGTCATAGACGGAATCACCCTCCACAAAGTATGTCAGGCTGCGCCGCAAATTGCCGGTCACGTTGTGGATAAGGTCCCCAGCATATCCCACTACTTTGCCGCCTATTCGGACAAGCGCCCGGTGAATTGCCAACTTGATTCCCTGTGTGATTTCGTCCGTAAAATCCGAAATGTCAATATCCACCTGAAAGCCGCCTCCGCTGGAACTGTGAATATTTTTAGCCATATTTACACCACACTTTGCAAAAAAGTCAGTCAATCTTTTCAATTTCGCTTTCGGTACAATCTACAAGTTCGTTGTCATTGTCCTTTTCTACAAGATAGAACTTCTTGGCTGTACCTCGGATATCAACAACTATTCCCGTCTCACCCGTACTAATGATTCGCACCCTATCAAATTCATTTATCATCGTTTTCACTCCTGTTTTTTCTAAAAGCCGTCACGATTCTAGGCTTTGAATCCGGTTTATCTTTGATCCACCCAGTAAGGAATGTGCGCTCTTTAGAAACTCCCAGTTCCATGTACATATTGAATGTCTCTGCGCCGTCGCTCCTGGTTGTCCTTTTGAATGCTTTGCTTTCATCGTATTGCTTTGCAATATCATACCGAAGCTGTAGAGGATTATCTTGAGTATATCCAACGCCGAAGAAGTCACTTGAATGCTTAGCCTCTGGTTTCAAAAAATATCCAGAAAACTTTTTAGGAGTTGTTTCGCAAGGAGCGTTATTTACAAATCTTGTTTGCCGCTTTTGAACTTTTAATTCTGCCCATCTCTCAGGATCATTATACTTTATGCTCTGGAAAGCGTCAAGAGATTTCGGGGCACTCCCGCCCAAAACGTCCTTAAATTCTGCATACTGCTTTTTGTCAGATGCAAAGTTCTGGCTCTTTTTCTGGTACAGCTCCCACGCCTCCGGGTTCTCGGCCTTGTGCTTTTCTTCCCATTCGGTATAAGTCATTCCCTGGATTACTTCAGCTTTACCTGTTAGTGGATTTTCGGCCACTCTTGGCGCTTTTGGGTCGTGAAATTTATCCACAGATACGACAGCACAGCGGCAATTGTAAATCAAGTAGCCGGGGGCGCTTGGGTCTCCCGGGAACCGGATTTCATACCCATCCACCTGAAACGGCTCTCCAACGTCTACCATTTGCCCATCAAGCTTCCGGTGTGCGTGACGTGTCTTCCCGTCCAGAGTTGCCCGCCACATTTGCTTTAAGTGAATCCCCAGCGATTCAGCGTACTTAAATGCGTCAATTCTTCCGGAACTTTCCGCCGCCGTAGTTGCCGTCCGGGCAGAGCGCACGGCGGCGGTATGGTCCATTCCAAGAATCCGTTGCAGCCGCTCGGCAATATGGGGGATAGATTCGCCCTGTAGGATGCCCTGCGTAATGGCGTTGTTCAAATGCTGCCGGTTCCAACGTTCGTCAAGCGGGATATTCACGGACGGCAGGGGAAGCAAATCCGGGTCTTCCCGGATCATCCTTTCCACGGTGCTGTGGTCGTACAGCGTCCAGGACAGGTCAAGCCCGGTGTCGCGCTCGATGGAGTAGGCCGCATAGTTGGCGTTTAGGGCGTATACGTCCGTCAGGTCACCACGGACAATTTGCATGGCTATCTTATCGGAATTGACGTAATCCGCCGTCAGTGTGTCAACCAGAGCTTTCAAGCGTCCACTTTCCACCATTTTCCCTTTGCGCCACGCCAAATAGTCAGCTTTCGGCAGCTTCCCGGCATCCACAAGGGCGGCTTTCTGCTTGTCCAGACGTTCAAAGTCCTTGTACCACTGCGCAAGCTTCTGCTGCATCTCCTCGGAGGCCTGCTTGTAGACAGCGGCCACACGCTTTTCTAGCGCTTCAAGCCGCTTGTCCGTCTCCCGGTGCCCATAGTCGGCCATAGGTTAGCCCTCCGGCGGCTGCTGTTCCTGCCGTTCCTCCTGGTTCTCTTGGAGCTGTTGCGTATTCTGCAATAACTGATTCTCCAACGCCCCCATGCGCTTCATATCGGCCTCGTCCCGGCGGCGCAGGATGTCCGGCACCTCTTCGGGGAGGATAAATGGCAGATGGTTGAGGATGGTTTCATCGTCCAGGTATTCAGCGGCGGACAGGATCATGTTGGTTTCCTCCGCCTGGTTGATTACCTTGTTCCACTGGAAAGAAGGTTCTGGGTTGTCGATACCAGCCACGGCGCAAATTTGCCGAATGAAAGCAATCAGAAAGTACTCGAAGTCTGCGCATTTGTTATCCTGTGGCTGATACGCTGCCGCAATCTCCGTGGCGGTCTTTTCGGCCCCAGCCAGGGCTGCCACATCAAGCATCTGGGCATCTTCGTACAGGTCACGACGCAGGATGTCCAGCATCGTTTTCCTGGCTTCTACGGGCACGTCCAGTGTCACAGGCGTAGCATCTGCACCACCGTCCACGTCTCCCTCTACAGCGGCAGCCCGGACAGACCGGATGCGCTGCACAAACTTGGCAAGGTCGGGGTCGTCCATTGCGCCGGTGTTTTTCAGGAGCCAGTACACGCCAGAAGCGTCAATCTGGTTGGCAAATCCGGATTTCACAAAGTCGTAGCAGTCAATGGACTCTCGCAGCCCCACAATCTCGCTCTCGTGTGTGTCGTTACCGTAGAGCACGGCAATGGGGAGACGGGTGTAGTTCTCATAGCATTGATCCATGATTCCCAGATCGTTCCCGATCTCTTTGAGCACATAGCCCCGCTTTTCCGCCATCTGCTGGGCCGGGTCGCTGCCCATTGCGCTCCACTCGCTGATGCCGTCCGGCTCATAGAGCGTGGCCCGGAAAAGCTGCTTGTTGCCCACGTCCCGGAACCAATACCGTATACCGGCCATAAGCTCAGAGGTGTTTTCATCGGGCAGGGGAGTGAAGCCGGGGTTGCCGGGGGTATCAGCGAAGGAAAACACTTCCAGGTGGTCCAGATTCCAGTAACCGTATGCCACACCCTGAGCCAGGGCCAGCTTTGCCGCCTGCTGCAGCTTGTTGTCGATGTCCCTGCCCAGCTTATCCTTTCCGTCCATGGTCACTCCGTTGGCAAGAATGTACCCTGCCTCCTGTGTCACCAGGCGGCGAAACATCAGCGTTTTGAGCCGGTAATCACTGGACCAAATATCTCTTGTTTTGTTCCCGGACAGGGTAAAAATGGTCTTTTCCAGCTGCTCGATGGTTAGATTTCGCTTGTTGTAGTAGGCCATCCCAACCACGGCGTTTTTGTATGCCTTACTGCCCATGTGGTCCCGGACAGCGTCCCGAAGGAACTCTCCTACGGTGCCTTTTGTAATGGCTTCCTGTAAATCCTGGTATGTTTTCATTTGTCCCTCCAATGTGTAATATCACAGCAGAGCCGCCGCAGCCGGTGGAAGCTCCGTGTTTTTCTTTACCTTGTACCGCATGATTGTGTTGCAAAAATAGCGGATATCGTCCATAGCATGGTCATTTTCTTTGACGACGCTATCGTCATTCTTTTTTTCGTCCCAGCAATATAGGCCAAATTCTCGAATGCTGTCCACGCAAGACCGGTGTATCTTGATATTCCCGTCCTTGAGGTAGGTAGCAGTTCGCCGGATTCCATCCAAAACGTTGTTGTTGGCGCCCAAAACCTTGAATTTCCGCTTTTGCAGCGACGTAATGAAGGACGCTGCCGACGGGTCAACGATAATCCGCTTGATTGTGTAGCCACGGGCCATCTCTTCGATTTCGTCGCAGTGTTCTTCATCCGTTTTGTTCCGGTTGCTCTCCCTTCCTGAATAGTAGTATTCCTTGATTCGGACGGCTTTATCACCAGTGACGCTCCACAATCCAGCGGAACAGGGGTTTCTTGTGCCGTAGTCTACAGATATGTAATACTCTGCTCCTTCCGGGCAGTCGTCGGTGATGTTGGCTTCCCCAAAGTCATACACCAGGCCTTCCGCCAGCACCCACAGACCCAGGATATACCGCTGGTAAAATACGCCGGTATACATCCGCTCGTATCGTTCCCGGATTTTTGGAGCAAGACTCAGGTTGTCTGACATCGTGAAATGCACATGGAGCGCATTCATTTCTTTCGCCGCCAGCACCCACTTTTTGTTAAACCAGTGCTCCGGGCCGCCAGGGTTGCAGTTAAACCACAGTTTGGAGCCATCCACGGAACACCGGGCCGTGACCTGTTCCACGAAGGACTGTGGCATCAGGGCCACCTCATCCAGCAATGCTCCGGCTAGGGTAATGCCCTGGACCAGAGTATAAGAACTTTCGTCACGTCCTCCAAATAGATAATAGATGTTCTCCCGTCCGCATCCATCCGAAACAATGAGCTTGTGTTCCTGCTGTTTTTCCTCGATATGGAGATCAGGAGGCACCCAGTCGGACAGATGGATAATTACATTCCGGCGCAAGCTCTGGATGGTCCGCCCACAAATACCGAACGTTTGTCCGTTAAACCGTGACATACTCCACAGGATAAAGCCCACGGCCATACTGACCGTTTTCCCTGATCGAATGGAGCCGTCACAAATAATAGCATCCCGATCCAGAAATTTTGGTTGCTGCCACCAAAGCATAGCCAGTTTTTGACGCTTACTCAACTTCTGGTAGATCATCCGTATCTATCTCCTCAGTAGCGGCAATAGCTTCCAGAAGGTTGTTTTTCTCGCCGTTTCCGTTGGAATGGTCTCTCCGTTCAAAGATGCCCAGATGCTTTCCAAGCATTTCCAACGCTCTCATTTTGTCGTACAGTTTAATTTCTCTCTCTGAGGACGACCCCATTTCACTCTCTGATGTTTTCACCTTCACGGCCTGGATACACGCTAAATCTTCTTCTGTTGCATCGGCCCGCACCGTTGCGCTGTCAGGGTCAATAACATCGTTTGCGTTGACAAAAGCAACTTTCGCAAGCTCTCGGAGTACTCTGTCTTGGGTTATTCCAGTGCGGCGGGAACGGTGCGCCATAGCCTGAGATATCGAATTTGAAACTGAACTTTTATGAACCAGTTTGTAGCCGACTTGCTCAGCGTTTTCTGCTGCATACCCGGCTCTGATTGCGGCCTGGGTAGCGTTCAAATCAATCAAATATTCATCAACAAATCTTTGCTGTTTTGGCGTTAATTTTGCCACAATCTCACCACTTTTCTAAAATATTTGTTGACATTCGCACTATATCGTGCTATAATAAATATATCAAATGAGAGGGGGTGAATCCAATGGGCAAGTACGAAAAGAAGCCCATCAGACACGTCAACTGGCGGCAAACCTTAGTTGATGGACTAATGAGCTTCTTCGTTGGGCTGGTGTTGATGGTAATCGGTAAAATCATTGACTAAACCCAGCCACCATACAGGGGGAAACCCCTGTATGGTATGCCCATTATATCAAACCGTTGTCTGTCCGTCAATTGTTTTATTAGGAGGTAAATATGGGTATTGTTGGTACTGTGGGTCTTATCGTTGTGGTATACTCCGTAATTAAAATCTGCGTAGCTGCGTACCACATCTGGAAGGAGAAACACGATGGAAAATGAATATCTGTCCGTCACCGAATACGCCCAAAAGGTGGGCCGGGATGTTTCCAGAATCCGGCGTATGCTGATTGCCGGAACTCTGCCAGGAAAGAAAATCGGGAATCAATGGATCATCCCTGCCGATGCCCAATTGCCGGATGATAAGCGCATCCGGTCTGGAAAGTATATCAAAGCAAAATCCGAATAGCACGGTAACCCTGCCACTATGGCAGGGTTTCCCTTTTATCACTATTTTATATCGAGCGGGGGGCAATGATACACACTTTTACAAAAACCCCATTTCCTGCGCCACGGCGTAAATAAACTCTTTGTTCCAGTTACAAGCTGTACCCTCCGATATATTCAGCTGCACGGCGGCACCGGGAACATTGTACCGCCGTTTGATATAAACCAATTCTATCAGCGCCAACCGTTCATCTCCCCGGTACTGGCCCTTTGTTCGGGCCAGTACCTTTTTCACGGCCATATCCGATATGGATTCCTGCAAAGTCGCTGGGACCTTGCCGCCTACGCTGTGCATAATTGATTTTTTCACATAATCGTACCACCAGTATTTCGGCCTAGACAAAGCCCCAACTCCTTTCAGAACTTAACCGTCAAGCGATTGGTGTAGAAATTCCACCCAAAAAGCCAATCGGATTTGATATTGCAAGCAGTTTTGTCAACGCAGCCATTCGCTTTGCCGTATTCGCCTTGCTTGTTGCTTCGTACAGTGCCGCAATACATCCATATCCCTCCATCTTGTTTGCGGCCAATACATAGGATGTTGCCTGTAATGCCTCCGTGAACCATCCAGGAACGCTGCCACCCATATAGGTTGCCATAGTCCTACGGATGATCTTTTCCGGATCAACCCCATCATCTTCTTCGGCTTCTTCCCACACTCCGTCCTTGGCAACCTGCTTAATCGCTGCCGCCAAGTCTTGCGTAATGCGCTCGTTTACGTTTTTGATGATTTGATCTTGGTCGAATTTAATTTCCGCCATAGTTCGCTCCTTCCTATCCGTTATACCGCCGGTAAGCGGCCACCCGTTCCCGATTGCATTCATAGACGCACCGGTTCCACCGCTGGGCCGGGTTCTCCTTTGGGTTTACCGACTGATCTTGTGGGGGCGGTTCTGCGTAATTGTTCAGGCCGAAATAACAGTTTTCCGGGCTGTAGGGCTGATCCTTTCGGCGGCGGAGAATTTTATATCCAGGCTTATAGCCGTTCTCGGCGGCAAAATCCAGGAACGCATAAAGGTTTTCACTCCAGGAATCGTTTGCATCGTACTTGACATGGATCCTCCAGCGCTTTACCAGGCGCTCTACTGCATCCTCTGATAAAAGCCCGTCATAATCTTCAATGGCGGCTTCCAAAACGGCATCTTTCATTTTCGGTATTCCCTCCTTGTTTGGTGATAATGTCCGCCCACATACCGCCGATTCCATCTGGTAGCCTCGTATCGGGCGGTATCGATTCGTTCCTTTTCCGCTTTCCCGGCGGCGTACCGCTCGCAGTGGGCGGAACAGGCCGGGTAGCGGTCCGGGCAGTCCTTGCAGCACAGGAAACAGTCACGGGAGGTTTTGGGTGGCCTGGGCATTAGTACCACCCCCAGAGAATCATTTTCAGTTTCCCGGGCAAGGGGAGGCTCATCACAAATCGCACCCACCCAAGGCGGTCCAGGGAGGCCCAGAGGATACAGACAAGGGCTGTGAGTATCACCAGGTCCGCCAGGATGAGCAGGACGGTTTCCGGGATGGTCCAGCGGTTATCGTCCATAGGCATCCTCCAGACGTTTCAGCCAGCGCTCTGCCTTCCTCTGCGCAACACGGCCCTGGGACAACAGATGCTCCCTTTTGTTGTATCCCAGGAGATCCACCAAAAGGGACACATCGGCAATCTCCTCGTCCATGTTCGCCACGCATTCCTCTACGCTCATCGGCGTGGGGTTGGTGCCCTCCATAGCCCGTTTGAGCTTTAAGGCCGCCTGGGCCAGCTCGGAGGCCTCTTCCGCCAGCTGGCACAGCAGGTCCGGGGTGGTTAGGTAGTCGTTAATTTTTTTCATCTTTGGGCTTCTCCTTCCGCTTTTCGGCAATCCGCCGTTTCTCCGCTTCTTTCAATGAGTGAACGAGTAATCATGCGGGCATCTTCCAAAGATAAATGTATTCCAAAAGAATCCTTCCCTTTATCCTCTGCATCTGCCGCCATTCCTTCAATGCAATCAGCTAAAATCCGTGCTTTTGATGGTTCAATTTGCATGTTCTCACCCTCCTATACATCAAAGTCATAATGTTCAAAAAGCCATTGTAGGGCGTGTTGCAGTTCATCTTTTGTAATGCTGTTCAGCGTTTTAAAGGATGCAATCTTTTCAATGGCAAGGACTTTTGCCCAGAGCAGTAATAGCACCTATGAGGACAGCCGGTGTAGATATTCACGGCATAATCGCCGTACTCCTTGGCTTTTCCTTTGGGCACATATAACGGTTTCATTTCAATTCCTCCAAATCCATTTTTGCGCCGCAATGGCAATATGGATACCTCTGGCAAGCCTCCCCGTATTCTCCGGCCTCCAGCAGATAGTGTAGGTCGATGTTGTCCACCCTGCGCCCACACACGGAGCATTCCAGGCATAGGATCATTTCGTCGGCGAGGCGAATATCCCAGTTCCCACGCCGCACCGGCTCCACATCGGCGGCGGGAAGCCCCTCAATTTTGATTGCAATGCAATCTGCCAACCCAGTGTGACGCCCCAGCGCAGATCCATTCACAAGCCCGTACTTTTGGGCAATTTTTACCGCCGCCTCCCGGCTTATGTAATCACTCATTTCAATTCCTCCACGTAGCACCAACTCTGGGGCGGGCGTTTGATATGACCGCCATTTTTGCAATATGCACACCCATATTCATCACACACTTTGCCTATGCAGATTTCAAACGGGCGTGAAAACTCGCTCAGCGGTTTCGGCGTATCGTAGATTTCCAACTTGGAAATGTGCCAACCGTACAGTGTTGCACCTTTTCCGTAGTCCCACAAAGCGCCGTTCACAAGCTCAGTCTGCGTCACAAAGTCATCATCCACATCGTAGATTCCATATGGTTCTGTTGCAGGATTGATAGTATCTATCCTGTCGCACACAAACTCGCCAACAACACTACCATTCCAACATCTATCAAAAGCATTGTGGTTATGATCATCTACGTAAATGTAGCTTTGTGCGTTCCAAAGTATAATATTCTTTTGGTTTGTGCAATAGATATAAACCTTAAACGGCGTTTCTAGTCTCGGCCTGGTCCTCCGCATCTCTAGTGTCTTTTTGTTGTTTAGAATCTTTTCCACCCACTCCGGTCGAATGCTGATAAGCACTGCTCTAGTCATTGTACTCCACCGCCTCCTGACGATTGATGAAAAAGTGGATTCCGGCAGCACATTCCAGAAAACGGTCCTCGCAGAAATTGGGAACAGTAACGGTCTCGTTGACCGTATACAGAAATTTTGGATCATAACCGCTCGCAACACTGGATAGGCCGGAATCTGTGCCGTCAATGTTTTCGATTGCCAGAACAACGGCCTTGTCGCAACGGCATTTTCTTTCTGTTGCGGAACTCCGCTTTGCATCTTCCGGAACCAGGAGCTTTACGATTTTTCCCATGGCCTTTTTCCAGGCCGTGAATGCGCCGGAATCTGGGCACGCCATCGGAATATACGGAATGTTTTTGGCCCTGGACAGGTCGGCCCTGGACAGGTCGGCCCCGGACAGGTTGGCCCCGGACAGGTTGGCCCTGGACAGGTTGGCCCCGGACAGGTTGGCCCCGGACAGGTTGGCCCTGGGCAGGTCGGCCCCGGACAGGTTGGCCCCGGACAGGTTGGCCCCGGACAGGTTGGCCCTGGACAGGTCGGCCCGCATACTCTCCCAGCCATCGCAATCCCGCAGTACCCAATGCTTGTGGTTGCGCAAGATCTCGTTCAACTGCGCATCTGTGTATGTTTTCATATCATTTCCTTCCCGCCCGGGTTGCCCCGGGCTTAAAATCTAATCCGTTTTCTCGTAGCGGATTTTTAGTTGCGCCGGGTATAGGTCTACTGCTGGTTTCCGCTTCCCGGTCCAGCGCAGCCCACCAGCCTGTCCCACACATTTCCACCCGGCCGCCTTTAGGCTGGTGCCAGGCTCGGTATCCAGTATGTATGTAATCAGTTTCTTGTAGCCCATAGCCCTTGCGGCCCGCCACGCTGCGGCGTACAGCATGGAGCAGGCGTTTTTCGTTCCGTCCGTTGCCAGTCTGTTTACCTCTAAAGTCCACCCATCATCCAGATACCGGGAAACAGGTCTGCCAACGATAGCAACACCTACGATGTTTTCGCCATCCGTGCAGCCAATGGAAAATTTATGTCCAACCACCGGCTTATGGTGCCGATGATGCTGTTCTACATAGGCGTTTGCCTCCTTCAGCGACACCGGGCATATATCAAGCACTTTATTACCTTCTTTCTTACCGCCTCGAAATCGAGGCGGTTAACCTTTTCCCGCCCAGAAGTCCGCAAACTTCCGGCCTACGATCACGGCATTGGCCCACTCCCGTTGGAATTTCCGCCACTCCGGGTCACGCCGCCCATCCTCGTCCCGATATAGCATGGCGAAGGGCAGGAATCCCAACCCCATGATCTGCTCCGCCCGCTTCTCGGCGGCGGCGAAGCTGTCGCCCTCGTACCCGCACAGGAGGTAGCAATGCACCCCGTGGGATTTCCGGGAGTACCCCGCATCCGTCAGCATCCCGGCCATGGCCCGCAGGTGGTCGTAGTCGTCCATGGTGTCGTAGGCCGTGTACATCCGCCTGGGCTTGATGGCCATAAGCTGCTCCGCTTTCCAGGGTGTCATACACTCCGGTTCCAGCCCGCCGGAAAATACCGGCCTCTGTTTTTGCCGTTTGAGCATATCGCACACCGCCCGGAAATGCCTGTCAGAAGTCGCCAGGATGTTGTCGTCCAGGATATTCCAGCCATCCTGCACCGGCAGCTCGATCACCCTCCCGTTGGCGCATTTTCCCACATCGCAAAACCAGCAATCCTTCGGACAGCCCCGGCTTGTGATCGTCATGCCCTCCCGTAAGTACAACCCAGGCGTGAAGCTCTCGCTCATTCGATCCCCAAATGCCGGGCCGCCCACCTCCACCGGAACGCCCAACATTTCCCACTGGTAAAACAACTCGTCTGCTTTTTCCAAATCCCAGCTAAACGTCACGGAAATATGCACTTCTTCCGGCTCTGCTGCCATAGCTTCAATGGTCGGCGGCCCAAAGAATGCCAGCGGATCAGTGGGGGACATACTGGTTTTTGTTGGGAATACTCTTGCTATCTTCATGTTTACCTCCGCTTCATTTTCGTGAGGCCACGAAAATGGTTATCCCCATTGTTCCGCCATAGCTTTTGCAATCCCGGGGAAGGTCTTAGAACGATCCTTTTGTGACCTTTTTCCACTTTTTGCCCAGTCGTCATCCTTCTTGGCCTTTCGGTGATCTGTCGAAGCAACCCACTTGCCAATAGGGACAACAATGTCCGTTGCAAATAGCGGCGGCAAATGTTTCAACCATAGGCAAGTCATTTTCAGGTACTCGTCCCCAAACATCCAAGGGTGGATAATCTGGTTATATGGGGGCAACCCAAAGATTTTCAGCGGGACGGGGTTTTCTACAGCAATTCGCGGGACATCGGCATTCAGGAAAGCATAGAAAAATTCTGCTGCTTCCAGCCCCTTCTCATACCGTTCCCTCTGGATTTCCCCATTGACACGCAGTCGGTTTCTACCCGCTTTGCTCAGGTATGTGCACGGCGGGTGTGCAATCAGCAAATCCCACCGCCCCACATCATGCGTCTGTCCATCCATGGTAGTCACTTGCCCCCCCTTGATGGCCTTTAGAGCATCCCCCAGGATATGCCATTCCGGGTGACCCCCGCTGGGTTCCTGAATGTCGCAGGAGTAGGCTTCATGCCCTTTTGCCCGAAACGCCTTGCACACGGTTTGCGATTCCTCGCAGGCAACAAGCACTTTCATGTCTCGCTCTCCTCCGCCGGGGAGCGGAGCCAGGCCCATGCCCGACATCTCCCGGATGCGGTCTGCGTTGGTCTTGGTTTTTTCTGCCATATCGCATTTCCTTTCTTCGCTTTACGGCCCATTATCCCGCAGCAACGGCTCTTTCCTGAGCTTTTTCCTGAGCACAGGGTAATGTTCCTTAGGGCGTTCCTCTTCCGGTGTCTCCATGAGCCACTTTCCCATCTGGGCAATGGCGGTCATAACGTTCATTTCGCCGAACTCCAAAATCAGGCGGTCATATTCGCTCTGTCTGAGCCGCACCAGCTGCCGGACACCGTAGGCCTCCTTCCCATCATTGCCAACAGGGCGTGTGTAACATCCGAGGTCCTGGGGTGGACAAGGGGGCGGTTCGTGGGGTGCTGGGGCTGTACAAGTTACCTCCCCTTGTGTAGTCTTAGGAGGACCTACGATGTTAGATATAGGTAATGTATTGTTAGGTAAGGTAAGGTTAGGTAAGGTAGGAGCGTTACATTGCGTTACGGTAACGTTACAGTAACCGTTACACGATTCTCTTTCTTCATCAGAAGTATTCTGATTATGCGTTACATCATCGCCACAGTCTGCTGTTTCTGTAACGGCCTTTTCCTGCTTCCGCCGTTCTCTGAGTCTCCGCACACGTTCCGCTGTGTTGGCTTTTTGCCGGTCGTTCATGTCCTGGAGGAGAGTAGCGTATTCTTCCCATTTGTGGAGTTTCCTATCTTCATCCAACCACCTTGCCTTTACCAGGGCACTGACAAATGCTGACGGCTTTTTCTTGTATTCGGCGGCTTCCGCTATGGCCCTATCAGAGCACCTGCTTAAATCGCCGTCTGTGGCGTTCTGCGCCGCCCAAAGCCACAAAGAGACCAGCATGCCAGCAGCCACAGCGTTTGGGTTTGCGTCCGCTGACCGGATTCCCAACTCGTCCGCCA
>OGKG01001923.1_pt1 | contig 23313 bp, 19 predicted proteins | sample 1572201 | NCBI WGS metagenome assembly OGKG01 (sample SAMEA2582146, study PRJEB24529) | metagenome | biome: Human gut stool | place: China | collected 2011 | reverse complement strand
AATAAATCATATTAACTAAAATGGCAACATTACAAAACATTCGGTCTAAAGGACCTTTATTGGTGATTGTTATTGGTTTGGCGCTGTTTGCTTTCATCGCAGGTGACGCGTGGAAAGTGCTTCAGCCACACCAGTCACAAGACGTAGGTGAAGTGAACGGGGAATCAATTTCCGCTCAGGATTTTCAAGCATTGGTAGAAGAATATACAGAAGTCATCAAGTTCTCCAGTGGCAACAGTGCATTGAGCGATGAGCAGACAAACCAAATCAAAGATGAAGTATGGAGAACATACGTCAATAATAAGCTGATTGAAAAGGAAGCAAAGAAACTCGGTCTGGTTGTATCGAAGGCTGAGATTCAGGCTATCATTAATGCCGGTGTGCATCCGATGCTGCAACAGACTCCGTTCCGTAATCCTCAGACCGGTGCGTTTGATAAGGATATGTTGAAGAAGTTCTTGGTGGACTATTCAAAAATGAATAAGGCGCAGATGCCTTCACAATATGCAGAATACTATGAATCCATGTACAAGTTCTGGTCTTTCCTCGAAAAGTCTCTTATCCAGGCACGTCTTCAGGAGAAGTATCAGGCTTTGATTACAAAATCTCTTTTCTCCAACCCGGTAGAAGCTCAGGACGCTTTTGATGCAAGAGTAGAGCAGTCAGACCTGCTGCTTGCTGCAGTTCCCTATTCTTCTATCGTTGACTCTACCATCGTTATCAAGGATTCTGATTTGAAGGCTGCATACGACAAGAAGAAAGAACAGTTCAAGCAATATGTGGAAACTCGCAATATCAAGTTCATTGATGTGCAAGTTACTGCAAGTGCAGAAGACAGAGCTGCTCTCCAGAAGGAAATGGAAGAATACACCGAACAACTTACTGCCAATCCTTCTGACTATACTACCTTCATCCGTTCTACCGGTTCCGAAGCTCCTTATACAGACTTGTTCTACACTACTAAGTCTCTGCCTGCTGATGTGACAGCCCGTTTGGATTCTGTTGCGGTGGGTGGTGTATTCGGACCTTATTATAACGTATCGGACAATACTCTTAACTCTTTCAAGAAATTGGCTACTGCTGCTATGCCGGACTCTATCGAGTTCCGTCAGATTCAGGTAGTTGCCGAAGATGCTGAAAAGACGAAGACTTTAGCCGACAGCATCTACAATGCTATTAAGGGTGGTGCCAGCTTTGCTGAAATTGCGAAGAAGTACGGTCAGACCGGTGAGCCTACCTGGATTTCTTCTGCTAACTACGAAGGCGCACAGATTGACGGTGACAACTTGAAATACATTACCGCTGTCACAACTTTGGGACAGAACGAACTGACCAATCTGGCGTTGGGACAAGCAAATGTCATTTTGCAAGTAACCAACAAGAAGGCTGTCAAGGATAAATATAAGGTAGCCGTTATCAAGCGTCCGGTAGAATTCAGCAAGGAAACTTACAGCAAGGCATACAATGAGTTTAGCCAGTTCATCGCTGCAAACAATACTTTAGAGAAAATGATTGCCAATGCGGAAGATGCCGGTTACAAGTTGCTGGATAGAGCCGACTTGTACAGCTCTGAACATGGTATCGGTGGTATCAGAGGAACCAAAGATGCTTTGAAATGGGCGTTTGAGGCAAAAGCCGGTGAAGTTTCCGGTTTGTACGAATGTGGCGAGAGCGACCGTATGCTGGTAGTAGGTGTTGCAAGTATTGTTCCTGAAGGTTATCGCCCACTGGCTTTGGTAAAGGACCAGTTGAGAGCTGAAATTCTCCGTGACAAGAAAGCAGAGAAGATTATGGCTGATATGAAGGCTGCCAATGCAACTTCGTTCGAGCAGTACAAGAATATGGCAAATGCTGTTAGTGATTCTGTAAAGCACGTTACTTTCTCTGCTCCTGCCTATATCCCGGCATTGCGTAGCAGCGAACCTCTGGTAGGCGCATACGCTTCTATTGCCGAAGTGAACAAGCTGAGTGCTCCTATCAAGGGTAACGGTGGTGTATTCGTTCTGCAACCTTATGCAAAAGAGAAGCTGAACGAAACATTCAACAAGGAAACTGAAGAGGCTAACTTGGCTAACATGCACGCACGCATGGCAAGCCAGTTCATCAGTGACTTGTATCTGAAAGCCAACGTAAAAGACCAACGTTATTTATTCTTCTAAGAATAGAAAACCCATATTGAAAAGCCGTTCGGTACTCCCGGGCGGCTTTTTCATTCTCTGTACATTTCATTTTCTATACTCTCCGTTGTCTTTGTGCAACTTTATTCCTACCTTTGCATTCTTGAAAGAGTTTTGTTTTTAATGAAAAACGATATGCAGAAACGACCTCTATTGGGCTTGACGCTCTCTGAATTGCAGAATGTGGTGAAGAATCTGGGAATGCCCGGTTTCTCTGCCAAGCAGATAGCTTCCTGGCTGTATGACAAGAAGGTGACTTCTATAGACGAAATGAGCAATCTTTCGTTGAAGCATCGGGAATTGCTGAAAGAAATCTATGAGGTAGGTGCCGAAGCGCCGGTAGATGCCATGCGCTCTGTAGACGGTACGGTGAAATACTTGTACCGGGCAGGCGAGGGGCATTTCGTGGAAGCTGTCTATATACCCGACGAAGACAGGGCTACGCTTTGTGTCTCCTCGCAGGTGGGCTGTAAGATGAATTGCAAGTTCTGTATGACCGGCAAACAAGGTTTTACTGCCAATCTGACATCCAACCAGATTATTAATCAAATCAATTCGTTGCCCGAAAGGGACAAGCTTACCAATGTGGTAATGATGGGCATGGGTGAACCACTTGATAATCTGGACGAGGTATTGAAAGCGCTGGAAATAATGACCGCCTCTTATGGGTATGCGTGGAGTCCCAAGCGTGTTACACTTTCTTCTGTGGGATTGAAGAAGGGCTTGCAGCGTTTTATTGAGGAATCGGACTGCCATCTGGCTATCAGCCTTCATTCGCCGATACCTTTGCAACGCCGCGAACTGATGCCGGCAGAGAAGGCGTTCTCCATCACGGAGATTGTGGAATTGTTAAGAAACTATGATTTTAGCAAACAGCGCAGACTATCTTTTGAATATATTGTTTTCAAAGGAGTGAATGACTCGTTACCGTATGCAAAGGAACTTCTGAAGCTGCTACGCGGGCTGGACTGCCGGATTAACTTGATTCGTTTTCATGCCATACCTGGAGTGAATCTTGAAGGGGCTGATATGGAAACCATGACTGCGTTCCGTGATTATCTGACTTCGCACGGTCTGTTTACCACTATACGGTCATCGCGTGGAGAGGATATATTTGCCGCTTGTGGCATGTTGTCCACTGCCAAGCAGGAGGAGAATAAAGAAGAATTAATATAAATTATTAACTTAGGTAGGGAGGATATTACGCATTCTTCGTAGCTTTGTGAAAAACTAAAATGATAGAGATATGAGAAAGCACTTGTTTTATTTAAGTATGGTTCTCGTACTGACACTTTTTTCCGCTTGCGGTGGTGGTAAAAAGGGTGTGTTTACTCCGACCTCCAGTGGTCGTGCGTATGAAGTTCTGGTAGTGGTGGAGCCCGGCTTGTGGGAACGTCCTGCCGGTAGGGCGCTTTTCGATGTGCTTGATTCTGATGTTCCGGGGCTTCCCCAGTCAGAACGTTCATTCCGAATCATGTATACTGCCCCTTCCAATTATGATGCCACTTTAAAACTGATTCGCAATATCATTATTGTCGATGTGAACAAGGACCTCTATACCCAGCCTAAATTCAAGTATGCAAGGAATGTATATGCTGCTCCTCAGTCTATTCTCACTATTCAGGCACCGGACGAGGCTTCGTTCGAGAAATTTGTGGAGGAGAATAGGCAGGTAATCATCGATTTCTTTACCCATGCGGAAATGAATCGTCAGATTTCAGTATTGAAGGACAAGCATAGCGACTATATAGCAACGAAGGTGAAAAGCCAGTTCGATTGCGATGTATGGGTGCCGGGCGAACTGACATCTACCAAGGAGGGTGAGAACTTCTTCTGGGCAGGTACGAATGCAGCTACCGGCGACCAGAACTTTGTAATCTACTCTTATCCTTATACGGATAAGGATACGTTTACTAAAGAATATTTTGTTCATAAACGCGATTCCGTGATGAAGGCTAACATCCCTGGTGCCCGTGAAGGCATGTATATGTCGACGGATTCTCTGATGACCGATGTACGCCCCATCAGTGTGCAGGGAGACTATGCACTGGAGGCTCGCGGCTTGTGGCGCATAAAGGGTGACTTCATGGGCGGTCCGTTCGTATCGCATGTACGTTTGGACAAGGCCAATCAGCGTATTATCGTATCTGAAATATTTATTTATTCACCTGATAAAATGAAACGTAATCTGGTACGTCAGATGGAGGCTTCGCTCTATACCTTGAAACTGCCCGGCAGCAAGCAGGAAGGTGCGGAAATTCCGGTAGGCGTAACCTCAAAAGATACTACTAATAATAAGTAATAAAAATGGAAGACAACAAAATAAGAGTCGGCATTACACAAGGCGACATTAATGGTGTAGGGTATGAAGTGATTTTAAAGACGTTTGCAGACCCGGTGATGCTGGAATTGTGCACGCCGATTATCTACGGTTCGCCTAAAGTGGCAGCTTATCATCGTAAATCATTGGACTTGCCTACCAACTTCAGTATCGTCAACTCCGCCTCCGAAGCGGTTCCCAATCGCTTGAGTGTAGTGAACTGTACGGATGATGAAGTAAAGGTTGAGTTCTCTAAACCTGACGTTGAAGCTGGTAAAGCTGCACTTGGTGCACTGGAAAAAGCCATTGAGGAATATAAGGAGGGAATGATAGACGTGATTGTCACAGCTCCCATCAACAAGCATACCATCCAGTCGGAGGAGTTTGCCTTCCCCGGACATACGGAGTATATAGAGCAAAAATTGGGAGATGGCGAGAAGGCCCTTATGATTCTGATGAAAGATGACTTCCGGGTAGCATTGGTGACCGGACATATTCCCGTTAAAGAGATAGCCGGAAGCATCACCAAAGAACTGATACAAGAAAAACTGAAGATATTCAACCGCTCCTTGAAGCAGGATTTTGCTATCAGCGCACCGCGTATTGCAGTGCTTTCGCTGAATCCGCATGCAGGAGACGGCGGATTGCTGGGAACTGAAGAGCAGGAGATTATCATTCCGGCCATCAACGAAATGGCTGCTAAGGGTATGCTTTGCTATGGTCCTTATCCGGCAGACGGGTTTATGGGCTCAGATAACTTTACCCATTTTGATGGTATCCTGGCCATGTATCACGACCAGGGGCTGGCACCGTTCAAGGCATTGGCTATGGACGAGGGCGTGAACTATACTGCCGGCTTGCCGGTGATACGCACTTCGCCTGCTCATGGCACGGCCTACGATATTGCCGGGAAAGGAATCGCCTCTGAAGATTCATTCCGGCAGGCTATCTATGTGGCAATAGATGTGTTCCGTAACCGCCAGCGTGAGAAAGAGGCACATGCAAATCCGCTGCGCAAGCAATATTACGAGAAACGTGACGATAGCGACAAACTGAAACTCGATAGTGTAGAAGAAGATTTGTAGAATGACAAAAGCGGAAATACAACAAGTAAAATTACGTTTCGGCATTATCGGCAACAATGAAGCGCTGATGCGTGCCATTGATATCGCTATCCAGGTAGCGCCCACCGACTTGTCTGTACTGATTACCGGAGAGAGTGGTGTGGGAAAGGAGAGCTTTCCGCAGATAATACACCAGTACAGCCGGCGCAAGCATGGACAGTACATTGCCGTGAACTGTGGAGCCATTCCCGAAGGGACGATTGACTCGGAACTGTTCGGTCATGAGAAGGGCGCATTTACCGGGGCTATCGGCGAACGGAAGGGGTATTTCGGTGAGGCCAACGGCGGAACAATCTTCCTTGATGAAGTCGGCGAATTGCCTTTGCCTACCCAGGCACGCTTGTTGCGTGTGCTCGAGAGCGGTGAATTCATCAAAGTAGGTTCTTCTAAGGTGGAAAAGACCGATGTGCGTATTGTTGCCGCTACCAATGTAAACTTGACACAAGCCATTGCTGACGGACGTTTTCGTGAAGACTTGTATTACCGTTTGAACACAGTTCCTATTCAGGTCCCTCCATTGCGCGAACGCGGTGAAGACGTGGTGCTGCTGTTCCGAAAGTTTGCTTCGGACTTTGCAGAAAAGTACCGTATGCCTGCCATTCAGCTGACGGAAGACGGCAAGCAAGTGTTGCTGGGCTACTCATGGCCGGGTAATGTGCGCCAGTTGAAGAATATCACCGAGCAGATATCCATCATTGAGACCAATCGTGAAATCAATGCATCCATACTGAAGGGCTATCTGCCTGAGCAGAACAATATGCAGCGCCTGCCTGCCTTGTTTGGAGTGAAGGAGGACAAGAGCTTTGGGAGTGAACGGGAAATTCTCTACCAGGTTCTGTTTGATATGCGCCAGGATGTAACGGACTTGAAAAAGTTGGTGCATGAGATTATGGCTGAAAGGGGAACGGTAGCCAATCCGGCGGTTGCCACATCGGCCTACTATACGCCGGCTACTCCGGCGGTGGTACCTCCGGTAACATCCAGTGTTCCCACCATTATACATCCTTCGGTAAAGCCGGTTACTCCGGTGGACGATGATTTCCAGGATACGGAAGAATATGTGGAGGAGTCACTCTCCCTGGATGAAGTGGAGAAAGAAATGATACGTAAGGCGCTTGAAAAACATCACGGCAAGCGTAAGAGTGCGGCTCAGGATTTGAATATCTCTGAGCGTACGTTATACAGAAAGATAAAAGAATATGGATTGGATTAAAAAAGCGGCATTTGCTTCCTTGTTGGTAAGCTTGTTATTTCTGGTGAATTCATGTAGTATGAAGTTGGGACTTGCTCCGATAAGCTCTATCGACTATACAAAGGTAAAAACGATTTCCATTGCCGATTTCCAGAACCGGGCAGAGTATGTATATGCACCGCTGGCAACAGAATTTAACCAGAAAATGAAGGATATGTTCATTCAGCAGACTCGCCTGCAACTGGTGAATTCCGGAGGAGACCTGGAAATAGACGGAGAAATAACCGGCTACAATCAATATAATGAATCGGTGGATGCCAGCGGCTACTCTTCGAAGGTGAAGGTGACGCTGACTGTCAACGTGCGCTACACCAATAACACGAACCATGAGGAGGACTTTGAACAGCAGTTCTCGGCTTTCCAGACCTATGATTCCTCAAAATTGCTGACCGAAGTGCAGGACCAGCTGATAACCTTGATGGTGAAAGACATTGCCGAACAGATTTTCAATGCAACTGTAGCTAACTGGTAAACTCATGACGCCTACCCATTTGCAACAATGGATTCAGCATCCCGAGACGCTGAATAGGGATACTTTGTACGAGCTTCGCACATTGGTGGCACGCTATCCTTATTTCCAGTCGCTCCGTTTGCTCTATCTGAAAAACCTCTATCTACTGCACGACATCAACTTTGGCGCGGAGTTGCGCAAGGCTGTGTTGTATGTGGCAGACCGTCGTGTGCTGTTTTACTTTATAGAGGGTGACCGCTATACTTTGAAATCCCGGAAGGTCTCGTCGCTGTTTTCCGGCGATTTGGAGAAAGAGCCGAGTGTGGACCGTACCCTTTCCTTGATTGACGCATTTCTGGCTACTGTTCCCGAAGAGCATTCACAGCATACGGAGCTGGATTATGCGGTGGATTATACGGCCTATTTAATGCAGGAAGAACCCGGTGTGGATGCAGAAGATGAGCCGGAAGTGCCTAAACTGCGCGGGCATGAATTGATAGATGACTTTATCCAAAAGAGTGAGTCTTCGGATGCCCCGGATACGAGAAGGGAGTTTCTTGTAGAGAAGGAGGAAGAGACTGAAGAAGAGGAAGAGCCCTCCGTATCGCCGGTAACGGAAGAGTTGGACGATAGCTGTTTTACGGAAACTTTAGCTAAAATCTATATAAAACAGCACCGATATGATAAGGCACTTGAAATTATTAAAAAATTAAGTTTGAATTATCCAAAAAAAAATGCTTACTTTGCAGACCAAATCAGATTTTTGGAGAAATTGATTATTAACGCTAAATCAAAATAACAAAATGTATTTATTATTAGTTATCTTAATGTTGATTGCATCTGTGCTGATGTGCTTCATTGTATTGATTCAAAATTCTAAAGGAGGCGGTCTGGCATCAGGCTTTTCATCATCCAACCAAATTATGGGTGTGCGCAAGACTACGGACTTTTTGGAAAAAGCAACCTGGACTCTGGCAGCTGTTATGGTAGTCTTCAGTATTGTTTCTGCTTACACTATTCCTTCTTCCACAGGCAAGGGCGGTGATGTGATTCTGGAACAGGCGCAACAAGAAGAAAAAACTAATCCTTATAACATGCCCGTAGGTACAGAAGCTCCGCAATCGGAGGCCCCTGCAGCTACAACTCCGGCTGAAGCTCCTGCTCCTGCAGCAGAAGCCCCTGCAGCAGAATAAGATAAGGATATTGCGGATGACTCCCGCTTGGAAAAATAAGAGAAAGGTTGATACTGAAAAGGTGTCAGCCTTTTTTCGTTTTGATGAAGTATTTATTTACCTTTGTCAGCAATTTATGCAATCTGATTAATAAATTGAAATCCAAATAGTACAATGACAGAACAACTCAAACTTAAATTGAATGATTCCAAGGCTACCCGTTGGGGGGCATTGGTGATTGTTGCCTTCACGATGATGGCAGCTTATTATGTAAACGACGTGGTAGCACCGTTGAAGACAATGTTGGAAACGGACTTGGCTTGGTCGAGTACCGATTTCGGATTCTTTACCGGTGGTTATAGTTTTCTGAATGTTTTTTTCCTGATGTTGATTTGGGGAGGATTAATCCTCGACCGCTTTGGTATCCGTTTCACCGGAAAGCTGGCAACTATCCTGATGGTAGGTGGTACAGCACTTGAATACTATGCAATGACGGGACTTGCCGGTGCCGACGCGACTTTATTCGGAATCAATGAAATATTTGGCTATAAAACGGGTGTGTTTGTTGCTTTTGCCGGTTATTCCATTTTTGGAGTAGGAGCGGAGGTCGCCGGTATTACAGTTTCCAAAATCATAGCCAAGTGGTTTAAGGGGAAAGAGCTTGCCACGGCTATGGGGGTACAAGTCGCTTTAGCACGTATCGGTTCGCAAGCCGGTTATGCCGTAGCCATTCCTTTGGCCCGTGCTTTCGGTATTTCCACACCGGTGTTGTTGGGTTTGGTTCTGTTGTTGGGCGGTATGATTGCTTTCTTCATCTTTGCAGTGATGGACAAGAAGCTGGACAAACAGATGGAAGCTGCTGCCATTGCTGCCGGTACGGAAGATGAGGAAGAGAAGTTCTCTTTTAAGGATGTGAAGAATATTCTGGTCAATCCCGGTTTCTGGCTGATAGCATTGCTGTGTGTATTGTTCTACTCTTGTGTATTCCCATTCCAGAAGTTTGCTTCCGAGTTGATGATTATCAAATACGGTATCAATGAGAATGTGGCCGGTACATTTGCCGGACTTCCGGCATTGGGAGCGCTGATTCTGACTCCGGTCTTTGGCGGTTTCATTGACAAGCGGGGCAAGTCCGCATCTATCATGCTGCTGGGCTCGGCCATGCTGATATGTGTGCATTTCATTTATGCTATTCCCGATATAAACTATTGGCTGGTAGCTATTGTGCTGATGATAATTTTGGGTATCGCTTTCTCGCTGGTACCTTCTGCCATGTGGCCGGCTGTGGCCAAGATATTCCCGGTAAGCCAGTTGGGTACGGCATACGCATTGATTTTCTTTATCCAGAATATCGGTCTTTGGGGTATTCCTACATTGATAGGGTGGGTGCTTGATGCCTATTGTATATCCGGTAAGAAACCAGATGGAACGAATATGTATGACTATACGGTGCCTATGTGCATTTTTACCGGTATTGCCTGCTTGTCCCTTATAGTGGCCCTACTGCTGAAGAAGGCAGACAAGAAGTATGGTTATAAGCTGGAAGAGCCTAATATTCAGAAATAATAGGAAAAGCGGATACCATATGATGGAAATACCCGAAGGAAAAGTAAGTCTGTTGGACGCTGTTCCGGTCCGCTGTGGACATATAACAACCGAATGGGAAGGTGAGTGCGCCGTACTCGCCTACCCACGGTTTAAATACGAATGGATGCGTCGTTTTTTATTGCCGAAGGGGATGTCTCCTGACATCCATGTGAGGCTGGAAGAACACGGCACAGCTGTCTGGAATCTGATAGATGGACATCGTACCGTGCGTGAAATCATCTCTCTGCTTGCCAGGCACTTTGGGGAGGAAGAGAATTATATTCCCCGGGTCACCGCCTACGTAATGCAGTTGCGTAAGGATGGATTTATCCAGTTGACAATCCGGAATTAGAATTCCTTTATTCCCTATCCACTTTTATCAATCCTCCCGTTGCCGTATCAAACAGCACTTTGATGGTAGAATTCTTGTTGAACAGTACCGGTGCGAGGTATTCTACGGTGCCGAATTGGGTAATGGGAAGTTGGTCATCAAACAATTTCTTATTGTTATACACCAATGTCACTTGTGCCTTGCCCGGAAGGTTATAGGCTACACCGTCCACTTTCTTTTTGCCTTCCTCGGTGGCAGATACATCGGGACTTTTGAGGTCGGTGACGCTGATATAATACGGTTCACCGGCAAGGTCATTATTGGCCACCACTCCCAGCTTTCGGGAAAAACGGAAAGCCACTTCATCTTTCATCTCTTTAGGCGTCAGCCGGATGGTGAATGTCTTGGGTTCTTTCTTTATTTTGCCCGAGAACATTTCCGTCATAGCCGTTTCCTGCTGGTTCAGATTGTCGAGCATCAGCTTGAGTTGGGCGCCGTCCTTGGGCATATTGTCTGCTTCGCCGCGCAGGAGGGCATTCTTGCTTTCGCGGATGCTGTATATTTCCTTGGCCACCAGCTCGGCCATCTTGGCACTGGAATTGGACATCAGTATTTCTTCCGTCAGAAAACTGCGTGGGTCAATGCTGCTTTCGGTGGCTTTGGCTTCGGGCGTCTTGGTAGCAGGCTTGTCGCTGAACGGAATGTTGATGGAGCGGACAATTCCGTCTTCGGTAAGCTCCATAAGGGGTGCTACGGTCTTGTCTTTCATCTTCACGAAATAGATGTTGTCCTTATCCGGTACACCGGCTATGCGGGTTTCTATCTTATCCAGTGTCCAGAACTCCTCGGATTCGGCAGACACGTTGTTGAGACGCAGATAGCGGTCGGCATATCTGCAAAATTCTCCAGGAGTGTAGGTATGCTTGGTGGCTTGCAATACGATTTCTATTTCTGTTTTGGGTAACATATAGGTCACTCCGTAGTCTTTGCCACGCATCACGCCGGTGGTTACGTCTGTTTGCGCCAGGGCAGTGGTAGACAAGAACAGAGCTGAGAGCATCAATATATTCTTCTTCATAATGTACATTCGTTTAGACTGATTTAGCTAAGGGACAAAGTTAATGAAGTTATCTTTGCTAAATATTGCTTTATAAATTATTAACAGAGCTGACGAACTGTACGCAAACCGGCATGTCGACTACAATGTCCTGATGAGTATCTTCCAAGAGTCCGGTAACTTCGTTTCGTTTGTATACTTGAATAACATTGCTGTTGCGGCAGGCGGCAAGCAAGTATTTACCGTTGGGCGTGATGTTGAAGTTGCGGGGATGGATGCCGGTGGGCTGATAACCTACCTTTGTCAAGGTCCCATTTTCGGGATTCACGGCAAAGATGGCGATGCCGTCTTTTTTCAGACGGTTGCTGGCGTAGAGGTATTTCCCATCCGGACTGAGGTGGATGTCTGCACTTCCACGGGCGGCTACGGTGTCGGCTGTGATAGTCTGTATTTGTTCCAGGCGGCCGTCGTCATAACTGAAGGCAATGACCTTACCGGACAGTTCGGTGATGAGATAGGCAAACTTCCCGTTAGGGCTGAATGTCAGATGGCGCGGGCCGGAATCTGCCTCAATGTCAACGGCTTCCAGAGAAGCATGAGGGATAGGGTTGTCGGGGTGCATCACAAATCGCAGGATGCGGTCGGCACTGAAATCGGTAGCAAAGATGTATTTTCCGTCAGGTGAAAAGACCGTGCAATGGATGTGGGGAGTGGCTTGCCGTATGGCATCGGGACCGGTGGCAGAGCCTTGAAAGAGCGTGTCTGCAGGAGCCAAAGTGCCGTCTTTCTGTAAAGGAAAGACGGACATGGTTCCACCGCTGTAGTTGGCAGTCAACACTTCCCGGCCATTGGTGGCCACGTAGCAGGGGTCGGCGCCGAAGGTGGGAACGGTGTTCAGCAGGCGCAATTCTCCCGTTTCCCGGTCGAAGGCAAGGGAGCTGAGGGCTGCTGTGCTGTCGTTCATTTCACTGACGGCATAGACAAATTTGCCATCTTCCGAGGGGACGAGGTAGGAGGGATTGGGCAATGTCGCTGAACTGAGCGGGACGGCTGTTCCCGTCTCTTGATTAAAGCGGAAGGTATAGATACCCTTGCTTGAACCATTCGTGTAAGTACCCACCAGCATGGCAAGTTCGTCCTGGCCACCGTTAGTGCCCTTTGGAGAAGAGCCACATGCTGTCAAACCTAATCCGAGCATACAGAAAAGAAGTGTTTTCATTAATTTAATGTGTTAATGTGCCAATATGCTAATGTGCTAATTGGCTGCGCTGTATATGCTGCATGGTCATTGGTACATTAGCATATTGGCACATTAGCACATTAAAATTTAACTTCGGCAATACTGACGCGGTCATCGTTCAGCACGATGCGGAGGTCGCTGGCGGTAGTGCCTTTGAACGGATAGGAAATCAGTTTGCCGTATTCGCTGACGGTGCCCGAATATACGGTGAGGAACTGTCCGCCACCGCCCGAGAGCTGGATTTCGAAGGTTGCCGGCAGGTTGTTGTCACGTGTAAAGGCAATGGCAACTTTATCTACCTTGGCTCCGTTCTTCAAGGCAAAGGTAATATAATCTCCCTTATTTCCTTGCCATGCGGTATTGATTTTTTCGTCGAGCACGTTTTCGGCATCCTCTGGGTTGGTGCTGGCACTCACACGCTTTGCTGGTTTTTGGGCTTCAATGGCTTTGGCACGGGTCTGGTAGTCTTCTACGGTCAGCGTTCCGTTCAGGCGGATGTCTTCGGAAGAGGCGCCGGTCATGAGCACGAAGTCGCCGGGTTCCACCACCCATTTCATGTCGGCGTCCAGAAGCTCCAGGTGCTTGCGGTCGATGGTGAAGGACAGCTCCTGGGCTTCGCCCGGTTCGAGGTGGATGCGCTGGAAGCCTGCAAGATTCTTTTCGTAGGTGGTGATGCTGCTCAGTACGTCGCGGATATAGAGTTGCACTACTTCATCTCCGGCACGTTTGCCGGTGTTGGTCACCTTCAGGCGGACGGTGGCAGACTCGTTCGGGGTGATGACTCGGGGGGTGATGTCGAGGTCGGAGTACTCGAAGGTGGTGTAGCTCAAGCCGTAACCGAAGGGGTAGAGTGCTCCGTTGATGCGTGACATGTTGCCCGTAGGTCCCGGATTCTTACCGCCGTCTATCTGTGAAGAAGGTTTGCAGGGGAAGTTGAAGGGGATTTGCCCTACGGTCTTGGGGAAGGTCACCGTCAGCTTTCCACCGGGGTTGTAGTCGCCGAAGAGGATGTCGGCCAGGGCTGTTCCGCCTTTGGAGCCGGGATACCAGGCTTCGAGGATAGCGGGGACGAACTTGTCTGCCCAGTTGATGGAGAGCGGGCGTCCGTTGATGAGTATCAGTACGACGGGCTTGCCCGTGGCTTGTATGGCTTGAAGCAGTTGCAACTGCCGGCCGGGCAGGTCGAGGCTGGTGCGCGATTTGTTTTCGCCGCAGGTGCGTTGTCCGCCGCCCAATACTACGACGGCAACATCAGCTTGGCGGGCATTTTCTACGGCTTTGTCTATCTCGGCTTGCTCGTCGTCGGTCAGAGGATAGTCTATGATTTCACTTTCGGGCCAGTGGGCATCCACTAGGTCGCAGCCTTTGGTGTAGAGCACCTCTGCCTTGCCTTTTGTCTTTTCTTGAATGCCTTCCAGTACAGTGGTCACCTCTACGGCAAGTGGGCCGTAATGGGTCAGCGCGTAGCCTTCTTCATTGGCATTGGGACCACAGACGGCAATCTTCTTGGTGGAGTTGATGTCTAAGGGCAACAGCTCATCGGCATTCTTCAGCAGAACGACGGACTCGTGGGATGCCTGCAAGGCGATGGCTTCGTTCTCTTCTTTTTCCACTTCACGGTCGGCACCGGCAAGGTCTGTCTGGTAGGGGGCATCGAACAGACCGATGAGGAACTTTACCCGGAGGATGTCGCGCACACGGTCGTTAATGACTTCTTCGCTCAGTCCGCCTTCCTTCACTAGTTCGCGGAGGGGAAGGACGAAGGAGTCGGGCGAGCGGAAGGTGCAGCGTACGTTCAGCCCGGCTTCCACGCTTTGGCGGACGGCTTCTTTCATGTCTTTGACGGTGCCGTGCTTGGTGTAGAGGTATTCTACGGCGTCACTGTCGGATACGACGTAGCCACGGAATCCCATTTCGCCACGCAGGCGGGTGGTGAGCCAGTAGTAGCTGCCCTGCACGGGGATGCCGTCGTAATCGTTGTACGAACTCATTACGCCCAGCATGCCGGCTTCCCGGATGACGCGTTTGAAAGGGTAGATGTGTATGTTCTCCACTTCGCGCGGCGACATTTGCGGGTCCACGCGTGCCATGCCTTCGCGGGCGCCTTTGTTGTTACTGTAAGCGGCAAAGTGCTTGCCGGTGGCGGCCACTTGGTGGTTGTGCTGCAAGCCGCGCACCATTTCGATGCCCAGTTCGGCTACGAGGTAGGGAGATTCGCCGTAAACTTCTTCGTAGCGTCCCCAGCGCTGGTCGCGTCCTACGTCGAGGATGGGGGCGTAGACGTTGGTGTAGCCCAGCATGCGGGCTTCGCGTCCGGTGATGAGTCCTACTTGGCGAATCAGTTCACGGTTCCAGGTATGTCCCAGTCCCAGTTGGGTGGGGAAGTTGGTGGCGCGGTAGCTTTCCACGCCGCGTATGCCTTCGTTGGTAAAGTCTACGGGGATGCCGAGACGGGTATCTTCCACAAAGAACCGTTGCACCTCGTTCAGTGCCCAGGCGTGGCGCGAGGCGGGCCAGACGTAGGCATTGTCCGAGGGAGGCAGCCCCCATTGCTGGAAGCCGTTCAGGTGTTCGTCGATGGCGCCGATGCCGTCTTTCCAGAGCAGCTCTTTCCATTCGGGGGTGGGGAGGTCGTCTTTCAGTACGCGTTTGTAGCCGTAGAGGGTGACCATTTGGCAGGTCTTTTCGTCCAGCGTCATCTGTTGCAGCAGGTTTTCGATGCGTGCTTCGAGCGGGGCGGAGGGGTCTTCGTACACGTCTTTCACTCCGTTTTTGTTGAAGTCTATCCAACCTTTGCGGTACATTTCACTTTTCACCGGCTTGTAGGTTGCCGGTGTTTTGGCAGGCTTTTGTGCGCAGAGCAGTGTGCTTCCTCCAAGCAGCAGGGTTAGGGCAATAAGGTTCTTCATGATATGTTCTAAAAATCTCTTGGTTATTATTGTTTCTTTTGTTGACAAAAATACGGCTAATGTGTGAAATAAAGGGATAAAATAGTCCGAAGTATCGGCTTTTATTGTCCGAAGGGTCTTCCTCTTACTAAAAATATCCTCCAAGACGCTACCGGGGAATTCAAATCATTATTAGACGAAACATATCATTCACTTTTAAAAAGAAAGAACACTATAATAACCTGAAAAGTAGATGCAATCGCGGTGTATACAAGTATTACGGCTACATCTGTTAAACGAGGGTGTATTTATATAATAGGAATCTGTTGGCGGAATTGTTGCTTGTACGGAAGAACTTTCTTTTCAACCTTGGGATGTCTAAACCAAACCTTGGTTTAGACATCCCAAGGTTGGGTATGGAAAAACCAAAGTTTGGGATAGATTGCTTCCTTAATTCTTTCCGGTTTTTCAGTTAACTTCAGAGACTTTTTCCGTTAACTTCCCATCTCTTTTGTGCAAATATCCATTACAGAAGATAGATATTCCCTCTTGCAGGGGGTAATTCTGTCAACGGATACTGGCTTTGGTAGCTGTTTGAACATTGATGACAATGGGGTGCACATATTCTATGTATGGAAGATTATTGTTTTTATCACGAAAAGTCAGTATTAGCTAATATTTGTAAATATATGGTGATTGCTAATAAAAGAATATGTATCTTTGGGCCAAAGAAAGCGGTAGAGGATGAAAAATAAAGTAGCATTTATCCCTTTTTCACCCTCCCTACTTAGCAATGAGTTACGCAATCTTTTAAATTTCAGACCGTTACAAAGTCATGGGGTTGACTGGATTTGACAGCGGGCAGAAATGGTAAGTAAGCATGCAGTGCGTCGTTGATTTGCACTTTAATCTCAGTCCTCAAAATTTTATCTGGCGAAACTCGTTACGCTCTCGCTGCTTAATCGAAGTATAGTAGATTGAAGCTTAATCCCGGCACCAGGTGCTGGGACGTGACATCACTCGGAAGCTGTTGCTCCGAAGCATTCCGATAAAGTGGTGCAGTCAAATCGGGGATAGTTCGTGTCAGCCTCGTGGCGCGGGTGAAAATCTAGAGGATAAGGCAACGGTTGATGGCTTTGGTTCTGCCGCTGCACGAAAATTTAGGCAAAGATAAGCATGTAGAAAGCTTATGATTTCCTCGTTTGGACGAGGGTTCGATTCCCTCCAGCTCCACAATAAATCTTGATTATTAGGTGGTTATGAATAATACACCCTAATTTACACCCAGCTTAATGTGGCAGATGTTTATTTATCATTCTTTATATTGAATGATAGTCTATTTCTTAAATAAATTAACAGTGTGATATTTTCTCAATTACAAAGATACTAATCTATGGATTTGTTTAAGTAATAAAGAAACGCTATCTTTGCAAAATCATTTTGGGCTTGACTGGAATTGACAGCGAGTTGGAATGGTATGTAAGCATGCAGTGCGTGGTTGATTGGCACTATAATCCCAGTTTTCAAAAATTTATCTGGCAACGAAAATTATGCTCTCGCTGCTTAATCGAAGTATAGTAGATTAGCTTTATTTCCGCCAAAGTGGTAGAAACGAGATGTCACTCAAAAGCTCTTGTTCCGAAGCGTTTGATAAAGTGGCACAGTAAAATCGGGAATAGTTTGAGTTTTTCCTCGTAACTCTTACGAAACTTTAGAGGATAAGGCATAAGTTGGTGGCTTTGGTCTTGCTTATGTTCGAAAATTTTAGGCAAAGATAAGCATGTAGAAAGCATATGGTTTCCTCGTTTGGACGGGAGTTCGATTCTCCCCAGGTCCACAATACTTAGATAATTATTTTTTATGTATAAAAGTATCCCCGTACAGAATTTGATGTTCTGTACGGGAATATTTTTAAGTGTTCGATTATACATGAATGTTTCTTAATTATTCCTCTGTTATCGCTTTAGACATTAAAAAGAACGAATCCTCTCCTTCATAATAAACAATGTCATAACAAGCATCTTCAGAACGATAAAGGTTTTCACCTTCCCTTTTTAATCCTAAAGTTTCTGTAAGATATTGTGGAATAGCATCAAATAGTCTCTTTGGATTATCACCTATCGGAGAATCACTCACATCAATCTTTACTTTAATCACAATTACACACTTACATTCAGCAAGAATGCCGACAGTATAAGTTGCAAATGTATAATTTATCCCATAATCTTTATTATTCAAGTCAACCATTCCACCTATTGGCATCTTTTTTATATTGTATAAATCCATAATTCTTGAAATGGTTTGACCCATTTTTAAGCTGTCAATGCCGTCGGATGTTAGCTTATCGAATATTGATGCCAATGTTTTCTTTTCATCTATATAATCAGTGGAAACACCCCAATAATGATAATCCGAATAATATTGATGATGTATCATTAAAGAGTTCCACAATGCCGAATACCCTGGAGCAACTGTATATGGAGGAACTGAAATATTGTAATATGAATCATTGTTAATTGGAACTCCCTTTTTATCTGCAAAATAGGATTTTTCATTTTCAGACATTACAACAACATTTGAAAGTGGAAAAAAGCAAGAGACATTTTCTATCTTTTTCTGCACTTCTCCTTTCGAATTTAATGCATATACGTTCATGTTTTGATAACCACGTTCATCTTTCCAATTTGAAATCGTATCTCCTACATACATCCAATCATCAATGATCCCTAAGGAGCGTGCATATTGAGGTTCTATTATATTTTCTCCTTGTAAGTTTATCAGTCCCCATGATTTTGTCTTGGTGTTATTATACAAAGCCACATTATCTATGAAAGGTGAGATATAAAAAATATCAGAAGGAAATCTTTGTATTTTTTTGCCCGTTTCGTCCAGCAGAAAATTTTCTATCAGGCAATTATCGTGATTGAAAAAAGCACATGTGTATTGTGCTAAACCATTAGAATTAACTTCAAACAATTCTTTTCCATTTGTATCAATGGCAAACCATTTATCCTTTTCTTTGCTATATACAATAGCCTTTCCTTCATGGAATGGAAAAGCTATATCATAAATAGGTTCTACTACCACATTACCTTGCGGATCAATATATCCACGCTTACGGTTTTCTAATAGAAACCACGCTCTTTGATTGGTAAAAATAGGCGATACGCAAAAAAATTCTTTTCCTTGATATGGGAGCAAATAAAAAGCTGTTTCTCCCGTATTGGTTATATAATGAATTCGTTCTTCTTGTGAAACTACCGGAATAATACCTTCACTGCATACTCCTCCATTCTTGTATCCCTTTGGAGAGCCAATTATTTTTGGGTTTTTATCAGCAGAATAATATAAGAATAAGTCATTGTCTATATTGTAAACTCTAAATACTCCATTGACAGCAAAGGAAGGTCTTTCGCGAGAATCAAATTTGTTTTCAAACAATATATTCCCATCAACTCCAACCATGCCCCATTTTCCATGCTTTTCTTTTTGGAAAGCTACATGAGTCACTTCGGGAAAATCGGTATTTGACTTAAAAGAACAACTCGAAAGCATACCCATAAATATCACAAGCAATAAACACAAAGGACGAAAATACCAATTAGTTATTTTAAGTTTCCTTTCAGCATGAACATAGGGGATTTTGTTCAATGAATTTTCAGCATCCAAAGCTCTTAGAACTTTTCGAATGGGCAAACCTTTTTTATTATCTTCATTGAAAATGCCATTCTCTATAAAAAGAGGCATAAACTCTTTTGCAAGAATCATTCCGCTTTGAGGGTGTTTCGCAAAATAATCTCGCAGTACACTGTTGATTCTTGAAATACATTCTTCTTTTCTCATAATACATATTATATAATTCATTCGTAATATTTCCTTCCATTAACTGTCACACTTGTTATGCCACTTGTATCTCTACCAGCCATAGCTGCACCTTCCTTTGTCAATTGAACGATATCTATTTGTTCGAGTGCTTTAAGAAAATTCTCTTCTATTTGTTTCCTCTTTTGAGAAGGGCTGAGGTAATCGCTACAATTCACAACCTTTCCACTCTTGTCAAGAGTAAACGTCTTTTCTAAAAAAGAGTCATTCCCTTCTTTATTTATATTATATGCAACAGCTATAGCCACAAAAGCACTATCTCCTTCTCCTATAAATGTCAGTTCATCGAAAATGCCTCTTGTGTCTAACAGATTGAGACATCCTGATATGGAATCTTGTTTATAAGTATTATCCATTTGCCATACCTCAATAGGAATACTTGTCTTTTTTTCTACCAAAATCCATTCCATTATTTTGTAATTTTCTCCTTCTTTCAAATTATCCTCAATGGAATTGACTACGTATTGTTTACCCCATTCTATGATTTGTTCGTCGGAAGCATTGGCAAATAGTACATCTTTCTGTGATGGTGAACAACCAAGATAAAACATCAAAATAAAAAATAGAAGTAATAATTTTTTCATAATGCTATATAATTTAGAATTAGAACTTTTGGTTAATCCATAAAAGGAGAAGCGATTAGACCTATTAAAATCAATATACAAAGCAAAATGATAATGATGATTGGGATCATCAGGCAACCGCCACATCCTTGTAGAAACTCCGCTTTCCCTTTTGCAAGCTCTATGTGGGCTTTCTCATATTCAGAAAGCCTTTCAGCATTTTGTCCCTTCATAACTTCATTGTTTATATCAATAACCATTAATGACTTCATTCATGTCATCTACAACTTTTATAACATTCCCGTCAGAATCCAAAACAAAAAGCTTCTCTTCCACCACGTAACCGCCATAACTGTTTTTAGCTCTATATTTATGAAGAGCAAAATAAGTATTATTGTCTTTATTATATATACCAAAGGCTTCCCAACTTATTCCTTCATAACTGTCAGGGTCTTTAAGATAATGCCGTTTAAGATAGACCCTTACTCCTGCCATAGCTTTTGTTTGAGATGGTCCTTTGTTGCTCCCGCAGTTTTCGATTCTATTGTTACCCTTTGAAGAAGTGCTGTATTCTCTACTTGAAATATTGAAAATTATAACCACAACAAGAAAAATCAATACTGCTATCCATTGTCGGCGTTCTTTATTTTTTTTATTTTGTATGTAGATGGGATTTTGAATAATACAACCACAAGAAAGGCATTTAATGTACTCCTCATTTTTTAACCCTTCATCAATTGTTAGATTTATACCACAATTGCTGCATTGCATTTGTTGTGGATAAGTATTTAGTTTTAATTGGTTATTTGGTATTGGGGCTTGTTTCGCTGAAGTGCATGAACGAAGCGCAGAAAGCTCCTTGCGGAAATCAAGATTAGTTTTATTAAAATTTCCTTGCAAGTTAAGAGGGGGATTATATGTGCGAATCAATTCTTTTTCAACATTTGCATAATCATTATTTGCATAATAAAAAAGTAGCAGGTTGTCTTTCATCCATTCGGTCAGTGTACGCTCGTCAAATTCACCAAATGTAGTTTTTCCGTTTTGGGGAGAGTTAATGTCTCTTGGAATCAGTTTGAATCCCAATAAACATCCTAATGATTTACGGATTGTGGAATTTCCGGCAGTGCCAGTGAAATGTTGTCTATAGTCACGAATACGCAGACTTTTACTGCTTTTGCCTACATACACGACATTGTATTTTTCTTTTTTGTGCTGAAAAGAGGTTAGTATGGGAGTAGTGGAAATTTGCACTTTTATGGGCAATGAGGACGTACTACGTAATACTATGATATAGTTACCGGGCTTATCAGGTAAGGCTGAAGCTCTCGTTTTTTGAGGGTCAAATAAAGAAAATTCATCTTGTGAAATCATGTTGTTGGTTTCATATATAGCCGCCTGAGACCCCACTAAGCAGAGTTATACAAAAAGAAGCGTGGGTCTGCATGCCACGTCTTAGATGAAGGTCGTAGGAAAATACCTTGAGTACAGATATGGATATAGCAGCCCACGCCTATAGCGTGAGAACCACTATGCTCTCCTTGTACTCTTTGAAAATTTCCTACGTTTTCATCTACAAGATAAGCATAACGCTTCTTCTTTTCTCTTATGTCTTGGAAAGAGTTACCTCAATCCATTGCAAATATAGCAAACTTTATTAAAATCCAACTAAATACCATCAGATTACATTCTAAATCCTCTACTTTTTCTTGGCTCTTCCGTAGATTGTCGTAAACCTCGCCTTAATTTCTCCCATTGCTCCTTGAACCACTCGCCTATTGGCTGCCTGTTTATGGTCAGTACCAATCTATTATCATCAACCGGACTTTTCTCCACCTTGAAAATATCATTCTTGATTTCAAATTTTCGTCTATGTTCTTCGGAGTAAACTTTTCCGCTGCATCTGATAGCTTCCCTTTTGATTAAAAGACTGTTTACCATATCTTTGGTAAATCCGATGACATAGCATAGTCTTTCCATTCTCAACATTTCTTTGAGCAATGGAAACCAGTTGAACGCTTTTTCAAGAATGGTGTTCAAGTGGGATATTTCCTTGTCTTTGGCTTCAAGCTCTTGATTATGTATTCCTTGAAGATTACGAATTTGTTTCCCCTGCTGCTCCTGCATTTGTTGCATCTTGACTTTTAAATCATCAATGCTTTTATCTCGTTTGACAATTTCCTGATGCAGCTCTGCATTGCTATGTTCCAGCTCTTTCAACTTACCGCTTCCGAAAAGAGAACCGACACCGCTTGCTATGGCGGTGGCAGCGTCAGTGGCTACACTTTTGAGTTTGTCGGTTCGTATTTCCGATTTTACCTGTTTGAGTTCCTGCTCGGCAAGATTTACCTGTTGCTCTTTGTGTCGCTTGGTTTCCTCGATGCGCTGCAGTTCGGCTTTCTGTTTCTTTATGATGAAATCGTTCCGTTCCAAATGCTCCTTACCAGTGACAGCCTTTGCCTGCCCACGTTCCATCAGAAGAATGTCGGAAGCCAAGGTCTGCATTGCTGCCATATCCTCGTCATTGAGTTTTCGGCTCTTTCCAGTTCCGTGGTTCATCCAGTCGAATACGACATGGGCATGATAATTTGGCTTGAACCATCTGTTCCCGATTTGAAAGCTTTCCTTGTCTTCCGCTTCCGGCTGACCGTTCAGCCAATGCCCTTCGTCTTTATGCAGAAAAATCTGTAGCGGAGTGATGCCCCAGCGTCTTTGGCATTCTTCACCGAATCTGCGTACATCAGCCAGTGTGGTGTCCGGTCTGACAAGCAGTACTCCTTCACGGATAGGTGAACATCCTGCCACTTTGATAATCTTTCCATTCTTCCCCTTGCGTTCCCTTTCCTTTTCCTGCATGGCACGTCCGGTCTTTTCCTTGACCATCTGCTTGATGTTGTCATAGTGCGTCTGCAATTCGGGAGTGCCGAAGTCAGGATTTATCCACTGCTCGTTGTCGGTGGAAAGTTCGGGAACGACATAGATTCTGGACTCTCCGATGTTACGCATATACTCGGCAGTCCTTCGGTTGTGCGCCTCGCTTGATGCGATTCTGCAAGGCTTGATATGTATGCTTGATTTCGTTGCCATAGCTTCTTTTTCTATTTGTAATTGATTGTTTTGCCCGCTTCCGCAGAGGGATTCTTAGGGGTAACGCATAAGCGGATTGCAAAGAGAGGGTCACTCTTTGCTCGGGGTTCTCAGGAGTGAAACGCCTTGAGTGGGTCATTAGGGCAAAGCCCTAATCCCCTCGGGAGAGCCCACAACTACGA
>OGKG01001911.1_pt1 | contig 23432 bp, 18 predicted proteins | sample 1572201 | NCBI WGS metagenome assembly OGKG01 (sample SAMEA2582146, study PRJEB24529) | metagenome | biome: Human gut stool | place: China | collected 2011 | reverse complement strand
TTCGTGCTAATCGCCTGCTTATCCATGCTCACACTCAATATCCGGCCGGATATTGTCTATGCAGATAATCAGTCCACGAACACGGACGAATATCCGATACCACCTGAAATTGAGTCCGGCAACTGCATTCTTATGGATGCCGACAGTGGAATTGTCCTGTATGAAAAAAACAGCGACGAAAAATGTTACCCTGCCAGCGTCACCAAGCTGATGACCGCACTGATTGTCGCAGAAAATGCCAATCTGAGCGACACTCTGACCGTGAGCGCCAACGCAGTATCCAGCGTAAAATACGGCGACGCAAACGCAGGACTTAAGACAGGCGAGGAATTCAGTGTTGAACAGGCACTCAATATGATGCTTATTAAATCAGCGAATGATATTGCCTATGCTCTTGGCGAACATGTCGGAGGCTCGGTCGCCAATTTTGCCAATATGATGAACAAAAGAGCGGCTGAGCTTGGCTGTCTTAACACTCACTTTACCAATGCAAGCGGTCTTACCGATGTCAATCACTACACGACCGCCTATGACATGGCTCTTATATGCCGTGCGGTGCTTGATTACCCTGTCATTATGAATGCGATATCATATAAGAAATCATATTCCGTACCTCCGACGAACAAGACCTCCGACACACGTTATTACAGACTGTCGCACAGCATGGTAACAGGAAAATACCTGTACGAATATTGTATCGGAGGAAAAACCGGCTACACGGATGCCGCAGGACACACCCTTGCCACATTTGCACAGAAGGACGGAATCCGTCTGATATGCGTCATATTCAACTCAACCGATGAACAGCGCTATATTGATACCACTGCCTTATTTGAATATGGATTTAACAATTTTCACAAGCTTAATATCTCACAGAATGAGGATACCTTCAGCTTCAATCAGGGCTTAGGGCTTGGCGGTTTCGGAATAAGCGGAAAGGCCTTGAATATAAATTCGGATATATGCCTGTCCGTGCCTGACTCCGATTGTGTCATAATTCCGGTCAATGTCTCCTTCGGCGACCTGACCAAGGAAATTATATACAGACAGCACGGCAGCCCTTCAGATACGATAAACACCGACAGTGAAACGGCGTCAGCTGCTTCTGACGACAGCAATACCGCCTCAAGCATACTTGCAGATATCTATTACTACTACGGCGCACATGAAGCAGGACACACCAGCCTGTATTTTTCCGGGGCGGCAGCGTCCGGTGACATTCCTTCCGATAACCGGAAGCCAGCAGATGGCTCCGCTGCATCCGATAGCCAGATTCAATCCGGCGGCTCTGCTGCATCCGATTCAGCCCTCCCATACCTGGCATCGGACACCTCCGCCTCACCTCTGTCAAATGCGGTTACCGTGACCGGGCATTTTATCTACATCAACCTCTGGTTGTTCATCAGCATCGTATGTGTTTTTATTCTGATTGTGCTGTTACTTATTATAAATGCAAAAAAGAACCGCCATGGTCTGCGGTTCTGATTATGATTTCTTTTTCTGTCTCTTATCGCGGCGGCGCTTGCGGACTTCCAGCTGTCTCTGCCTGACCTCCTCAGCGCCCGCCTCGCCTGTAAGCTTAAGCACCCTTGAGGCATAATACTTCCCGTTGTCATCCTCCCTGACTCTGAAACGCCCCTTGATATATCCATGCTCCTTACATTCGGCAAGGCAATAATGCATCTTGGAATTCATTGAGAACCAGCGAATCTTCTTCCGTGCGGTCTGTCCGCACAGATAGCACCTTGTGGACAGGAGGCGCGTATTGTTCACCAGCTCCTCCTTAGTATCATACCCTTTGGTAATATATTTCTCATAGGTTCCGTAATTAACTCTTATCTCGTCCTTGACACCTGCAGGTATTCTATAGGTATCTATCGAAAAATATCCCCCTACCCTTCCAAAATCAATACCCTCAAAGACCTTAGCTGTATACTCCGCATCACTTATTGCACTGTGAAAGTCTATATTTTTCTCAATTCCCAGCATATCGACAGCCGTTTCCAGCGACCTTCTTGACTTTCCGTCTTCCTTGTCAATCGAAAAAAGCTTCTGTATATCATAGTAAAACAGCGGATATTCCAGGGGATTCCCTATGCCGAAATATTTCATGTTGCGCTGCAGCTCCACAAGATCCGAAGTCCCCCAGGTGCACATTCTGTACTCTCCGTCCGCACTGCACCAGTCAAGAAAATCCTTCACCGCATCCTCAAAATCCCTTCCGTCCTCCAAAAGCTCCTCCGTGACATGCGTAAGTCCCTTCGCAATATAGTGAAGCTCCTTGTATACCTTCGGCTTAATATAACACGAAAAGCTGTCGATACGCTGCATATCATCATCCAGCTTCACGGCACCTATCTCAAATATCTCGAACGGAAGCTCCGCAACCTCATCGCTCTTGCCGTTCGGACACTGATTCCATTCCAAATCAAATACAATATATCTCATATTAACTATCCAATCCTCACTTCCCCGGCATCCATATCCGGGAGCTGCCCGCAGCATTCCGGGCATTTTTGTATCAAGTCACTGACACACAGCTTTAAAAACATTTATCATTATATAAAAAAATTCTATTACTAGCAATGTTTTTTTACCGAAAGCAGCTTTAAGTATTCCGGATAACTTTCTTTACCAAACCTTAGTTTCTGTTTCGTTGCTACATATTAATATTGGTAGTATAATTATTTTTGTGGTGTGCTTAAATGAAAGCACTATCATGACCCCACAAGGAGACCTTTAATGAATATAAACTTTAAGAAAAAAGGCTATAAAATCGCTTTAATATCTTTTATAATATTAATTCTTTTCTTTTTTTCCGTAATTTATTGCACCAAACAAATAAGCAATGAGCTGGAGCACCAGCTTGAAACTAATCTTATTGACGTTGCCAACCAGAATGCTCTTGCCATAAGCAACCAGCTCAATGACAACTACATGCTTTTAGATAGTCTTTTTGCCGAGATTAAGGAGCTTCCCGGCGACATATCCGGAAACGTCATGCTTCTCAAGGGCTTTGTTAAGGCTGATAATCTAAAACGCGTAACCTACTGTACCCCGGACGGAACAGCCTACACCACAGACAATGTCGGAACAAACCTATCCTACAGGGAGTTTTTCAAAAGAGGCCTGCAGGGCAAGTCGACCATCACCGGTGTACTGACAGATGCCCTCCGTCCTGATACCGATGAAAAAATCATTATTTTCTCATCCCCTATGTATGACGATACAACGAATGAACTTCTCGGTGTTTTCGGTCTTGTGTATGACGCTGAGGTCATCAATGCCTCCTTGCAGGTGGAATGCTTTGAAGGGCAGGGCTGCAGCTTTGCCACCAATGAAGCCGGTGATATATCCATTGCCATGAGTTATGATTCCATACAGCTTTCACAGAACCTGTACACCGACATATTATCCAGGAATCCCGGCAACACAGAGGTAATCAATACCATCCGCCGCAATATTTCCTCTAACACACCGAACCTTGGAAAATTATTTATAGATTCGGTTGAATACTACTACTACAGAACGCCTATTCTTATCGCCGATGGGGAGATTGTCTGGAATGTGTTTACGCTGGTTCCTACAGATTATTTATTACAGCGTCTTAAGCCTGTCCGCAACACAATGTATCTTATGATATTCTTAAGTATCTTTTTGGTTGTTGCGGCAATGATAGCTTATCTGATTATATTCAGCTCACAGAGGCGCCTTGTACAGCGCCTCGCCTACAGAGACTCCGTGACCGGAGGTGCCAATTATGCATACTTTAAAAGGCAGCTTCTCGCTAAGTCCAGAAACCGCTGCGGATATATAGTCTCAATGGACATCCAGCATTTTTCGAATATTACCATAACTGCCGGAAGTACTGCTGCCGATGACATGATTAAGAAGACTTGGGAGCTTATAAAACAATCGATAAAAGATAATGAATATGCTGCCCGCGTGAGGGACGATTACTTTGTAATGCTGCTCAATATGTCAGATGACACCGATGTTTCAAGACGTCTTGAACAGCTCTCCGATGAGGTACATGACCTCGCTATAGCTTATGATGCACCCGGAGTAAGAGCCTGCTTCGGAATATATCCTATGGAGAACATAACAGCTCTTGATGATTCATACAATAAGGCCAAGATCGGATGTGCATTTGCCAAGGAACGGCACGATAAATGCTATGCCTTCTATAGTGAGCTTGACCATGAGGAGCTTCTCAAAAACCAGCAGCTTGAGGAACGTTTCAATTTTGCCATAGCCAACCATAACTTTGAGGTATGGTATCAGCCTAAATACTCAGCATCAACCAAGGAAATTGTCGGCTCTGAGGCACTGGTACGCTGGCGTGAGACAGATGGAAAGCTCATTCCGCCCGGACGCTTCATACCGCTTTTTGAGCGCGACGGCTATATATCGCGCCTTGATGAATATGTGTTCAGGGAGGTCTGCCGTAAGCAGAAATACTGGCTGGATAAGGGCTTCAAGGTATGCCCTGTGTCTGTCAACATAAGCCGTGCGACAATCTACGGTGCCAATGTCGTAGATAAATACCTTGGTATACTTGATTCCTTCGAGCTTCCTCACGAATACATACAATTGGAGGTACTTGAGAGTGCCATTTCGGGAAAAGCAGACATTGCCAGGATTCTCGAACGTTTCCGCCTTAGCGGTGTTCACATATTGATGGATGATTTCGGTACAGGCTACTCCTCACTGGCAACACTCAACATGCACTGCTTTGACACACTGAAGCTCGACAAGAGCCTTATCGACTGCATAGGCGAGAAGGACGGCGAAACACTGCTCCACTACGTTATCAAGATGGGACGTCATCTTGGACTGCACATCACGGCTGAAGGAGTCGAATACGAATCCCAGCTCTCCTATCTTCAGGAACAGAACTGTGATGACATTCAGGGCTACCTCTTCTCGAAACCGCTTCACGTCATGGACTATGAAAGGCTGATTACCGGATAGACCTGAACAGTACGCCGAAGCATGTTATCTTTTCTTCAGAAAATGCACTCGATTGGGATACAGCTCGCAGAACACCTCCACCGCCACCCTCTGAAGAGGCTCAAACTCCTTGTCCATCCTAAGGATATGCGGAGCCTCATAGGCAAATTTGCTTACCTGCTCCGCAAGCTTTCCGGCAATGCTCTCCTCTGACAGCTGTCCCATCCCGAAAATCACAGACGTGAATCCTCTTCCGCCGGCGCTGATATCCATATATCTCTTACAGGTATTTTTCAACTCCGACACTATTATTTCCTGCTCCAGCTCACTTTTTTTCTCAAATTCATACAGCCTGAGCCCCATAAGCGCTTCTATGGCAAGCTTCTTCTTCCTGCCTCCCGGATCCAGCCTGTCACTGTCCGCAATATACTTCAAATTCATCAGATATCCGACAAAGGCATCGCTTTTCGGCTTTCCCTTGCCATATCTGGCTGTCCAGAGCTGATGGCGGAGCAGTCCATCCCCGCTCTGCGTATCACGGCTGTTCTCTTCAAGTATCTGCTGTCTCTTTACAGGATCCAGCTCCGCATAATAGCTGTTCAACCATTCTTCCATCTATGATTTCCTCTCTGATTTTCTATTTTATAATGTTGTTCTAAGAACTCTGATAAAGCTTTTCTATATATGCGCCACCGAATCCGGCATATCCTGATAACCCTTACTTTAAAAACTCATCAACATTGTCTGCCGTAACCTTATGATATGGCAGAAAGATATATCGTCCATTTTCAAAATCACTGTCCGGCAGAACCTCCCCACGGAACAGATTCAGTGCAAGACCTGAAATCCGGCTTGCCTGTCCCTCCTTGTCATTGTATACCGTACCCTGGATATAGCCCTTTTTAACAGCTTCAAGAGCACTGTCAAGCCCATCGATTCCGAGAATGACCGGGCGGCTCTCCTGTGGATACCCCAGTGCATCGTATGCCGCTGCCGCTCCCAACGCCATCTCGTCATTATTGGAAATCACAAGCTCAATATCGGTTCCATACCGGTTAATAAGCTGGGCCATTTTATTCTCAGCCTGACCCCGGTTCCAGTTAGCGAATTGATAGCTGAGCTTCTCCAGAATTATGCCCTCCGTCTGAATAGTGCTGACCACACTGTCGGTTCTCATAATAGCATCCTGATGCCCTGCCTCACCCTCAAGCAGCACATATTGAATCTTACCATCGCTGTTGCGGTCTGCCGCATAATCTCCACATATAAGCTCTGCCGCAATCTCTCCCTGCAGCGTACCGGATTGTGCTGCGTCTCCTCCGACATAGTACAGCTTGTCCCATTGCATTATATCCTCATATACCGGCTCACGATTAAAGAAAATAACAGGTATATTCTGCTGCTTTGCCATTTTAATTATATTTGACGGCTCCGTCCGGTCAACCAGATCGATAATGAGTATGTCACAGCCCGCATCAATCACCTCTCCAACAACCTTGTCCTGAATATCCTGGTCATTTTTGCCATCACGGACCGTCATCGTTATTTTAAAAGTATCCGACTCATATTTTTCAAAATTTTCCTTCATACATTCCGTCAACGCATTGATAAAGGGGTCATCCTGCGTGTACAGCACTACACCAACCCTAAGAATATTCCTGTTTACACCATTATCCTTGTGACAGCCCGTCATACATAGTATAAGACATAATATAATAACCTTTATTATCAGCTTATTTTTCACACTAATCTCCATTCCCCATTTATATCAGCCTCAATCATAGGTATAGAGTAACTGCTGTACATCCTCCCGGAAAATATCCTCCTTATGAATCAGCCTGTACTCAATGATATGATCCGAAGCGGCATATAAACGCTTATTCAACACATGGGAAAGCTCTAGAATACTCTTATACCCCATGCTGTAGCCATCAACTAAAATAAGCCCGTCAATTACGGAATCATCCAGATAATACACACACTTCATGCTGTTTCCTATTCCATAGAGCTTCGTTCCGGTGCCTTCCTTCCCGGCATACATCGCTGCCGCCTGCTCCAGTGCATTTGTATCGAGCACTAACAGATAATCCACAGCCCTTTGCTGCCTGAGAGCCTCAGTAATTGACACATCATAAGTCACACCAATATCAAAAGCGATTTCACAGCCCGTAGCTGCGAGTGCATCAAGCAGTCCCTGCCTGCAGTCTGCGTCATATTCTGTCCCTTCAAGCCCGCCTACAATTCCAACGCTTCTTCCCTCAATGACATTTCTGTTCACCAGATCCTCTCCCAGCGCATAGCCCATGGAATAATTATCAGGCATGATAACCGGCAGACCGGAGTGCTTCGATTGACCACTCTTACCGGCGTTGCCCAGAACATCATTGGCAACCAGTATAACCGGCTTCTGTGTGCGAAGCTCCTTTAGCACCGTCTCTGTGTCATTCCCCGGTGCCGCCTGAATAATAAAAGCATCCACCTGATTATCCAGCTGCTCATATATCAGGGCTCCCTCCTCCTGTGCATCCTCAATCTCATCCGTATTACAGATAATAAGATGTATATTCTGCATTCTTGCTGCCTGCTTGACACCGTTGAAAAAGGAATCCCATTTTTCATCACCGGATTTCTCAACGATAACTGCTACCCTCTTCTGGGGCTTTTCGTCTGCAAATATCTGACGCACACACAGCAGCAGCAATATGGCAAGACATATTTCAGACAGCAGAAAGGTGGTTTTAGGTTTTTTCATCGTCACCCTCATTCCCGGGCTTTTTAACCCCATTCTCCAAAAGCTCACAATTTTCTTCCGTATACGGTATCGCCGGCAGATGGATTGTTACCGTTGTGCCCTCATCAGGCTCGCTCTCGACAATAAGACCGTACTTCGCGCCGAACATCAGCTGGATGCGCGTGTGTACATTAATCAGTCCCACTCCCGAGCCGTGCTTTGGCACCTTCTTATTATCCGACAAAATATTCTTAACATCCTCCTGTCTCATTCCCATGCCGTTGTCCGATACAGCCAGATATATATCATTATCCGTCCTCCAGCCCTTAACCAGAATCCTTGGATTATCGTCAGCATCCATATTCCCTACACCATAATATATAGCGTTTTCCAGAATCGGCTGTATGATAAGCTTCACAGTGCAGAACTGATGGATTTCCTCCGAGACATCATACTCCGTCACAAAGCGCTCCTTATAGCGGTACTTCTGTATATTCATATAGTTTTTGCAATGCTTCAGCTCATCCTCAATACTGATAATTGTCTTTCCGTTTGACAGGCTTATACGAAAAATCTTGGCAAGCTCCGAAATCATAAACACCGCATCCTTATTTTTGTTGCCCTCAATCATCCAGGTGATTGACTCCAGAGTGTTATAAAGAAAATGCGGATTAATCTGGCTTTGCAGTGCAGCCAGCTCACTTCTCCTGCGCTTGTTCTGCTGGGCGACAATCTCCGTCATCAGGTGTTCAATCTCCTCATAGGACTTCTGGACAGAATTTCCCAAATGTCTGATTTCGTATGAACCCCCTATATAAATATCCGGCTTTTCACCCGCCTCATATGCTGTCACAGATGCATCCAGCTTGATAATCGGGCTGGAAATCTTCCTCGAGACAATCCTGTTGACCACAAGCAGCATCATGATAAGCATGATAACAATAATTACCATGTACATACGGAACTGCTTCACACTGTCCGTCCTGACATCCTCAAGTACAACTCCGACCAGCTTCCAGCCGGTATAAGAAATAGTATTTACTATAATAGTCCGCTTTTCGCCGGAGGGACTGAGCTGATTCCGGTATATTCCATCCTCATTGCTGCATGGAATATCCACATTCTCACTGAACATGCCATTGCTGATTTCATTCGCATAAGGGTGGTAAATCAGCTTTCCCTCTCCGTCACATATATAATAATAATGCTCCCTGCTCTTATAATTGATACGGCTGAACAGCTTCTCAATAAAGGAATACTTCATATCCACCAGCAGTATTCCATTTTCCGGGCGGTCCCCGGATATAAAATCAACCGCCTGGCTTAAGGAAATAACCCGGTAATACCTCTTTGCATCATCCCGGAACAGGTTCTGTATATGCGGCGTGGAAAAATGCATATTGGCAACCTTCTCTGCCGCATTCGCGAACCATGGCTGTCCTGTAACTTTGATACCCTCCTTCTGAAGTGTAACCGGTTCCGCCACAATCAGCTCTCCTTCCATATCATAAAGTGCAATGCTCTGTATCTTATCCTTGTCCGCTTCATAAATAAGATTGAGCTGCTGGTTGAACTCGGGATCGGAAACATCATATACCTGTATAATATTATAGTTTATTGTGTTCGCAAGCTGTCTCATGCTCTTAAGATATTGCTCCGTCGAGCTGACAATGGACTCCATCATGTTCTGTGTATTGCTGACATCATTATGACGCATTGCCGTTTCATACCGGTTATAGACCAGCAGACCAATGAATATCGAGGTAGTCACCGTCATGAGCGATAGTGCCAGCATAATAACCGATTGTATATCAGACACTTTTGTTTTCTTTTTTTTCATACCTGTTTTCCTATATGCTCCATACGATATTTTGAAGGAGACATTCCGTACCTGCGCTTAAAAACATAGCTGAAATAGTTGGCGTCTTCATAGCCTACATGCTCTGCAATTTCATAGCTTTTCTCTTCTGTTTCCAGCAGCAGCCTTACCGCCTGCTGCATCCGGTAATCCGTCAGATATGTTATAAACGAACTGCCTGATTCCTTTTTAAACATGGATGAAAAATAGGAGTTGGATACTCCAAGCTTAGAGCACACCGTATCCAATGACAAATCCGGCTCGGAATAACAGTCACGGACTATATTTTTTGCCTCCGCAATCAGATAACACAGTGAAGATTTCCTGACATTTTTAAATTCCTCCGAAATCGACAGTGACACCTTCACAAGCCAGTCCGATAATGCGCTTTCATCCATTCTGGTAATCTCTTCATAGTCATTCCTGATATTTCCTGTATGGTCCTCAAACTTCATATGGTTATTTCCGCAGAAGCGGTACAGATTTCCCACAATCTCCATGACGGTAAAATTATGCTGCACAATTGTTTTGGCACTATCCTTAATCTTCTTCACCAGTGCCAGAACCGCATGCTCGACATCCTCACGCACACCAATGCGTATTGCCTTGAATACGGCATTCATATCAATATCCTCAAGCTGTGCCGAAGGCTCCTGCCCCTTCGGTGCTATATCCTCAATATTGATAGAACGTCCGGCTCCATATATTACGCGATATGACAGTGCCTCTCTTGCACCCTCATAGGACTGCCTTACAGACAGCAGCTCCCGGCACACCTTGCCGATTCCTACAGTTACAACCGCCCCCAGAAAGCGGTCTGCCCATCTGCAGAACCTGTCGCTGTCATCCGTAAGCCTCTTAATGCTGTCCTCACTCTCAAGATTAAAAATCAGGACGATATTCCCAAGATAAGTAAAATACCTGTAATCCCATCTTGCGCTCAGTCTCTCCTGAACCTCCCGCTGCACCGACATGGAAAGCAGCAGCGGGGACATGCCATCCGGAACATGATTCTGCGATGTATGCATGACTGCACAGCAGTAATAAGGTCCCGGCAGCGAAATCTTATAATCACTCAGGAATTTACTGACCTCGCCTTCAAGAATACGCCCCTCAATAAGCGAACAGAAAAAGTTCACACGCAGCGCAGGAAGGGAATCTGCATAATACTGCTCCAGCTTGATGACATTGAGCTTCTCATCTCTTTCCTTATCGAGAACACTCTTCAGGCGGCTCAGGCACTCTGAAAGCTCATCGGCATTGACAGGCTTTAAAATATATTCATCAATCTCAAGATGAACCGCCTCCTTGGCATATTCAAATTCATCAAAGCCGGTCAGAATGAGAATACGCACTCCGGGATTTTCCTGCTTCATATAACGCGCCAGCTCAAGACCGTTCATATACGGCATCTTAATATCCGTAATTACCACATCAGGCTGTACCTTTTCTGATAACTCCAGTGCCTTAACGCCGTTCTGAGCCTTGCCTGCCACCTCAAATCCAAGTCCCGCCCAGTCGATTCTCTCTTCAATCATATTGGTAACTTCTTCCTCATCATCTACAAGAAGCACTTTATACTTAAACATCTGTCTCCTCCATGCTTGATAAGATTTCTTTCTGTATTTACAAAAATGGCACGAATTACCCAATAACCGATTCGTGCCATTTTTTCTTTATTATACTCTTTTTTTCACCAAAATCCTACTATATCACAGTTTTTTTCTACTTTTTCTTGACATACTTAAGACAGTCAAGTGTAACTGCAACCAGAATGATAATACCCTCGAATATAAACTGCAGGTTAGTATCAATACCCAGAATAGTAAGTGAGTAGGTAAGTGCCGTAAAAATCATTACTCCTGTTACAACTCCTGAAATCTTACCTATACCACCTGTAAATGATACTCCTCCTACAACACATGCGGCGATGGCGTCCATATCCCAGCCCTGTCCGTAAGCGGCACTACCGGAACCTATCATACGGTTACACTCCAGCCATGAACCAAATCCGTAAAGTATACCTGCCAGAACGAAGGCTCCCATTGTAACTGCAAATACGGAAATACCCGATACTGCTGCCGCCTCAGGATTACCTCCGACCGCATACAGATTCTTTCCGAAGGTTGTCTTGTTCCAGATAAACCATACAACCACAACCGCTACAACCGCCCAGAGAATGATTGTCGGGAATCTTCCTATTTTAGGAATGAACATTGCCGGAATCGAGGACTCAATTGCTCCGAAGGATACTCCCTTGGTAGCATAGGTTACAAGTCCGAAGATAATAAGCATGTTCGCCATTGTTGATATGAATGGATGCATCTTAAATTTTGCCATAAAGAAGCCCGCAATGGAAGCAAAGGCAGTTGTCAGAAGCACGCACACAACCAGTGCAAGAATCGCCCTCATAGGTATCGGAATACCCGTGAAATCAAATATATGACCGAATACTCCACCTGTATTAACACCCTTATGCATAATTATTGTCGCCGTTACCATACCCATGCCGACCATTCTTCCTACGGAAAGGTCTGTACCGGTTAACAGAATCAGACCTGCAACACCAAGTGCAAGAAATACTCGCGGTGATGCCTGCTGAAGAATATTCAGGATGTTCGCCATAGTGAGCAGCTGTGTATTCTTTACAATCGGCGTAATAAAACAGAGAGCAATAAATATCAATATAATTACAATATAAAGACCATTTTTATAAAGGAACTGTGAGGTATTAAACGTATATTTATAATTTTCCAGCTTCTGCTTACGTCTCTGCGCGTAGGTAAACTTCGACATACGGAGCAGATCAATCAGATGATATTCATGCACAAATGCCTCATGCTTTCTGTCCTTTATTTCCTGAAGCTTGGATTCATGCACCATCTGCGCATCATACAGACGGTTCTTATATACATACTTTTCATCCTTGATTTCCTGTCTTTCCGTAAGCTCCGAAAGAGCTTTCGTATGCTCTGCCTTAAGCCTTTCGCGTATTCCTTCATACTCGGCATTCTCTGCTCTTTTTGCAGCCGCACAGCTGTCAACCACTTTTTTATAATAATCATTTTTATAGTGGGCGGCAAGATATGCCTCTGCATCCGCAATCAGCCCGGAGACCTTGTCCTTATTCTTATTCTCAATCTCCTTTGCCTTTTTAAGCTGTTCCTTATCCTCGCGGATTATCTCCTGCTGCTCCTGTTTTGTATAATTTTTATCCTCCTTTGTCAGTGCTATATGTGTTTTCAACGCCTGAACCCGGTCGGAACCATCTACACGCAGGGCATCTATCTGCTCCTGTATCTTACCGATATATTCGTCTATCGGTGCTAAAAGCTTAGCTTCATCTTCTATAGAAAGACATCTGATATCATTTGCCATAGCTCTCGTACTCCTCTCTGTTACAAATACTTTGCACTAAGTCTAAGCAGCTCTTCCTGATTCGTCTCCCTGGTATTAACAATCCCAGCAAGATGTCCGTTGGACATTACACCGATTCGATTGGTAATTCCAAGAATCTCAGGCATCTCAGATGAGACAACAATAATTGTCTTTCCCTGCTTTGCCATCTCTATAATCAGCTCGTAAATCTCATACTTGGCGCCGACATCGATACCTCTTGTCGGGTCATCCATCATGAATATATTAGGTGAACGCTCCAGCCATCTGCCAAATATTACCTTTTGCTGATTTCCTCCGGAAAGATTTGAAATCATATCCTCCGGTCCCATGCACTTTGTATGCATGATTCGTATTTCCTCTGCCGTTGCCCTTACCATATCATCCTTAGAAAGAGCTACTCCCGATCTGTACTGCTTCATATTAGCAATTGTAGTATTAAAGGTAATGTCTGATTTCAGGAACAGACCATCCGCCTTACGCTCCTCTGTAATCAACGCGAAGCCGTGGTTCATTGCATCCCTGGAGGAGCGGAAGTTCATCAGCTTATTATTGTAGTAAACACGTCCCGCTGCTCTTGTACGGATACCAAATATTGTCTCAAGAAGCTCTGTACGTCCTGCACCGACCAGACCGTAAAGTCCGAAAATCTCTCCCTTTTTCACGTCAAAGGTAATATCCTGAAGCTTCGGTGCATATTTTGTAGATAAGTGTTCTACCTTAAAGACCACATCTCCCGGTGTATTATCCACCTTAGGGAAACGATTATCCAGCGACCTTCCTACCATAGCTGAAATCAGCTCATTCATGTCGGTGTCCTTGCTGTTCTTCGTCATTACCAGCGCACCATCCCTGAGAACAGATATCTGATCACATATCTCAAAAACCTCATCCATTTTATGGGAAATATATATCAACGAGATACCCTGCTCCCGTAGCTGCCGCATTATCTTAAAGAGCTTTTCAACCTCCGGTGCCGTGAGGGAGGATGTCGGCTCATCCAATACAATAACCTTAGAATTATATGAAATAGCCTTGGCAATTTCACACATCTGCCTCTTTGATACAGACATTTTTTTCATCGGCTGTGAAAGGTCTACCGTTATTCCAAGCTTACGGAACAGCTCCGCAGCCTCTTTTTTCATTTTTCCTTCATCAATTACTCCCAAAGAATTCTTTGGGTAGCGCCCGAGAAACAGATTATCAATCACGTTTCTCTCCAGACACTGGTTCAATTCCTGATGAACCATCGCAACGCCGTTTTCCAAGGCATCCTTAGGTCCGGCGAAGCTGATTTCCTTTCCATCAAGAATTATTGTGCCCTCGTCTTTTTGATATGTTCCAAAAAGACATTTCATCATTGTCGACTTGCCGGCACCATTCTCGCCCATCAGACCCATTATCGAGCCTTTCTTTACATCCAGATTAATATGCTTTAAAACCTTATTTCTTCCGAATGACTTGCTCATGCCGCGGATCGACAAAATAATATCCTTCTTGTCTTCTGCCATATCACCACTCCTCTTTTAGAAAAGGGGGTGTCAGGATACCCTGACACCTCCAAAGCCTTTGCTGACATATCTCAATCATTCTACTGCTGAAGGAGAGATGTATAAGATGTTGCATTATCTGTTTTAACCATATTTATAGCGAATGCATCATACTCACCAGGGTTGCCGAGACGGTTAGTAATATTAGACTCTGTCTGTCCGTCACCGCCGATGTAATCAACCTTGAGGTTCATAAGATCATCGTAGTTCTGAAGAAGCGGCTGGTAGGTTGAGCTTAAGAAGTTATCAGATGCATTGTAAATATTTAACCATACCTTCTTCTCAGGACTCTTAGCCGTATCAAGCTGATGTGCTACCTTGCTGTATACCTTGGTGGAGTCAGTGAAATCCTGATAGTTAGCTGCTGTAACCGCAATGTTCAATGCATAATAGGATCTCTCAGCCTCGCTGTATCTGTAGTCAATGCCCTCATCAAGCTTGTTGCCTGCTTCATCGGCAACACCGATACCTGTATTAACATCCACACCATCAAGAGCGTTTCTGAGAACTCTCAAGGTGAGGTAAGCCTGGACATCTGCATGCTGTGAAATTGTTCCGCCATATCCTTCAGCAATAGCAGCAACCGCATCGCTGTTGGCGTCATATCCAAATGTAGGTACCTTATTGTCCTTTGCCCATGCGTTAAACATTGACATTCCCATACCATCATTATTAGATACTACAACATCAATCTGATCGCCAAAGGAGGCTGACCATGTTCCAATTGCATTACCTGCTGTAGCTGCATCCCATGTAGCACCTGCCGAGTTCTTCATCTCCTGTGATGCAAGCTCACGAACGGTATAGGTCTTTCCGTCTATCTCGATTGTCGCATCCTTTACGATGGAGGAGGAGCCGTCTGCATTCGTTCCTATAGGCGATGGGTCAACCGCTCCTGCCTTATCAACTCCTGTTCCGAGTGCCGAACGAACACCACGGGTACGTGCAATGGAATCATTATGTCCAATATCACCGATTGCAAGTATGTATCCAATTACTCCGTCACCGTTACGGTCGATGGTTGCTGCATTAGCCTTGATGTAGTCAAGTACCATCTGTCCCTGAAGCTCTGCACCCTGATTGGCATCAAAGCCAACGTAGTAGGTCTTGTCATTAAATTTGAGTGCATCCATGTCAAGCTCTCCCGTTGAGCTGTTGGATGGCTGACGGTTAAACCACACCAGTGGTTTCTTGCTGTTCTCGACATTGCTGCCCGATGTTGAACTACATGCTGTAAGTGCTGTTGTTGTCATTGCTGCTACTAAAAGCAGTGGTAAAATTTTGTTTTTTCTCATAGCTTAATTCCTCCTTGTGAAGTATGTTCGTTTATTAAGTGTCTTAATTATATTGCACACGCGAAGATATATATATAGAAAATTTTTATATCAACCATGAATTTTTTGTGCATTTTTTATGTTTTTGATGTTTTCAAAGAAATTCTTTCACTTTTCTTTAGGTAATCATGCTTATTTTTTTATATTCTACCCCTGCCTTTATATGCACTATGCCACATTCACGCAGCCATGTGCTGACGTATCAGTCCTTAAGCGGAAGCTAAACCTTTTCCTGTAAGCTGTCTTCTGTCGTTTTCTGTAACTATTCAGAGCCAGGGCAATTTTCATAAATCTGTGAAGCATGCTTGCATGAACGCAGAATAAACAATCCCCCACTTCAAGTGTGTAGAGCACTAAGCGTTGGGTAAGGGGGATGCCTTCTGACAGGCACAAAAAAAGCGGTAATGAAGACAGGCTTCATTACCGCCAAAAAACATCCTTATATTATTTCTCGAATTTTGCAACCTTAAATTTTCTTATCATTTCACGCAGATTTTCTGCCTCGTTGCTCATCTCCTGACTTGCAGCTGCACACTCCTCTGCTGTTGCCGAGTTCGTCTGAACAACATCATTGATCTGCTCAATTCCTTCATTAATCTGCTGGATTTCTGATGCCTGCGTCCCTAAGGTTACCGCAATATTCGTAACCTGCTCCGTGATTATCTTAGAGCTGTCAGCAACCTCCTCCAATTGCGTTGCAGTCTGTCCTGCAATCACCATACCCTTTTCTACGGCTTTTACCGAGGTCTCAATCAATGCAGAGGATTCCTTTGCCGCCTGTGCACTCTGGTCTGCCAGTGCATTTACCTGATTTGCGACAACCGCAAAGCCTCTTCCTGCCTCTCCCGCTCTTGCAGCCTCGATAGAAGCATTGAGTGCGAGCAGATTTGTCTGGGCGGCAATTTCATTGATTGTTGCAATAATCTTGTCAATCTCCTTTGATGCCTCATTAATCTCATTCATGGAGCTGACCATTTCATGCATCTTTCCATTGCTCTCAATAATTGCATTTCCAAGCTCATCAACCTTAGCACTGATTTCCTTTGCGGATTGTGAATTTTTGTCTACCTGCTCGGAGACACCTGCTACAGTCGCTGTCAGCTCCTCCACAACCGCTGCCTGATTCGTTGCTCCGTCGGCAAGCGCATTAGAGCTTGCAGCCACCTGCCCCGCTGAGCTTGAAACACCGTTGGAAACACCCTGTATTCCCTTAATCGTTTCCGCTATGCTTTTCTCAAACATCATAAAGGAATCCAGAATCCCGACAAAATCTCCCTTCCACTCTACCTCAGGCTTTACATCAAAATTTCCTTCCGCAAACAGCTTCATTGCACGACCGATATCATCCACATAGCTTCCCAGAATACGGATGGACTTACGCATGCTATGTGCCAGACTTCCAATCTCATCATCGGAGTGATACTCCAAGGTGCTGTGCAGATTTCCTTCTGTCAGCTCCTTTGCAACAGCCTCAACCTCATGTAATGGCTCCAAAATCGTTTCAAGCACTCTTCTGCCTATTCTCTTTGCAAAAATCCATGCCATAGACAGGCATACAATGATACACACAATTCCTGCGGCTGCATATATAATGGTGGTTCTCGCAGTCCTATGACTGACCTCATCCGTCATCTCGTCCAGACCGATTGCAACATCAACTGCCTTATTCAATGCCGGCGTACAATTATTGAAGATTTCATTAACTGCCTTTTCCTTATCACCGCTTTTAATTTCCTCCATAATGGTATAACCGATATTTCCCCATTCGGAAAGTGCCGCTGAATATTCCTTATAGTCCGATTCCGGAACCACCCCCGTTTTCTCCAGCTTCTTTAACTCAGAATCAACCTCTGCGAGCAGCTTTTTTACAGTCTGCTCATAACCGTCATAAGCTGAAGCATCATTATCCAATGCCATCTCCCTTATATTTCTTGCAGCCGCATTGACATTCTTCCTACAGTTCTTTACCGCCTGGTCTGCTACAGTAACATTGTTTATATAATACAGCATATTTGAAAATAACGCACCTATGACTATTATGGAAACCAGTCCTGATACCATCATCATAATAATGACTTTTCTGTAGCCATAATTTATCCTTTCCTGCAGATGCATATTCTCCAACTTCTTTTTCATCATACTCTTCTGTGACGACATAAGTTGTTACTTCCTTTCTTTTTTCTTTTTGACTTCTGCATTACCTTATTTCTGTCCCCTTTATATCAAAAATTTTTTTGAAAGTCAATATGTTTTCTGGCTTATTTTTTATTTTATTTTTGTTGTATTTTTACATAATTCGCCCGCCCCCACCCCCACCTTGATTTTTCAGCATTTTTACTATATCTTGATGCCTGTGGCAAAACATGCTCTATACTCTCAGCGTGTATAACGTATTACATTTATGCATATCACTACTTTTTGCTGAGATTTTTATAGTACTATCACAGCGGCATCAAGCCCCTCCACTTTTCCGTCAAAGAGGCTCTCCCCGAGCAGATTAACCTTCTGTGCATACTCATTAAATTCCTTCACATTGCTGCTGCAGTTGAAAATCAAGGCAACGGTCTCTTCGCCGTTTTTCCTGAGCATAACAATCGTCTCCTCGTCGTCACTTGTGATTGTCTCAATCAGTTCGCCTTCCACGATGCAGGCATGTGTTTTTCTGACCTGCATCAGCCGCTTATACCATTCATACATCTCCTTGTCACGGTATTCCTCATCCCAGTACATGCCACGTCTGCAATCCGGATCATTTGCTCCCGGCATCGCCGCCTCGTCTCCGTAATAAACCATAGGCATTCCCGGCAACAGCAATTGAAAGGCTGCTGCCAGATGCTGTTTTTTCTTATCATTATTACATAGGTGCAGGAACCTTGCCGTATCATGGCTGTCAATCAGATTCCACATAAGCGGATAGCACTTTTTATTAAGCCTGCCCTCCAGATATCCAAGATTCTGCACGAACCGGCTTACACTGATTTTTTCATCCGCAATCAGATCTATCAGGTTAAGATAAAACGGATAATTCATGACCGTATCCCACTCATCCCCTTCAAGGAAATCCCCTGCATAATGCCATATTTCTCCAACTATCAGCGCATCCTTCTTCACTGCCTTGACTGCCCTTCTGAAGCGCTTCCAGAAAAAATGGCTGATTTCGTCGCCTACATCCATTCTCCATCCGTCGATATCACATTCCTCAATCCAATAGCAGGCAACGTCTGTGACGAATTTTTCAACATCAGGATTTTTCAGATTAAGCTTTGGCATTCCGCCGTAATAAGCAAAGCATTTGAAGTTCGGAAGCTGTCCCGGTTCATTTCTAAGCGGAAAATCATCAATAAAATACCAGTCACGATATTTCGATTTCTCTCCTTTTTCCAGAATATCCGCAAATGCAAAAAATTCTCTTCCCGTATGGTTGAATACCGCATCCATAACCACCTTCATTCCACGCTCATGCGCCTTTTGCACAAGCTCCCTTAGCTCCTGTTTTGTTCCGAATGAAGGATCTATATGGTAATAATCAATAGTGTCGTACTTATGGCAGGAATTGGCTTTGAAGATAGGTGTCATATATAAAACATCAATTCCCAGCTCCCGGATATAATCCAGATGCTCAATAATTCCTCTGAGATCACCATGCAGATTATCGGCAGACGTAATCGGCGCCTTATACCACTGACTCCTGTCCACCGGCTGTGAGGCGGCAAAACGGGCCGGGAAAATCTGGTACACCACCTTGTTCGCCGCCCACTCCGGCACCTCAAACATTTCTTCCTCTCTCAGATTTTGCGGACAGTCAAACATTCTGTCCCTGTTCGTAATACATTCCTTGCTGAACTCATAATTACCGTAATATACCTTTTCCCCCTGCATATCCGTAAATTCAAAGAAATAGCGGAGGCATACCAGATGCATCTGAAGCTGCACCTCATAATAATCATGAAACTGTGATGTGGCAGCCTTCTTCATCGGAATCGTCTTTCTGGTATCCTTCAATTCCATCGGGATATACTTATCCTCATAGTGAAGAATTATCTCCTTCATATCATCCTTCTTTACCTGCACGCGTATCACGAATAAATCCTTATCGACCGCATAGCAGAATCTTTTGTCCATATCATGAAAAATTGCTGAATATTCCATAGAAGTTCCCCTTTACATTTTTTTGCTTTTATTGTATTTTAACTCACTTTTTTGTTCAATTCTAACATTATATCCATGATATTTTTAACTTTTTCTACTATTGGACTTATATTACGGCAGCAAGCTCTTTTAAATAGACATCATAATAATACTGCATGGAATCATAATGGCTGTCAAAAATAACAGAAGAAAGATTATTACAAAGAAAATTCTTAATGATTCCCTGCTTGAACTTATGCAGACAAAGCCTATTTCAAAGATTACCATTAAAGAAATCTGCGACTTATCCGATATGAGCCGCTCAACCTTTTATCTTCATTACCAGGATCAATCTGCATTGCTTGAGGACATTGAAAAAAAGGTTCCCGAAAAATAATGCACGGCTGCCTTAATATAATTGTTGACTGGATCAATAATGATTTTAACTTAAAACCACACAAGCTCGCAGAAATAATATATCATATATGCAACATCATTGTAACATAAGCCAGCTCCTGGGCAGCATTTTAAATCACTATCCGAACAAAAGAAAAACCTTGCGGTATGGTCAGTAATTTGCTAGAATGCTAAGTATTATATAAAACAAATGGAGGTATCGCATGAACAGGCTGATTTTTATTCTGGCGTTAGCTCTCCTCGCCGGTATCATTTCCCTGATCACGGGGCGGAACAGACGGCAGATCAAAAGAATTCCTCCGGGGATGTCAATCTTATGCCAGCCGCCCGGAAAACGATATTTGCTTTATGCACTTGGTGTTATGGTGCTGGTAGTTGTGGGATTTTTTTCGGTGCTGTTTGTGATGGATGGAGCACCGGAGGAGGCCATAGGAATGTGGGGGCTATGCGTGGGCATGGCTGTGTTGGTGTTTGTTCTGACGATCTTTGGCGGAAATGTGATGGCCAGAGAATGCACATATTTTGACCAGGAGCGGATTCAGATTGAGCGGGCATTCCGGAAACCGAAAACATTTGCGTGGGAGAATATCCGGCGGATCGATGGAGGATTTGACAGGAAGATAAATCTGTATTTGGCAGATGGTACGAAGATATTTACGGCGGATATCAGCATGGTCAATTATGAAACATTCTGTCAGATGGTAAAAGTCCGGTGCCCGGAGGCGGTCAAAGGATATTACCTGTCACAGGCTTATGACCGTCCCAATAAGCGTATCCTGCGCTATGGTTCGGAGTACTACGTGCTGGCGATTATTGGGCTTATGATGCTTGGAATATATGTAGCGGCGCTTTTGTCTTCCGATGGCAATATATTCTTGCAGGAGCTTTTTAAGCAGCGTTCATCGTTTTCTGAAATATTTTCAGTATGGTTTGCACCTGTCTGCGGCGTGGTAAGCCTGATCGGTCTGTTTATGCTTTGCAATACAAATATCCGATATTTTGAAGAAAAAATGACGGTGAAATTTCCTCTGCGAAGGAAGAAAGATGTATATTGGAGAAATATCCGGCGGATTGAGGGAATCGCAGTGCAAGTGAACGGCAGAAAAGTCTGGAAAAAGCTACGGTTGTATACAGATGATACTGTATACAAATTAAATGTTGGATATCTGACCTATGGAAAAGATGATTTTCTCGCAGCGCTCCAGAAAATGGCTAAGCGGTATGAGATCCCATGGACGACGGAGATACGATAGGCATCCCGCATTGATAAGTATTCCGGGTGATTATTTTCACCTAAATCGAAAAAAGCAGCAATGCTTTCTCCATTGCTGCTTTAAATGATGTTATTGTATATTTAAAATAATAGCTGAAGCCCCATTGCTATGACCCACATATATGCACAGGTCTTTGGAATCATTAATAATCCAACCTTTGGTCTGGTCTTACTAAGTAACGTTACAGGAAGATAACAGCCAAAAGAGATAATAATAGCCGCAGCCATCCTGGTCATATGGTATCCATAGGTATTTCCTGAAATTATATACAGAATGATTACACCTATACCGGTAATTACAAAAACCGAATTTCTTATAATGGATAATTTGATATTTCCATCCTCTGTACACCAATTATTCTGCGGAAGCATACAGATTACAATTCTTACTACCGCCGATATCCATATAACAGCCTCCAGAATCACCGGCAGCTTCAATTCCGGGAATGTAAACTTCCAGATATACATTAAAATAATATAAAATACAGTCATGGTGATAGACGATACCTGCAATCCTATTCCCAGCTGTCTCTTTATCTTATCATTACTTCCGCACACTGCCCGGATGATTCTAGGTACCAGATGGAAAGCATCCCCTCCGCAAAGTGTCAGCGTTAATATTCCATACAGGATAAATAAGGTCTTTCCCTGCGAAAAAAGAAAAACAGCATTGCCGCAATCAGATCAAAAATCAGATATGCCGCATCAAAAACTGCTTCCATTACATCCGGAAGCTGTGGTTTATAATTGTTCTCTTTCATGATTAATCCTGCTCCCTTCCAATCAATTGACTATAACACAAATAATTTCCGATAAAAATAATTCCTGCCAATGCCAGCGCCAGCCCCAGTCCGGAATAAAAAAATGCAATAAATATCTCCGGAAATATACCGGCTGCACGGAATCCGATTCCTCCGCTCATCATACAGGTCATAATTAAATATGCTTTCCAGTCAAAGAAATGCCAGAATGGCCGGTGCTCTTCGTATCCCAGTATCCTTTTTGTGTGCTTTTTGCTCATCTTAAAAAACATTAAGCCAAACAGAAGAAATACAACTATTGACATCAAATATAAATACCATTTTCTCTCAACATTCATATATGACATCACCCCCAGGCGTGCAACATTAAACCCGGCTATCATCCACACAATGCCTGCAATCAGCAGTAATGTCCTTTTCCTTACACAGAACTTAGCCTTCATCTTCCTGCCTCCTTACTCATTTTCAGTTGTTCTTCTGCGTTGCAGCAGATCTTGTCAAATATATTGATACATATACGCTTTTCCTCTTCTGTCAATCCGCGTAAGACATTCCTGGCAAACTGTTTTTGTGCGTTTATTCCTGCTTCTACGATCAACTCTGCCTTATCTAACAAGACAATCTCAATATGCTTTTTATTATCTTCACTTTGTATTTTTCTGATAAGTCCCTTGTTTTCCAAAGCCTTCAATGAAATTGATACATGAGATTTTGTGGATTTTCGTATCTTTACTATTTCAGCCGCGGTATTATGCTGCGGATTATTGTGCAGGAACATGAGTATATCATATTCTATCTGTGTTAATCCGTAACGGTCACATACCTCTCCTGAAAGCAATTCATAATAGCTGATAATTGTTTTATGCTTATCCCAAAAGTACATCTCAGCCTCCTTTATCGTTCTATTTAGAACGATTATATGATAATGCTTCCATACTGTCAATAAATTTATAAAGAATTTATATGATGTTGGGGGCAAAACATGTGCTATAAACTTAGCGTGTATAACGTATTATATTTATGCATATCAC
>OGKG01001906.1_pt1 | contig 23456 bp, 28 predicted proteins | sample 1572201 | NCBI WGS metagenome assembly OGKG01 (sample SAMEA2582146, study PRJEB24529) | metagenome | biome: Human gut stool | place: China | collected 2011 | reverse complement strand
TCTAGCAACAGATGATTTTCTTCTTCCTGTTCCGTAATACTTTGTAGTAGCCAATTTACTTTACCTCCTATTAAAACTCTAATGTCTCAGGCTTCTGAGCTGCATGTTTGTGATCTGGTCCAGCGTATACGAATAACTTTGTATACATCTGACGTCCAAGAGGTCCCTTTGGAAGCATTCCCTTTACAGCGTACTCGATAACGCGCTCTGGGTGCTTGTTCATCATCTCTCTTAATGTTGTCTCTTTCATACCACCGATATAATCTGAGTGATGATAGTAAATCTTCTGGTCTAATTTCTTACCAGTAACCTTAACCTTGTCAGCATTGACAACGATTACATAATCACCTGTGTCAATGTGTGGTGTAAAGATTGCTTTATTCTTTCCTCTTAATACTTTAGCAACTTCTGATGCTAAACGTCCTAATGTCTTACCTTCAGCGTCTACTACGTACCATTTTCTGTCGATTGTAGCAGGACTAGCCATAAATGTTTTCATCGGTTTTCCTCCTTAAATGATTCGATTACTTTTAATGCCGATGCCTCTTGAAATCGCGTATGTCCGGACGCCACTTCCTTTTTGACATCTTATAGTCCTCTGTTCCATCTCAGATGACTATCATTATCTATACTAAATGGTTGCCGGGGCTTTGGCTTCCATTTATCTACTTTTACAGACCTAGATATTATACTTGCGTAATCGACTGTTGTCAAGTGTTTTTCACCCTTATTTTCGGCTTTTTATTTAAGCTTTTTATTTAAACTTTTTATTTAAACTTTGTCTTTAAGTTTTTTCTTTATGTTTATACTTTTTCTTTAAACTTTTATTTTAAAACTGCATATATACAAAATCAGCCGGATTCACTCCCGGTCCGTAGTAACCGAATATTATTACTATAAAAATGCCAAGATATATTATCGCCCAGCGAAGCGGCAACTTTCTTGAAAGTATGAATTCGCGCATGTCGAGCTTTTTATTTTCCTCAACGAAGCTGATGAAGAACCACAGCAGTGTACATATAATAATTAAAAGTATATCGTACTCGTCCAGTCCGCATGCCCCGAGGTTTAAAATGATGTTGTTTATCCCAAGCTCGCCGATATGGAAATCCGTGACTGATTTAAAAAGCATATGAAATGCAGTCGATGCATTTGCTGCTATGTCAAAATAATAGCCTACCAGTATGAGCATAAAGGTCCAAAGCACTGATACAATCGTTGCAAATATACCCTTTTCCCTGAGACCGGTCAGCTTAAAAAAGCCGCCTGCCACCTTTTTGTTTACCGGAGCAAAAAGCTCTGCAAGCATGATGACAATGCCGTTCCAGAGTCCGAAATACAGGTATTTCATATTGGCACCGTGCCATACTCCGATGACGATAAATGTGATGACACTCGCGATGCAGCCCGGCAGCACCTTACTGATATGCGCACCAAATCTCGGCTTTAGCCATTTGCCAAAATTCAGAAAACGCTTTGAGATTGAAAGCGGGTAGAAGATATAGTTTCTGCACCAGTCTCCAAGAGTCATATGCCAGCGGTGCCAGTACTCAGTGAGTGAGCGCGAAAAGTACGGATGGTTGAAGTTTGTTGACATCGTTATGCCAAACATCTCCGCAATACCGCGCACTATATCAATTCCTCCCGAGAAATCCGCATACAGCTGCAGCGCATACACTACTGCCGCAAAAAATACATAGGTGCCTGAAAAATCCATCGGCTTATCCATTACAAAATTGATGATATTTACCGCGCGGTCTGCTATCACAAGCTTTTTCATGACTCCCCAAAGCACCAGAAGCGCACCCTTTTGCAGATTTTCCAGCTTCAGTGAATGCCCCTCGTAGAGCTGTCCCGCAAACTTATCATATATCGCTATCGGTCCCTGTATTATCTGAGGGAAAAACGATACAAACAGTGCTACCTTAAGAAAATTCTTTTCAGGCTCGACAATTTCCCTGTATACATCCATCACATAGCCCATGGACTGGAAGGTGTAGAAGGATATGCCAAGTGGAAGCAAAAGTCCAAGCTCCCCCGCATATGGTATATATTTAAGGAATGCCAGAATGCCGAAATTGCAAAGCAGCGCAAAAAGCATGACTGCCACTCTCTTTTTTCTGCCCTTTTCCTTGTATTCCTTTCTGGTCTGCCTGTCCCAGTCCTCCTTATGGCTTTTTACGATGGCATTCTGCTCCTTTAGCAACTTGTCAATCCATATTGTTGAGCCATAGGTGGTGCATATTGTGAAAATGATAAACAGCACATACCACTTACATATAATCACATAGTATGCCATGCTTCCCGCCAGAAGCACATACCAGCGATATTTCTTCGGAAAGCAATAATATAATACAAGCAATACGATTACAAATATCGCATATTTTAATGAAATGAGTTCCATTTTATTTACTCCAAATCTATTTTCTAATGTAATACTGCCAGACATACTTTAATTGACAGGCAGTATTTATTTTAAAGTCCATACACTATCATGCTATTTTTTAACCGGGGTATTTAACTCCTTTACAGGCTTTGCATCGTTGTTTGTATCTGCTACCTTATTTGTCGCAAGGCTTGACGAAAAATTATAAGGCAGATAAACGGACATCTCAAAATAATGATTTCCCAGACTCAGATCCGTATCCTTTGCGCAGGCACTCATCACCTTGTCAGCGCGCCTTGCGCACTCGCCCCATGCACTCTGAAGCTCCGGTGAGTGGTCTGCATTAAGCCTGTAATTATCAGACAGATATTTCCCCATATATGCAGTGAATTTGCGGCTTCCATTTATATTCAGATGCTCTGAATTGTAGAAATCATCCCTCTCATTGATTCCGATAAGTTCCTTATCGCCTTCAAAGCTTGCAAAATCATAGCCATAGGACTCCACCAGCTCCTTCACGTCGCAAAGCACCTGCGGATTCTTTACCTCCTTCTCATGAGGGAACCTCGCAAAAAGCACCTTTTTTACGCCCTGCGCTTTACAATACTCAAGCAGCTCAGTCATATACATTCTGCTCTTGTCGGTAAAATAGAGAGTTTTCTGCTTGCCTGATGGACAATCGGAATATTTTGCAATAGATGAAAAGCCCTTCATGCATGATGTTTTTGTAAAATACATTCCAACTCTTGTGGCAAAGGTGTGTGCACATTTGTCTATATCCTTCCAGTTGCTGTGATACAGCTTTAAAGGATTTGTAAAGTTGTCCTGCTCATCCTTTGGCACAATCTCTTTTATTGTATCAAGCCTGTTTTCCTCATTGTGGATATTGTCTATCCAGCTGTGCAGCTTTACCGTCCTGTCGTAGTAGCTGTCTTTTTGTAAAAAGCCATTCACCTCAAACACCACAACCTTCGGATACTGTCTGGTGAGAGCTTCCCTGAGCATTGATTTGTACAGGCTGCCGGGCGCTCCGGATACCCCCAGTGAGTATGAGGTGTATCCATAATTCTTCCAGGCCTCTGTTGCGCTGTAATCAGCGTATACCTCGCTGGCGCCTATCATCATCACATCAATTGAGTCCTTCGGCTCCTTATAAAAGCCCTCTATAGTCGCAATATTGACAGCATCCGTCATCTTAAAAAATGTCGAGACAAACGAAAACAGCACAACAAATACCAGGGCAAACGCTCCTATACGGATCACTCTACGGTGTCTGCCTTTTACTTTGTCTGTGCTGTTTATGGCGTTGTTTTTTATAATTTTCTCTTTAACTTCTGTAAATCTCATAACCATCTTCATCTCCAAGCTTCTTTTTACCGTACCATGTCTTAACCGTAACGACATTATAACCTATTATTGAAGCTAAAAACGGATATTCCAAAAATCTTAATACAATATTAATTATTACTATTTTTATCACTGTTTGTCAAGTGTTCCCCTTGTCCTGAAAATTCGCATTTCCGGTCTTTGGGTTTTATCCTGTTTTATCAAATGTTAAGCCATTTTGGACATTTTTTGGACATATATTAAAATGCCTTTGCTATTTCCAACATTTCCGATTGCTTTGTTTCCTCCATGACATGACTATATAAATCCATTGTCATCATTAACGAGCTATGCCCTAAAATTGTTTTTAACGTTTGCGGGCTCATTCCTGCTTCTATTGCACGTGTTGCAAATGTATGCCTAAAAATATGAGGTGTAATATGTTCAAATTCTTTACCATCGTCCTCCATTTTCTTTATGATCCGGTTTATTTCATTCTGAATCATGCAGCGTTTCAATGGTTGCCCATTCTCATCACAAAATAAATATCTTTCGATTGGTGTCACTTTAAAACTCCAAAACTGTTTTTGTGCCTCTATATATTTAATAATATCAGGGGTTAACGGTATATCTCTGAGCGACGTTTTAGATTTTGGTGTATCCTCTTTCAACGTTCCATCTCTAATTTCTTTCATTGTATGGCATACGTGTATCACATTATTCTTTTTATCAATGTCAGCATACTTTAGTGCCCTGATTTCCCCATTTCGCATCCCGGTCCTTAATAATACAGCAAATAAATTATACAGATAACTATCTTTTGCATATTCCATAAATATATTTTGTTGTTGGATTGTCAATGCTTTTCTTTCTATTTTATGGGTTTTCTTTGCATCTATAGGAAGCACTGCACCAATTGCCGGGTTTTCCATTATCAGCCGCTTTCTCCTTGCGGCTGACAAACTGCCTTTTATCATTGCCGATATAACCATCATGCTGGATTTACTATATTTGTGTTTTTTTTGTATATTCTTGTATATTTTCTCAATTATATCAATTGTCAGCTCCTGCAGTTGTATTTTTCCTATTGCCTCCTTAACCGATGCATTGTAAAGATCATTATAGGTTTGCCATGTTCCATATTTTCTATATGGTTTTATGTAGTCTTCTAACCATTCCTGAAGCCATTCATCATAAGTTATGTTTTTTCTAGTAATATATTGCCCATGCTCTACCTGATAACGCATTTCGGTCATTTTTTTTTGAGTTTCTGTTATATTTACGCCATGCACAATATATGTATCCCCCTTGTACATAAAGCGGCCTTCGAAGTTTTCTCCGCGTTGGCGTATCCCCTTAGGTAATTTCCTACCTCTTTTATCAACTGCCATATAATTACCTCTTTCCTATTGATCAACATCACTTTGCCATTTATTTAATATCCCTAAATTAGTAAATCTTCCATAATAAGCATACTTTTTTCTAATTCTTCCTGCTTTTCGCTCATCTTGGATATTAGTACATCCAGGGAACTAGAAATATCATTACAGAGTTTTACCGCATCAGATCCAGAAGCATTTTCTCCCGCTTTAGAAACAACAGATGCAGCTGCTATTATCTTTCCTAGATCAAGCTCTACTTTTTCTATGCATTTATACACCTCGCTCAATTTAACATTGTTATTATCTTCTTTGTTACTAATTATTGTTTTATCCATCTTTTTACTCCTTTTTTAATAATATTATATTGTTTTATAGCAATATAATATTGCTTTATAGTAATTTTGTCAACCATTTTATTGCTTTATGACAATTTTTTATTTATTTACAAAGTATTAAAATCAATATATAATAATTTTCAGGAGGTTCACTATATGGCAATTAAATATTATAAGCTCTTCGATTTTATAAACCGCAGAGGACTCAAGAAAACGGATTTAATATCTATGGCTGGTATTACTTCAACCACTCTCGCTAGGCTATCAAAAAATCAGACTGTAAATATCGAAATCATTGATCGTATATGCAGTGCTCTCAACTGTCAGCCAGGCGATCTTCTTGAATATGTAGAAGACAAAAAAGGGAACCCTTAAAAATCAGGTTCCCTTTTATTTACTTTTTTAGATTTTACTTAAAAATCAAGTTTTGTCATTCTTCTACAAAAGCTCCCTGTCTTCCGGATTTCCAAACTCGTAGGTATTTACTTGTTTTTCCGGGTAGTATTCTGTACAATCATCATTGCACGCATCTATATAGTCAAGGGTACTGCATATAACAGGCATCTTAGAAATATTTCTATTTATTATATCCTTACCATCATCAACCGCATTATAGTTATAAACCGGCTCGTTAATTCTAAGTTTCATTTGGTCCAACAGTCTCATAACCGTATTAGTTGTTTTAATTAAACGCTCCCTTTTTTCTGACCGTGTATCGTCTGGAATACATGCCATAAGTCTCATTCGATTTGTTCCATCTTTTGGCATTACCACCGCCTTTAATGCTGAAATAGCAAATGGATCATCCTGAAATATTAATAAACGTTCCATAATTTCTTCATCAGACACCTCTCCTAATAACGGGAGGATGTTGAGCGTTGAGACAAGAATACTTTGATAGTCCGGGTCAGTGTTTTTGTGTTCAAGTTCCTTTTTGGCTGCTGCCTCCATATCAGAAAGCTTTTTTGTTTTTTCTCCTTCGACAGCTCTTATCTTTTTTTCTAAATATTCATTATGTTTTTTTAACAATTCACTGCATTTCTTCTTTTTTCCTTGGGCTGAATATTCCACAAACCCGCATGTTTGCTTTATCTCGTCCCTTGTCAATACGGTTTCTTTATCTGCCTCCAGTAAAGTATCTCTTAAATATGATTTATATGATTTAATTGGCATATTTTTATCCTTTCTTTGTCATTATACTAAATTGTCTCGGTGTTACTTCGGTGTTGTTTTCCTCGGCTTCAGTTCGGGTTCAATCCGTGAAACCTGTTAATCTTTCATATTCTTTCAATCCTCCATAGCCTCTATATCCTTTATATTTCTCGTAATAACGTCTTGCATCGCATTTCTTGCAGTATTCTGCCGCCTCTTTAGCAGTTATTTCATGCACTTCATAAAAAGTTCCCCACTCTGCATCCTCTACCCACATGTAAAACCACCTTTCACCTGTTTTCCACTCATTTACGACATATATCCTTATTCGGTCAAATATAGTCGGTAATCGTTCGGATTTAAACGCACACAATTCAGTTGTTTTATAATCCGATGGGCTGAATTCTCTCCCATTTACTATATAGTCATGTTTTCTCATTCTTTACGCCTCTTCCACGTCAAATATACCGGTATACGCTTCATAGTCTATATAATTAGTATGCTTGTCCAACAGTTCGCCCGCCTCAGGTTCTTCCAGCTTCTTTGCAAAGTAAGTGCCGTTTGGATTTTTTCTAACAAGAAACATTAGTTTTTTGGGTGTTACATATATTTGTACAAGTGGTTGTAGCCGTGTCGAAAAAAAGTCCATTCCGTCTTTTTTCCCGTCTGCCTGTTCTTCATAGCTGCATATTAGTGTAGATTTCTCAGTGTCATAAACTTTATTACCGATTATAAATTTCATAGTTTCCCGCCTCTTTTCTCTTATGCCGCTGTAGCCTTCTTTTTATCCTTATTATCGTTGTTTTTATGTTGTAGGTATAGAAATTTGCTTGATGTATTATATGCCCTTATTCATAGCAATAATGGGATATCACGCACATTCACTTGTTTTTATTTTTCTCCACCGCGCGGCTTATAGCATATTGTTTTCCCTGAGTGCCTTTATAAACCCGTCTTCCGGCTTTTTCGGTTGCTCGGTGGTAGTTTGTTCCAGATAGTCGGTAAACGGCTTTGTATCGCTTAGAAACGTCTTAGGATACTTGATATACTTATCATCTGTGCCCTTTCTTTCACACTCTGCCCGGTAGTTTCTGGCTGCTGTAATAAGCTGCGCATCTGTATATCCTTCTTGGAGTCTGTCATTATATTTCTTGAAAGCTACACCTTTATCCATTTTTTTGGGATATGTTCGCCAAAACTCTTCAAACCCTGATGAGTTTTCTTTGCTATTAACGAAATCGGTACCGTCAACAATACCGACACTGGTATTAATATTATTAATGTCATTATCAGTATCAGAGTCATTATCATTATCAGAGTCATTATCATTATCAGTATCATTATGCTTTTCAGAAAAACCGTTCGCTTTTTCTTTATCCATTCGCTTTTCAGAAAAACCGTTCGCTTTTTTTGGTCTTCCTCCAAGCTTTCCGTTTTCTCTGTTCTTCTTGCATTTATCCTCATATGTTTTTATGTCCCTGTCTAGTTGATTTCTAATAAATGAAAATGCCATATCTGCTACGGGTGGCATTTCTCCCGGAACTAGTCCCGAAACATAACGCAGGATAGCCTTTATTAGTATCCCGGCATCCTCGTTTGATAACCTTTGGAAGTGTTCCAGATAATCCGAATACATCACAAAACTATTTTTCTTATCCATGGCCGTATCACTCACTTATAGTATCGAGATATTGTTCAATTTTTTTCACATTCCACAAAACCCTACGCCCTACTTGCACTCTAGCCCGCGCAGCGGTGCCAATTTCAACAGCCGTTTTCCTTCCAGATGAAAGCATAGCCTGCAGGCCGTTAGTATCAACCATTCTTCTATCTTCTAATGTTTCAATCTGTTTTGTCGCGTTCATCGTTCCTCTCCTTTCTTGTCTTTATCTGTTTTCGTGTTGCTTTACATACTGTAACATGATATTATATGTAATATAAGACGTATTATTCAAGCATAAAGGAGTGATCTTCTTGAAAAGAGAGCGAGTTAAATTACGTAGTTTCGGAGAAAAATTAAAAAGGATAAGAACTAAATACGGATTAACACAAGATAAATTTGCTAATGAAATGAATATATCTCTCGATACTGTTAAGAACTGGGAACAAGGGTATAATTACCCATCTATAGACATGCTTGTAGCGATTTCGGAATATTTCAAATGTGATTTAGATTATTTGATAGGTCAGCAGCCAATGCCTAATAAGGAGTTTTCTCATATTGCTGATATAATAGGAATTTCTGAGCAGGCTGCTGCTTTACTTGTTAATGCAAAAGAACAAAGCAGCCCTATTACGGAGGTACTTTCAGAGCTTATAGAAAACTCTTCACTACTCCAAAGTATATACTCATGCTCAACGGCAAATTATGGCGGTGTCAGTGCTTTTGTTCGTGTCCCTGATGTATTTCAGGAACATCCAATATTTATTACTCCTCAAAAATTGCGCCAAGCTGATACTTTGTATTTATTTAATAACCTGCTGGAATTTGTTGATGATTTACGCAAGAAATATAATCTCCCAACATCCAAAGAGAGATAAAAGATCGAAAGAAGTGAATGCCGATATTATCAACTCTATTAAATCAGAGTTTCTTATACAATATCTTTCCTATTTTGGACATTTTTTGGACATTATACCTCTCTTATTTTCAGAAAAAACGCTACGGCCTTTGATTTATATGGGCTGTAGCGTTTTCTTGTTTTTAATATTACCTTAATACAATATTAAAAATCTAAAGCTGTTACTCGTACTCCAGTCCTATCATTGTAAGCCCATGTGCCGGAGCTGTGGGACCTGCTGCTGCCCTGTCTGTTGCAGCTATTATGCCCTTCATCGCATCGGCCGGCATATCGCTTCCACCTATCTTCACAAGAGTTCCTGCGATTATGCGCACCATATTGTACAAAAAGCCGTTTCCTGTCACACGTATTGTGATGATGTCACCGGCCTTTGACACCGTACAGTCATATATCGTGCGGACTGTGGTCTGTGCCTGCGAGTTTGCCGAGCAGAAGCTTGCAAAATCATGCTCTCCTATGAGATATTTTGCAGCCTCACTCATCTTTTCTGTGTCAAGCGGATAATGATAGAAATATGTGTCAAGCCTGCGTGTCGGATTTCTGAACCTTGCATTTAATATGCGGTATTCATAGGTTTTACGGCTCTTTGAGAAGCGCGGATGAAAATCATCGCTCACCTCACAGGAATCGACCACCACTATATCCTCCGGCAGCTTCTGGTTCAGAGCATACGATATCTTTTCCGCAGGCATGCGGGTATTGGTGTCAAACATACACACATTTCCCAGTGAGTGCACTCCCGCATCAGTGCGGCTTGCTCCTGTCACCTTTATATCCTCCTTTAGCAGGCGGCTCAGGTGCTCGTTTAATACCTGCTCAATTGTGATGCCGTTTGGCTGTATCTGCCAGCCGCAGTAATTTGTGCCATCGTAGGCTACAATCATTTTTACACGCATATATCTCTCCTGTTTTTGCCGTACCAGAATAGCATTTTCACTATCTGAAAATAAGATTTCCTAAATTCACCGGCAAAAGGATTCTAAGCACTATCACAACCGCTAAAAATGCAAATATGAAAAGATATGCGATTTTATCGTCCTTTTCATATACGAGCGGCTTCATCTTTGTCCTGCCCTCTCCACCATTGTAGCATCTGGCCTCCATGGCCATTGCGAGGTCATCCGCACGCCTGAATGCCGATACGAAAAGCGGTACTAACAGAGGCACCATGCTCTTTGCTCTTTTTATGATATTTCCATGCTCAAAATCAGCTCCTCTTGCCATCTGTGCTTTCATTATTTTGTCTGTCTCCTCAATAAGGATTGGAATGAAACGAAGCGCTATCGACATCATCATGGCTATCGCATGCACCGGAACATGTATTTTGTTTAAAAAGCCCAGTGATTTCTCAAGACCGTCCGTGAGCTGGTTTGGTGTGGTGGTGAGTGTCATGAGCGAGGTTCCTATAATAAGAAGCACAAGTCGTATCATCATGGTTGCTGCATTTATCAGTCCGGTGTCAGAAATGTGCAGTATACCGTACTCCCAGATTGTGTACTCTCCCTGTGTGAAAAATACACTGAAGCAGGCTGTAAAAAGGAGCAGTATTATAATGGATTTGAGTCCCTTTACCATGAACTTAAAGGGCACCTTCGAAATCTTTATAACTGCTGCAAGTGCGGCAACTATGAACAGCACACCGGCTATTCCCTTGTAGGAAAACAGCGCAATAATATATATAAGTGTTGCGAAAAGCTTTACTCTTGGGTCCAGTTTATGTATTGGCGACTGCGCCGGATAATACTGGCCTATGGTAATGTCACGAATCATTTTTGTATTCCTTCCTCATGTTTTGTATCAAAATATCAGCATTGGTGAGCTATTTAAAGGCTTTTAGTATTGAATCCCTCGCCTCCGCAACTGTCGTCGCCGAAAGATCAACCGGTATGCCCTTCCCTGCCAGATCATGCATCAGATATGTGACCTGCGGTGCTGCAAGTCCGACTGCCTCAAGCTCCTTGTAGTGTGAGAATACCTCCTTTGGCACTCCGTCAAACATCACCTCTCCTGAATTCATAACTATGATGCGGTCCACATACTCCGCAACATCCTCCATGCTGTGTGATACGAGTATGATTGTGATACCCAGATCCTTTTTCATCTGTAAAAGCAGCCCCAGTATCTCATCTCTGCCCGCCGGATCCAGTCCCGCTGTCGGCTCGTCAAGTATGAGTACATCAGGGTGCATTGCAAGTACTCCTGCTATGGCTACACGTCTCTTCTGTCCTCCGGATAAATCAAAAGGCGGCTGATAGTAGAGGTCCTCCGGAAAATGTACATTCTGCAGTGCCTCATAGGCTCTTAGCTCCACTGTTTTCCTATCGAGCCCCTGATTTTTCGGTCCAAAGCATACATCCTCAAAGTTGGTTGTCTCAAAAAGCTGATGCTCCGGATACTGGAACACCATCCCCACCTTGTGACGCAGCTTGCTTAAATCATAATCATTGTCATATATATCCTGTCCATTGTAGTATATATGACCGCTTGTCGCCTTCAAAAGGCCGTTCATATGCTGGATAAGTGTGGATTTTCCCGAACCGGTGTGACCGATTATTCCGATAAACTCTCCATCATTTATCTCAAGGCTTACATCCTTAAGTGCCTGCACCTTGTAGGCTGAGTCGGCACTGTAGCAATAGTTTATGTGATCTAGAATTATTGACATATTTTCTCCCGCCTATCTGTTTTTCAGCGCAACAAGCGCATTTACAAGCTCTTCTCTCGTCAGGATTCCATCAGGGATATCAAGGCCTGCCTTTTTGAGCTCATCGGCTACCAGTGTCACCTGCGGCACATCAAGCCTGTGTTCCTTCAGCTCGTCCACCCTTGAAAAAATCTCACGCGGTGTGCCGTCCATGACCACCTTGCCCTTTTCCATGACATAGACATGGTCTGCGCCGACCACCTCCTCCATGTAATGGGTGATGAGAATGATGGTCACGCCCTTTTTCTTATTGAGCTCATGGGCTGTGGCTATGACCTCCTTGCGGCCGTTTGGGTCAAGCATGGCTGTAGGCTCGTCAAATACTATACATTTTGGCTCCATTGCCACAACTCCCGCGATTGCCACACGCTGCTTCTGTCCTCCGGAGAGCTTGTTCGGTGAATGTGTGCGGTACTTTGTCATACCGACAGCCCTTAGTGCATAGTCCACGCGCTGCCAGATTTCATCTGTCGGCACACCGATATTCTCAGGTCCAAAGCCCACATCCTCCTCCACGACATTGGCGATAATCTGATTGTCGGGATTCTGGAAAACCATACCTGCACTTTTCCTGACAGGTATGACATTCTCTTCCTTTGACACATCCATGCCATCCACCCATATGGTACCGTCGCTCGGCGCAAGAAGTGCATTGATATGCTTTGCAAGAGTTGATTTTCCTGAACCATTGTGACCGAGGATTGCAATAAACTGTCCCTCTTTTATGTCGAGGTTTACGTTGTCGAGTGCTGTAGTGATTGACTCTACATTGCCTTCCTCGTCTCTTCGTATAAATTCATGTACTAATTTGCTTGTTTTAATTATGCCCATTTCTTTTTCCTAAAAATCTATCGTATTTACAATATCATAGCTGTTCAAGTCCAAATAACTGCCGGAAATATGCGCTTTTCCGCTTGATTTAGTCATCCCAGCTCAGGTGATGAAGCTCTCCCTCAAGCCTCATATGATCAAAATTATTCTGTCTCAATGCCTCGTAGAGCACGATAGCTACTGAATTTGACAGATTAAGTGACCTTGTCTCACCTATCATCGGTATCCTGATGCACTCATCCGGATGCTCCTTTAGTATCTCCTCCGGAATGCCTGCGCTTTCCTTGCCAAACATAATATAGCAGTCGGGCTCAAAATGAGCATCAGAGTACACATGTCTGCCCTTTGTTGTCGCATAATATATCTTTGCGCCCGGATTTTTCTCAAGGAAATCCTCCCAGTCCACATATGTGGTGACGTCAAGGTCCTTCCAGTAATCCATTCCGGCTCTCTTTAGTGCCTTCTCTGAAAGTGAGAATCCAAGCGGCTCTATAAGATGAAGTCTCGTGCCTGTCGCTACGCAGGTTCTTCCGATATTTCCTGTATTTGCCGGAATTTCCGGCTCATGTAACACTATGTTCAGCCTTGCCATTTTGTCTCCTGTCAATTTAAACTATTTATTATCCATCCCGGCGCGAAGCTCTGTGACAAACTCCTCAATGCGGCCGAGCGCCTCCTTTAAATCATCAAGCGAATATGCATATGATATACGTAAAAAGCCCTCACCGCACTCTCCGAATGCAGTTCCCGGAACCACGGCAATCTTCTTGCTGTTTAGAAGCTTTGTGGCAAACTCATCGGAGGTCATGCCAAACTCCTTGATGCTTGGGAACGCATAAAAGGCCCCGAAAGGCTCAAAGCACTTAAGCCCCATCTCCTTAAAGCGGTGAAGCACATAGCGTCTGCGGCCGTTGTATTCCTCCCTCATCTGTGCAACATCCTCATCACCGTTTTTCATAGCCTCGACAGCCGCATACTGGCTCGTGGTCGGCGCACACATGATTGCAAACTGATGAATCTTTAGCATCTGCTTTAAAATGGTCTCAGGTGCACACGCATATCCAAGCCTCCAGCCTGTCATGGCATATGCCTTGGAAAAACCGTTTATAAGCACTGTGCGCTCCTTCATTCCCTGAAACGATGCTATAGATACATGCTTATCCACATATGTAAGCTCCGAATAAATCTCGTCACTTATCACAAACAGATCATGCTCCTTAACCACCTGAACGATTGCTTCAAGGTCTGCTTTTTCCATGATAGCGCCTGTAGGGTTATTAGGGAAAGGCATGATAAGTATCTTTGTCTTTGGAGTGATAACAGCCTCAAGCTCCTCGGCTGTCAGCCTGAAATCATTTTCCTCCTTGAGCTCCACAATCACAGGTGTGCCACCTGCCAGCACAGTACATGGCACATATGAAACATAGCTTGGCTGTGGGATAACCACCTCATCTCCCGCATCGAGCATGGCGCGCAGTGCGATATCTATAGCCTCGCTGCCACCGACAGTTACCATGATCTCTTTGTTGTAATCATATGTCATGCCGTATCTTCTGTCGAGATATTTTGCAATCTCAATCTTTAACTCCTTGAGTCCTGCATTTGAGGTGTAGAAGGTGCGTCCCTTTTCAAGGGAATATATTCCCTCATCCCTGATATGCCACGGTGTGTCAAAATCAGGCTCACCTACTCCGAGCGAAATCGCATCCTTCATCTCGCTCACTATATCAAAAAACTTACGGATGCCCGATGGCTGGATAGTCTTTATTGTACTGGATAAAGGGTCTCTCATTATGACATAATTCCCCTTTCATCGGATTTGACAGGTGCCGCCATGATAGTTCCATGGTCCTTGTATTTCTTCAGAATAAAGTTTGTCTTTGTCGAAAGCACCTGATCCAGTGTAGAAAGCTTATCTGTCACAAACTGTGATACCTCGCGCAGAGTCTTGCCCTCGAGTGTGACCATGAGGTCGAAGCCGCCTGAGATAAGGTATACAGACTTCACCTCAGGATAGTTGTATATACGCTCGGCAATCTTGTCAAAGCCCATGCCGCGCTGTGGTGTCACTCTGACCTCTATCATGGCTGTGACCTTCTCAAGACCTGCCTTGTCCCAGTCAATCAGTGTGTGATATCCGCAGATGACATTTTCCTGCTCCATCGCTGCAATCTCGTTTGCCACACTTGCCTCATCCACTCCAAGCATGATTGCAAGCTCCTTCAGGTTTATCCTGCTGTTTTTCTCTATAAATGTTAATATCTTTTCTCTCATGATATATAATCTCCTGATTCAAATATGTTAGTTGAAAACCTTGTATATCTCGTCAGTCTGGGCAGTCTCCAAAAAACGTCTCTCCTCGCCGGAAATCAGTACTCTGTCGTTTGAATCGGTTGCCGCACCGACTATAACAGCATTTTGTCCTGTTTTCTCAAGCTCTCTGACCACGCGGGTACCATCTGTAGCTGCGATTATCAGACTTCCTCCTGACAAAAGCTTATACGGGTTTATGTCAAAAAATTCACTTATTTCAATCGTATCCTGCCTGACAGGGAGCTTCTTTAAATCGATATCAAGACCAATTCCCGAAGCCTCTGCCATATCCCAGAGTGCTCCAAAAATGCCTCCCTGCGAAGCGTCATGGATTGCCGCCACACCGGCGTCAATCGCGGATGCAGCCTCCCTTGCAGTGGAAATATGGTCTATATAAGCTGCTGATTTATCTATAAATGCCTTGGAAAATCTCGTTTCAAGCTCGGCTCTTTTCTCATTTGCAAGAATTGCGGTGCCCTCAAGCCCCACATAGCCTGTCACTATTATGTCCATGCCGGGTGCTGCTTTAGATGATGGTGTGAGCATCTGCTCACAGGCCTCACCTATTGCTGTAACTGTCACCACGATATTCTTCACCGCACGGCTCACCTGTGTATGTCCGCCAAGCACCACAATGCCTGCTTTCTCACATACAGCATCAATCGCTCTCACCGTCTCTCGAAGCACGGCTTCGTTTTCTGTGGTAGGTACAAGCAGTGCCAGCTCTATCCCAACAGGGCCTGCCCCCATGGCATAAATATTGTTCAATGCATCATAAACTGCGCAGTTAGCACGCACATGCTTATCCGATACATCAAGCGTGAACGTCTGAGTAGCAGTAACTAACTTGGTTTTGCCGCCTGCCTGCATGGAAATCACCGCACAGTCCTCACCTACTGCCGGTTTAAAAAGTATTCTGTCGCTTGTGGTATGAAGTTGTTTTAAGACAGAGCGCTTTAAAACCGACTCTGATATTTTACCGTTTTTCATGTGTTTTCCTGTTCCTAATAATAATATGATATGAGGGCATTTACTGCGTCTGTGCTCCCTGTGTCTGTCCTGCCGGCTGCTGCGGCTGCGTGCTCTGTGTCTGACCTGCTGCATTCGGATCTGTAGTCTGTGTCTGCGCGCCCTGTGTCTGTCCTGCTGCATTCGGGTCTGTCGTCTGTGTCTGCGCTGCCTGTGCCGCTGCTGCCTGTGCCGCTGCTGCCGCAGATGCAGCAATAGATTTAACCGAGCCCTCATCATTAGCCGCTGCTGCCGCCTGAAGCTGCGCAACAACCTCCGCTGATGCTCCTGCTGTACCAACCGTCACGATTTTCGGTGATGACTTGTACTTGCTGTTGTTGAATACCTCATCACTCTGCACTGTACCATCGACTGTGACCGTCTTCCAAAGCCTTGCAGTCACTCCCTTATGCGCAGACTGCTCGGTGTTGAAATAACCGATTGGCTGACCTGCATCAAAATTAAACTGCGTAACCGGATCCTCCTCGGAAAGAGTCTCACTTCTAAAAGAAATTTCCCTGTTTGCGGGCCTCGTCTCCACTCCGTACACATTGAAGGTAATGATTCCCCCACTGCAATAGCCCTCTATATATACCGGATTATCCAGATTATTTTTAAACTTAAGATCCTTGTAGGTACCTGCGATTGCCGCATCGTCAGATGGCTTTACGTAGCTTACTATCATGGAATGGTTATAGCGCTGCACTATATCGAGCTCAGCCCTTATAACCGCATTGTAGAGTGTGGTAGCAACCTGACACACGCCTCCACCTACCGAGTCCACTACCTGACCGTTCTCATATGCGCCTGCTATCTGATAGCCGTTGTCAGTTGTGATAGGGCTTATAGCCTCGTAAACCGAAAACTGCTCACCCGGATATATGACACTGCCGTTTATCAGGCTGCACGCGTTCTTTACATTGGCTGCACGCCCTGCTGCCGAGCTGCTGAAATCTGTAGAAAAGCCTCCCAGATTATCCTTAATCTTTGAAAGCTCCTCCTTTGAGCCCCTCGGCTGAACCGTATTTGTGACCAGCTCTATCTCATTCGCCGAACCATCCCAGCTATTCTGCAAAAAGTCATTTATGGCATAGACGGATTTTACCACATCCACCTCTTTGCCTTCCTGTCCCGGAACAAAATCGAAGCTGTCACCGTTTCTCTGCAGTGAATTGTCAACTGCCTTTATATTGAGCTCATCGCTCTTGTCATAAATCATATTTGCGGTCTTTTGTTTATCAACCGACAGATACATATTGACGGCAACATTGCCCTTTTTGAGCTCCTCTGACTCCACAAATCTGTCAATCAGGCTGCCCTCATGGCATACTGAAAGAGCCTCATCCACCGCTGCATCAGTGTCCGCCGAAACAGACATTTCCTGTGCTGTTGCATCAAATGAACTATTGGCACCCTTTAATGAAAAGGATGTATCCTTTATGCTGTCAACATAGGCATCAACTGCTTTTTTTGCTTCTTCCTTTGTCATACCGCCTACATCCACACTGCCAATGCACACACCCTCTGTAATTGTCTGTACCTTTGCCTTCTTTGTGCCTGACGAACCGCTTGCATATGCACTTACCATGCCTGATGCTGCCACAAGCACAAATGCCATTGTACCCAGTAATAATGCTTTTTTATTAATCTTCATTTCCGCTTCCTTTTCCTGAGGCTGTTAAAAGCGCCCCTGTCATCGCTTAACTGAACTGCATTTTATATCATATTATCATATTTTTTCCATATTTCAAGAAAAGCTATACAAGACTTGACACAAATGTTGTCACAAGCATCGCTGCTATAACCACTATTATCACTATAGCAACCACCTTCTGATTTCTTTTTTTATTAAAATCGTACATACTATTCACCTCTGTTCAAAAATGAGTTATACTATTTTCATATATGAGAAAGGATTTTCCAACATATGATTCCAATTTGTCTAATTTTGTTCATTTTATTTATTGCAGTGATTACTTTTGCCATAAAGAGGGCTGATTCTGCCCAGGCAAAAGTCACCGAGGAGTTCTGGGAGAAGGAGCGCAAAGCCAACTCAACCCTCCGCGGAGATACCACTGACCTGTGTTATATTACCATACCGGAAAAGTTTTTTCCATTAAATAATGATAAAATAAATGATTTAAGGGATAAAACCCTTGTCAATCTCACCGGAATGACAAACACTGATTTAAAGCTTAAATATGGCATTCTCAATTTTAAAAAGCTGTCTGAATATGATGATAACTTCACGAAATTTGTTTCAATGCTGCCAGACTATTACAATAGGCTTAAGGAGGCAGGCTATGAATCGCTGGCCAATGAACTGCTTGAATTTGCGGTGGAGCAGGGTGCTGATTCAAAGAGCGTATACAGCCTGTTAGCCAACGCCTTCATCAGTATGTCAAAAGCTGACCGGCTTGCAGAGCTTATCGAGAAAGCAAAACAGCTCAATTCTCTTTCAAGGGATGGAATCGTTTCTATGCTTGAGAGCCTACAGACTGATGCCGCCTCGGCAGGTAATTAATTTGCGTTATAGCTTATTGTATTATAATTTATTGTATTGAAACTTATTCCGAGCCATCCACACACCTATTAATATATCTGCTACGATATTCATCGTACAGCCTTGAGGCCTGACTTCTGGTCAGGTTATCCCACGATATGACATCTGCTATCCCATACTCAGCCATCAGCTCCTTTAGCTGTCTGACCTGATGTGCTGTGGCAGGTGTCTGTTTTTTTGCCTTGTATACAAGTGGCTTTGACTCCACCGTATCTCCCTTTTCATCCATCAGTTCAAGCAGCTTTTCAAATATCTGCTTTGTCTCTATCGCATCATCGAGCGCCCTGTGGGCATTTTCCCTGCTCACACCAAAATACTCGCACAAATCCTCCAGCTTCTTTGACTGCTCAGCCGGCAGACATTTTCTGGCTATTTTCAGTGTGTCATATGCATTCAGCGAGAGTGTTCGCTTGTGATTTACCGCCCACTGCTTTAAAAAGCTGTAATCAAAGGTCACATTCTGCCCGAGTATGATATCATCCCCGATAAAATTAAGCAGGTTATCCACAGCCTCGTCCATATCTGCCGCGTTTTCCACATCAGAGTCGGTGATTCCGGTTAATTCCTGCACACGCTGTGGAATATGCTGCTTTGGATTTACCAGTGTGGATATCGTATCCACTATCCTGCCGCCACGCACACGTGCCGCACCTATCTCTATTATCTTGTCATTTTTAGCTGAAAGACCTGTCATTTCCAGGTCAATCACCGTATAATTTTTTATATTATCTATGTTGCTCATATTTTAGTCCGTAAACCTTTCCGGCTTTTACCACTATAGTCATATCGTTTTACTGCTATTCTACATACTCCACCATGGCCTGATGATCAAGCGGGTCTCTCATGTCGTAGTGGAAAAGCGCCCACACCGGCTCCTTATGATACTTTGGCAGCTCATCCAGCTTGCGCGTGTGCTTGTCAGGAAAAATATAGTGGAACGGCTCCACATGTGACAGCTTTCCATTCTTACAGTATGCATGTGTCATGTGCTTGAAGCTTCCTATATCTGTGGCCCACACCGGGCGGCTCTTGCAGTTCTCACGATAGTACAAATCAAAGATGAGTGACTCCTGAATCATGCTGTAAATCTGCGCTTTTTCATCAAAATCAGTATTTTCTCTATCTATAGCATGTTCGTCACAATCAGTATTTTCTCTATCTATGGCATGTTCGTCACAATCAGTATTTTCTCTATCTCCGGCATTTTCGGATAAACCCACAGAAGTCATAGCGTCGCTGTCACAGCCATGCAGGTATAAAGCCAGAAATTCAAGCAGTATCTCACACCTTCTGATGCGCGAATGGCTCATTCCAAAATAGCCGTTTGCCTCATAAAAATCTCCAAGCTCCTGAAAAAACTCAAACGCACTGTCAAAGATACACTCCATGAGCTTCATTGTAATCTCAAACTGTCCGCTGTTGTAATACACCTCAAGCATCTCCTCGACGCGCTTAATCTTTATCACATCATCAAACGAAAGCCACTTCGTGGACATGACCTCATACGGAGGCCTGTCATGATACACAATACCATATTCCGCGGCATGCTCAAACATGTATGAGCCCTTGAGCACCTTTAAAAATCCAAGCTGCAGCTGGTTTGGCTTAAGCTCATAAATCTCATCAAAGGAACGCCCAAAGCTGTCATAATCCTCATACGGCAGTCCAGCTATCAGATCCAGATGCTCATGGATATTGTTGCCACTTTGAATGAGCCGCACAACCTCCTTAAGCCTCTCAAGCTTCATAGTCCTGTGAATCTCCTTAATTGTGACCTCATTGGTGGACTGCACACCGATTTCAAGCTGTATAAGCCCCGGCCTCATATCAGAAATCAGCTCAAGCTCCTCCTGATTCAGCAGATCCGCTGATATCTCAAAGTGAAAGTTTGTCACACCATTGTCATTTGCCTTTATAAAGCGCCACAGCTCCATGGCATGAGCATGATTGCAGTTGAAGGTTCTGTCCACAAACTTAATCTGCGGCACCTTCTGGTCTATGAAAAACTTAAGCTCCCTTTTGACAATCCGAGTATCCCTGAAACGCAGTGTCTTATCCACCGATGACAGACAATAGCTGCATGAAAACGGGCATCCCCTGCTGCTCTCGTAGTAGATGATGCGATTTGAAAAATCATCAAGCGTATCATAGCAGAATGGGATTTCACTCATGTTTTTGATTGGGCGTGGACTTGTGAATACTATTTCACCGGCTTTATTGCCTCCTATGTTGTTCACACTTGTACTATTACCTGTGCTGTTTTTTCTGAAAGCAATGCCTGCAATATCACTCAGATTTCTTTTATGCGCATAGTAACCGCACAGCTCTCTAAAGGTATCCTCACCCTCGCCTATCATCACACCGTCTATGTATGGATTTTCCCTCAGAAATGTCTCCACCTCGTAAGACACCTCAGGGCCTCCAACCCATATCGGCACTGACGGACAAAGCTTTTTATACTCGCGTGCAATATCAGTCACATAATCAATATTCCATATATAGCACGAAAAACAAAGTACGTCGGGCTTTTTCTTGTAAAGCTCCTCAAGAATGTAATCCTTCTGATTGTTTATCGTGTATTCCGCAAGCTCCACAGCATCCCTGTACTCCCCGGCACAGGCGCGCAGTGAGTAAACTGCGAGGTTTGAATGTATGTATTTTGCATTGATTGCTGTCAGTAAAATATTCATGGTTTCTCCTTAAAAAATGACCCTTGAATGTAGACTTTATGCGACATTCAAAGGTCTGCTTCGTATTATTGCAGCATCCGTTCAATTTTATTTTTTTAACGGCTGCATTGGTACAAATTCAATTTTCAACTGCATCCCCATTCCATGCGCAAGCCTCTTTAAAAGTTTCAAAGATGGATTTCTTGTACCATTCTCAAGCTTACTAATATCCGCCTGATCAATGCCTGTACGTGCCGCAAGCTCTTTTTGAGTCAAATTATTTTTAATGCGCGCATCTATCATAGCCCTTATAACATCCATCTCAGGCTGAAGATCGTCCCACTCTTTTTTTACGTCAGGATTTTTAAGCTGCTCCTGTAAATAATCATCATATCTCATATTATTTACCATGCCTTTCTATATAATCTCTTCTATATTTCTTAGCCTTTTCAATTTCACCAGCCGGTGTCCTCTGAGTTTTTTTAATGAATCCATGTGTCAGTACTATTCTTCCTTCATAATAGAAAAAATATAATACTCTCGAAATATCTGTTCCTACCTTAGCTCGCAATTCAAAAATCCCAAAACTCTTCTCCATTGTTCTCACAAAATATTATATGGCATTTTTACCATATTGTCAAATCAGTTACTTTAATTTACATCGTCATATTAACAAACCTGTCGTACATGCCGCTTGCAAACAGCACCATCATACCAATCGTGCAGATGACCGACAGCACAAAGCCTATTATCGATGTAATCATACCGGCAGTTGCTATTGTATTGTTATACTGCTTTGCCTTTTTTGACATTTGGGAAGCAAGCATGCCGACAATTCCAAGCCCCATCAGATAGCCAAAAAACGAGAAAATAATACTGCAAATGCCAAGCACCAGTGAAACCACTGCCAGCTTAGCGCCCTCCCTCTCGTCATCTATGATGGTCACATTGTTGTAAAGCATCTCAAGACGGATACGCCTTGACTTACGCAGCATAACAAGCATAGGAATACCGAGCACGACAAATGCAATACAGTTCATTGCCGAAAACTCATTAATCCTGTCGGCCACTCCGCCTCCCTCAAATATTCCCGATGATAAAAGTCCTCCCATATCTACAACAGTATGGAAAATGGCAAGCATCCAGAAATTACGTGTAGACGCGTATATCATGCAAAACAGCACACCCATGAGACCTGCTGAAATAACCTGTATCAGACAACTGCTGAACTTAACCCCTGCGCCCATATTGGAAAAATGCATCAATCCAAACAGTACGCCTCCCAAAACTACGGCTCCTGTGATTCCACCTTTCGTCTTTGGAAAAGCTCTCAGCAGCAGATTAAACACCACTCCTCTGAACACCAGCTCCTCAACGAGCCCTACAAGGCAGACCGCAATAACGAAAAAGATGATGTTGTAAAATGCCTTCACATCACCATGCTCACCCAAAAAGCACAAATAAATGCCTGAAACAACAGCATACAGACAGTACACTATGAAAAAACCGCCTGTGTATAAGCTTCTTGTCCATCCTGCTGCATTTTCCTTAAAGATATCCCACAGCCCAAATATATATGTGATGCCAAGAAAAATAACTAAAACAACTGTCTCCACAATAGCCTGCAGCAGATAATCATCCGCCTTTTCCATGCCCGGAATCATCCCCAAAACTTTTCCGCTCCACTGCAAGGGTGCAATGAAAATAAAAACTGCAAGAATGGCAAATATTATATTTGCCGGTGCCGAAAGGTTTCTCAATTTCTGTTTCATAACTTTAAATCTCCTCATTTGTGTTTAATTTGATATGAAAATATTCTATAGCATTTACTTTGACATTACAAGCTCCGGATAAGCAAAATTTCTGTCTATTGTTTTACCTGAATTGAGCACTCCGTCAATATCTAAAAAAATCAGCCATTTACGGTCTTTCCATAATGGTTAATGACACACCGATTTCTGCCACAAATGAGGAAATTGAGGATATAAAATGGACTTTCATAAGGACAAGAAAACCAAAGAAAAATATAAAAGCAAAAAGAAAGAGAGGGCTCATCATCCCTCTCTTTCTCGCCTATCAGTATGTCATCCACCGAAGTGTGCAACAGCCTGCTCAAGGCATACAGGTTGTCAACCGTCGGAAGGCTCTCACCGTTCTCCCATTTCGACACCGCCTGTCTTGTCACATTACATGCCTCAGCAATGT
>OGKG01001896.1_pt1 | contig 23537 bp, 17 predicted proteins | sample 1572201 | NCBI WGS metagenome assembly OGKG01 (sample SAMEA2582146, study PRJEB24529) | metagenome | biome: Human gut stool | place: China | collected 2011 | reverse complement strand
AAAACCCTGAAATATCAAGCGTTTGAGAAGAAATACAAGACTTAAATGGAGATATAAAAAGATGATTAAAGTATTATTTATTTGCCACGGCAACATTTGCCGTAGCACCATGGCTCAATATGTCATGCAATATTTAGTGGACAAGCGGGGCTTATCCGACTGTTTTTACATTGATTCTGCTGCCACCAGCAGAGAGGAAATCGGAAATGGGGTGCATCATGGAACCCGTGCGAAGTTGCGTGAGGTGGGAATCCCATGCGGAGATCATCGGGCACGACAGATGACACGTGGAGATTATGAGGAATATGATTATCTGATCGGCATGGATACCTGGAATATTCGCAATATGAACCGGATCGTTGGAGCGGATCCAGATCATAAGATCCATAAGCTGCTGGAGTATACGAACCGGGGTGGAGATATTGCGGATCCGTGGTATACCGGTAATTTTGATGAGACATATCGGGATGTGTCAGAGGGTTGCGAAGGGCTGCTTGCACATATCCTGAAGGAGGACATGGATTGAAACTGATACATTGTGCGGATCTGCATCTGGGTTCCAGAATGGAATCCGGACTGCCGCCTGCGAAGGCGCAGGAGAGGCGTATGGAACTGCTGCATACATTTGTGAATATGGTGGAACGTGCTTCCAGCGAAGGCGTGGAAGCTATGTTGCTTTGCGGAGATCTGTTTGATACGGAACAGGTGTCTGTCCGGACAAAGAGTGTGGTGAGAAATACGATCGAGGCACACCCGGAGATCATGTTTTATTATTTGCGAGGAAATCATGATCGGATGGAGCGGACATCCACAGAAAGGATACAAAATCTCCGCACATTTAATGACGGATGGACTACTTATGAGCAAGGAGACATTACCATTACCGGTATGGAATTATCAGGAGAATGGGATCCGACATGGGCTGATCAGCTGCAGGAGGAGCTTTCTGATTATCCGGGCAAACTACATGTCGTCATGCTTCATGGAATGGTCAGTGAATATGGTCAGGGAGAAGAAGGAATCGCACTTCGGGATCTGCGTGGACGGGGCATTGATTATCTGGCACTTGGGCATGTGCATTCTTTCCGACAGGAAAAGCTGGATGAACAGGGAATCTGGTGTTACAGCGGATGTCTGGAAGGCAGAGGGTTTGACGAGTGCGGAACGAAGGGTTATGTGATGCTGGAGATGGTGGCTCAGCATCTGGTGCCCACATTTGTGCTGGCGGCAAAGCGGACGCTGCGTGAGGTGGTGATTGAAGTCACAGAGACATATACAGAGCAGGAGATCATGGCTCAGATACAAGGGCAGTTAACAGAGATTCCGTCGCAGGATCTGATAAAAATAGTTCTGAAGGGGCAGGTAAGTCCGGAGTGTGATCTTGATCTGCTGTGGATGAAGCGGAAGCTGGAGTCCGATTATTATTTTCTGAAGATCAAGGATCAGACAAAGGTCGCAGTGCGAGCAGAGGATTATCAGTATGACCGGTCTTTGAAGGGTGAGTTTGTGAGGTTAGTTCAGGAGACAGATCTTTCAGAGGAAGATCAAAGCGAGATATTGAAGCTTGGGATACAGGCACTGAAGGGAGAGGCATAGCATGCAGATCAGACGGATACAGATTGCGGATTTTGGAAAACTGCATGATATGGAACTGGATTTTTCTGAAGGGTTTCAGACGATCACCGGCGAAAATGGCTGGGGGAAATCCACCATGGCGGCATTTATCAAAGCGATGCTGTATGGCATGGAAGCAACCACCAGACGTTCTCTTCTGGAAAATGAGAGACGTCATTATCAGCCCTGGCAGGGTGGAGCTTATGGTGGAAGTATGGAATTTACAGCTGGTGGAAAGACTTATCGTGCAGAGCGTACCTTTGGCAGCAAAGAAAAGGATGATATCTTTGCACTGTATGATCTGAGCACTGGACTTCTGAGCACTGACTATTCGGAGCGGCTGGGAGAAGAATTATTTCATATTGACCGTGGAGCCTGGGAACGGAGCTGCTATCTTGGACAGCGGAAGCTGGAAGTGCTGGTAAATGACAGTCTGCATGCAAGGCTCAGTCATGCAGAAGAGGATGCAGGCGATATTGAAAATTATGAGCGGGCAGCAGCGTCTCTGGAAGAGCGCATGAAGTTTCTGAAGAAGACGGGCAATCGAGGGGAGATTGCAAAGCTTCAGGAGGAACGAAGGCAGGTCAGAGAACAGATGGAGGCTTATGAGATTCAGCAGGAAAAGCTCTGGAAGGCGCAGCAGGAACTGTTGGAGAAGAGATTGAAGGAGCAGGAGGAGAAGCTTCAGGAAGCTAATGTGCGCCTTGCGGGATATGAGGAGCTTCCAATGAAAGAGCAGGAGCTTGATCGGCTGCGAGAGCAGATTTTCCGGTTTCAGGCTGCCCAGGAACGGGAGCAGACAGCGAAGCAGCAATATAAGCAGGCCCAGAAGCAGGAAGAGAGACGAAAAGCGGAATTGGAAGAGGTTCGTGAGTGTGCACAGGAGCAGAAATACAGCGACAGAAAATGGATGCTGACAGGTGTGACTGGTCTGATCGTGATGTTGACGGGTATTGTGTTGATGGTATGTTGCTTTTCAGATATCATATTCATGACAGCACTGCTTGGCATTTTGATACTGCTCGGTCTTGCCTCGACAATCACCTCATTTCTCCAGTTATCCAGAAATCAGCGTTCCTGTCATCTTGCAAAAGAGATCTACAACCAACGTGTGGCAGAACTGCAGCAGTATCAGAAGCAGAGCAAGCAGTTGAAAAAGCAGTGGGATGAGGCAGAAGCAGAGAGAAAAGAACAGGAGCAGGATCCGATTCTGCAAAAGCTTCGGAAAGCAACGGGCTATGTCATGGAGCAGCTTCCAGACGCAGAGACACTGGAGCAGTGCTGGCAGCGGGAACGGGAGCGGAGCAGGGAGTTTCAGAATCTACGTCAGAGCTGTGAGAATCATCGAAAAGAGGTACGGAAATGTCAACAGGAACTGGATTCCTATGAACAGCAGGGAAAACATGTGGGACAGACGGAGGTTCGTCTGGAACTGGAAGAAAAACTGACGGATTTATCGGAGCAGATTCAGGAGTTGGAGCGAAAATACGAACTGCTATCCCGAACGCTGGAACTCCTGAAGACAGCCAGAGATCGATTCCTGGGAAGATATCTGACCACACTGAAGGAAAAAACAGCGGAGTATCTTGCTATTCTGGAACCGGCATGGAAGGACAGTATTGAGATGGATGTGAATCTGAAGCTTCGGATCCGTCAGCAGGGACTCCTGCGTGATCCGGAATATTTCAGCACTGGCTGGCAGGACCTGTTTCGGTTGGCGCAACGGTTTGCGCTGATGGATGCGTTGTGCGAAGGAGAATCATCGATGGCAATCCTGGATGACCCCTTTGTGAATCTGGATGAAGAGAAGCGGGCGCGGACACTGGAATTATTGAATCAAATAGGAAAACAGCGGCAGATTATTTATTTTACCTGCCGTCGTTAAGATCAGGGAACATCATTCGTTTTTGCGTGTGAACAGCGGATGATGTTTTCTTGCGTAAAGATATGTAATTGTGTGGATCAATGTGGTCAGGATCCATGAGGTAGCATAGCAAAGGTACAATACCTGCTGGGTCGGGAACCAGGTAAATATGGTGGCAAGCCAGATGATCCGGTACAGACAGGCACCGGAGACAGCCACCAGCATGGGTGTGATCGCGTATCCAAGGCCGCGCATAACACCCATGACCACTTCCATGATACCGCATAGAAAATACGGCATGGCGATCCAGAACATTCGGATCTGTCCGGCAGAGATCACAGCTGGATCTGTGGAGTAGATGGATAGAAGCTGTCTGGAAAACAGATTGGCAGTACCACCCATAAGGATACCGGTTACAGTGACAAGTCCTAAGCAGGAGAAAAGGATCTTATTGATCCGTTCAGGTTTTCCGGCACCGTTATTCTGGCTTACGAAGCTGACCGTTGCCTGATGAACTCCATTCATGGAAATATATACAAAATTTTCGATACTGGCAGAAGCACTGCTGCCGGCCATGACTACTGAACCAAAGGAGTTGATGGAGGACTGGATCAGCACATTGGAGAAGGAAAACATACCACTCTGGATTCCGGCTGGCAGCCCAATCCGCAGCATGCGGAACAACTGATCTTTCTGAATATACAGCTTTCGGATGTTCAGGTGACAGGGGCCATCTGTCCGGCACAGACAATTCAGGATCAGAACGGCACTTAAGGTCTCTGACAGGATCGTTGCCAGAGCAACACCGGCCACATCCATGTGAAGCAAGATCACAAAGATCAGGTTCAGGACTACATTTAGCACTCCTGCAGCAGACAGAAAATAAAGCGGCCGCTTGGTATCGCCCATGGCACGCAGGATTGCACTGCCGAAATTATATGCCATGTTGGAAGGCATACCAATAAAAATGATCATTAAATATAGAGAAGCTTTATCAATGACATCGGCAGGAGTCCCCATCCATTGGAGCATTGGTCGACCAAATAAAAATCCCAATAGAATCATAGCAGATCCAGATAAAATACTGACACTGACGGCTGTGTGGATGCCGTCTTTCGTTCCCTGATCGTCCTGGTTTCCAAGGGTTCGTGCCACATTTACATTGGCTCCGATGGAAAATCCGATAAATAATGTGGTCAGCAGGCTTAAAAGCTCAGTAGTGGAACCTACAGCTGCCAGGGAAGTACTTCCGGCAAAACGGCCAACCACGATCACATCCGCAGCATTGAACAGAAGCTGCAGACAGCTTGACAGCATCAAAGGCAAACTAAATGCAATGACCTTTTGTAAGACCGGGCCATTGCACATATCCATTTTACAGGATTCTTTTGACATCATTGTCCCCTCCATTTTCTGCGATATTCTCTTGCAGTGATTCCTTCTGCTTTTTGAAATACTTTATTGAAATAGCTGTTGTCTTCGATTCCGCAGGCTCGGGCGATCGCTTCAATCTGCTGATCACTGAAACGTAATAGTTCTTTGGCTTTCGTGATCCGTTGGGAATTGACATAACTTCCAACGGTGATTCCGAAGGCTTTTTTGAATTCCCGCGACATATGGTATTTGCTGATATAGAACAGGTTTGCCAGTTCATCAAGGGATATTTTTTCAGTAAAATGCTCATCCAGAAATCCACGAATTTCCAGAAGTTTAGAGGTGATATGATCCTCTTTTTTTACAGGAATTTCAGTCTGCCAGGTCAGAATCTGTGTGACCAGACGGTGCAGCAGTTCATTTTCCAGCAGCTCTCGGTTACCGGCACGATTTTTCTCCAGGATCAGTATCTGCTCCAGGATGGACTGAAAATCGGAAGGGCTGTCCGGATGAAAGACAGAAGCCTTCTGGTGACGGGTAAAATAAGCATGATATCCGGACATTGCAGTTCCGTAAAAATGTACCCACAGGAGAGTCCAGGGATCGTCCTCGCTGCTTTCGTGAGCATAAGGTTCCTGACAATCCAGAAAGATATGATCGCCAGGACCGATTTCCCAGAGGTTCTTTCCGATAGTGACTGTTCCGCGGCCGGACAATACAATAAAGAAAAGATAGGATTCCAGATGGGACCGACGGCTGATATGACGGTCCCGGCTCTTGAGCCGTCCAGTTTCCTGAATATACAGAAGATTCTGACGGGCAAATGAGCTTGGCGTATGGATATAGCGACAGATCTGATCATTTTGTAAAATTACTGCCATGAACATACCTCCAGGAGTAAAATATATAGGAGCAATATAATACTATTTTTTCGCAAGGATTTACATAGATTTCTTATATTTTCTATCTTATAATATAGTCCGGTTTTTGTAAAGTAAATACAAGTTATTACTATTTTTTAGGAGGAATATATGAGTAAAAAAGCATTGATCACAGGTATCACCGGACAGGATGGTTCTTTCCTTGCAGAGTTTCTGCTGGGAAAAGGGTATGAGGTACACGGCATTACCCGCCGTTCTTCTTTGGCAAACACTGGAAGAATCGACCATCTGTTGGAGAAACATGCAGTGACTCTTCATGATGGAGATCTGTCTGATTCATCCAGTCTGATCCGTATTATCGGAGAGGTACAGCCAGATGAGATCTACAACCTGGCTGCACAGAGCCATGTACAGGTAAGCTTCGATGTACCGGAGTATTCAGGAGATGTAGACGCACTTGGCGTCTTAAGAATTCTGGAGGCTGTCAGAATCACCGGTCTTACCAAGAAAACGAAGATCTATCAGGCATCCACTTCTGAGCTTTACGGAAAAGTTGAGGAGGTTCCGCAGCGTGAGACCACTCCGTTCCATCCGTACAGCCCGTATGCAGTAGCAAAACAGTATGGCTTCTGGATCGTGAAGGAATACAGAGAAGCATATGGTATGTTTGCTGTAAACGGAATCCTGTTCAATCATGAGTCTGAGCGTCGTGGAGAGAATTTTGTAACCAGAAAGATCACTCTGGCAGCAGGAAGAATCGCTTGTGGTATTCAGGATCACCTGGAGCTTGGAAATATGGATTCTTTAAGAGACTGGGGATATGCCAAGGATTATGTAGAGTGTATGTGGCTGATGCTGCAGCATGAGACTCCGGAAGATTTTGTTATCGCAACCGGAGAGCAGCATACGGTACGTGATTTCACTGAGCGCGCATTCAAAGCAGTTGGCATCGACCTTCGTTGGGAAGGAACCGGCATTGATGAGAAGGGTTATGATGTGAAGACCGGAAAGATGCTGGTATGCGTCAACAAAGCATGGTTCCGTCCGACCGACGTGGATAATCTGTGGGGAGATCCGACCAAGGCGAAGACGGTTCTTGGATGGAATCCGCAGACCACCACTTACCAGGAACTGGTAGAAATCATGGCAAAACATGACCTGGAGCTGGCAAAGAGAGAAGCAGCATTAAGAAACGTGCAGTAGACAGGAGAGAGAAAATCATGATGAATAAAGATGGAAAGATTTATGTAGCAGGTCACCGGGGAATGGTAGGTTCTGCCATCGTACGTTCTCTGGAGAGAAACGGATACCACAATATTATTACCAGAACCCATAAAGAACTGGACCTGACCCGTCAGGATCAGGTGGAAAAATTCTTCGCAGAGGAGAAGCCGGATTATGTATTTCTGGCTGCTGCAAAAGTAGGTGGAATCGTCGCAAACAGCGAAGCTCTGGCTGACTTTATGTATGACAATATGATCCTTGAGATGAATGTGATCCACGAAGCATGGAAAAATAACTGTAAAAAGCTTCTGTTCCTTGGATCCAGCTGTATTTATCCGAGAATGGCTCCGCAGCCGATGAAAGAGAACTGTCTGCTGACTTCTGAACTGGAGAAGACCAACGAGGCTTATGCACTGGCAAAGATCAGTGGTCTGAAATACTGCGAGTTCCTGAACCGTCAGTACGGAACCGATTATATCAGCTGTATGCCGACCAATCTGTACGGACCGAATGATAACTATCATCCGACCCACAGCCATGTACTTCCGGCACTGATCCGTCGTTTTCATGAAGCAAAAGAGCAGGGACTGACCGAGGTTACCTGCTGGGGTACTGGTTCACCGCTTCGTGAGTTCCTGTATGTGGATGATCTGGCAGATGGCTGTGTTTATCTGATGAATAACTACAGTGGAAATGAGACTGTCAACATGGGTACCGGAAAAGAGCTGACCATTAAGGAACTGACGGAACTGGTGGCAAAAGTGGTTGGTTATACAGGAGAGATCAAATGGGATCCGTCCAAGCCGGATGGAACACCGAGAAAGCTTCTGGATGTATCCAAGCTGGAAGGTCTGGGCTTCCATTATAAGACTGAGCTGGAAGAGGGAATCCGTCTGACTTACGAAGATTTCCTTCACAATCCCATGAGAGCAGAGAGATAGGAGCCGGTATGAAACATTATGGAGTGATTATGGCCGGTGGTGGAGGAACCCGTTTCTGGCCGTTGAGCCGTCAGGCAATGCCGAAGCAGATGCTGAATCTAAGCGGCAAAGATCGGATGATCAATGAGACAATCGATCGTCTGGATGGTGTCATCGAGAAAAGTGATATGTTTATCGTGACAAATGAGAAACAGGCAGGAAAGATGTTAGAGTGTGTGGATGGCAGAATTGCAAAAGACCACATTCTGGCAGAGCCGTCTGCAAGAAATACGGCAGCATGCATCGGATATGCAGCTATGGAGATCGTCAAAAAATATGGTGATGGCATCATGTGTATCTTTCCGTCAGATCATTTTGTGAAGAAAGAGGCTGCTTTTAAGGAAATCCTTGGTGAAGCGATCAAGGCAGCAGAGGAGCAGGATAAGCTGATCACCATCGGCATTGCTCCGACCTTCCCATCCACAGGCTATGGCTATATTAAATTTGATAAAAAAGAAGATGCCATTGCCCGCAAGGTAGAGGAATTCAAGGAAAAACCGGATCTTGAGACGGCGAAAGCCTATGTAGAGAGCGGCAACTATGCCTGGAACAGTGGAATGTTTGTGTGGAAAGCGTCTACCATCCTGAAGAAGTTTGAGCGTCTCCTGCCGGATATTTATGAGTGTCTGGTGAAGATCGGGGATGCTATGAATACTCCGGAAGAAGAGAATGTGATACAGGAGATCTATCCGGTGATCCCGAAAATTTCCATTGATTACGGTATTATGGAACGTTCTTCTGACGTTCTGGTGTTATCCGGTGATTTCGGCTGGAACGATGTGGGAAGCTGGGATATGATGAAGGTCATCTACGATGCGGACCAGAATGGAAATATCATTGTAGGAGATCAGGTGAACATTGATACAACAAACACAATTTCTTTTTCTACTGGAAAAATGATTGCGACCATTGGCGTGGATAATCTTGTTGTTGTGGAAACGGAAGATGCTGTCTTAGTATGCAGCAAAGACCGGGTGCAGGATGTGAAGAAAGTAGTAGATACGTTACAGGAGCAGGGAAAGACAGAACTGCTGTAGAACATGCTCAGTTTGGAAATTTTGACCAGCATCATTTTATACAGGGAGCGTAAGTATGGATTATAAAGCAAAATATGAGCAGTGGTGTCAGGATCCGATTTTTGATCAGAAGACAAAAGAAGAACTGAAAGCCATTGCAGGAGATGAAAAAGAGATAGAAGATCGTTTTTATAAAGATCTTTCCTTTGGAACAGGTGGACTTCGCGGCGTGATCGGAGCTGGAACCAACCGGATGAATGTGTATACGGTGACCAAGGCAACGCAGGGTCTGGCTAATTATATTAAAAAACAGGGCGGCGAGGATAAAGGTGTGGCAATCGCATTTGATTCCCGTCACATGTCTGTGGAATTTTCTGAGAAGGCAGCGCTGTGTCTCAATGCCAACGGAATCAAGACCTATCGTTTTGAGACGCTCAGACCGACTCCGGAGCTTTCCTTTGCCTTGAGAGAACTTCATTGTATCGCAGGTATTGTTGTGACTGCCAGTCACAATCCGCCAGAGTATAATGGATACAAGGTATATTGGGAGGATGGCGCACAGATCACAGCACCGAAGGATAAAGAGATCATCGCAGAAGTGAATGCAGTGACTGATTTTGCTTCCATCAAGATGATGGATCGTGCAGAGGCAGAAGAGAAGGGATTGTTCCATGTGATCGGAAAAGAGATTGATGATCGTTACATGGAAGAGCTGAAAAAGCTGGTCTTAAGTCCGGATGTGATCAAAGAGATGGCTGACAGCCTGAAGATTGTCTATACACCGCTCCATGGAACCGGTAATCTTCCAGTCCGGCGCGTGCTCAAAGAGCTTGGGTTCACGCAGGTACAGGTGGTTCCTGAGCAGGAACTGCCGGATGGAGATTTTCCAACTGTGTCTTATCCGAACCCGGAAGATCCGAAAGCATTTGCGCTGGCTCTGGAACTGGCAAAGAAGACAGATGCGGATCTGGTTCTGGCAACAGACCCGGATGCAGATCGCCTTGGTATTTATGCAAAAGATTCCAAAACCGGAAATTATATGCCATTTACCGGAAATATGTCTGGTCTTCTGATCGCTGAGTATGAGCTGAGCACCAGAAAAGAGACGGGGCGTCTGCCAAAAGATGGTGCACTGGTGACTACCATCGTATCTTCCAATATGGCAGAAGCAATCGGAAAAGAGTATGGCATTGATGTGATTGAAGTCCTGACCGGATTCAAATACATTGGGGAGCAGATCAAGTTCTTTGAGCAGGATCATTCTCATACCTTCCTCTTTGGATACGAGGAGAGCTACGGTTGTCTGGTAGGAACCCATGCAAGAGATAAGGATGCGGTTGTGGCTGTAATGGCTTTATGTGAGGCTGCGGCTTACTACAAGAAGCAGGGTCTGACATTGTGGGATCAGATGCTGAAGATCTATGAAAAATATGGATATTACAAGGAAACTCTGGTATCTGTTACCATGAAAGGTGTGGATGGAGCTGAGAAGATCCAGAGCATTCTGAAGCAGATGCGCGAAAATCCGCTGAAACAGATCGGTGACTACAAGGTACTGGCTGTGAGAGATTATGATGCGGACACCAGACTGGATATGGAGACGGGCAAGGTAACTGCCACAGGTCTGCCGAAATCCAATGTACTTTATTATGAACTGGAGCATGATGCATGGTGTTGTGTGCGTCCTTCCGGTACAGAGCCGAAAGTGAAATTCTACATGGGTGTGAAGGAAGAAGGACTTACACAGGCTGAGCATGCTCTGGAAGGCCTTAAAGAAGCCATGACAAAGATTGTACAGTAACACCCATTTCGGAGAAGATATATGAAATGTATTGTGCTGGCGGGAGGAAGCGGGGACCGTTTATGGCCCCTCTCCCGCAAAAATTATCCCAAACAGTTTATTCATATCAAGGAAAACCGCTCCTTGTTTCAGGAGACTATTGCCAGAAATATCCCATTTTGTGAGGAATTTTATATTATTACATCCAATCGGTATGCCAATATCGTAGAAGGACAGCTGCAGGTCTTTCAGGGACTTCGTTATCGATGCTTTTACGAGGAAGAGGGTAAGAAAACTGCCCCTGCGGTAGCTATTGCCTGTCTGTGTGACAACCGTTCAGAGGATTATCTGGTGGTATCCACAGACCATATGATCGAAGGTGGAGATTATAAGGGCGCCATCGCAAAGGGTCGGGAATATATTCCACAGGGAAAGATCGTGTGTCTTGGCATTCCTGCCTGGCGGTTTGAGCCTGGATATGGATACTTCAGACAGGTGGAAGAACGGACAGAGTTTCGGCACAGCGATATGACAGAAGAGATCCCGGCAGGAGAAAAATGGTACTATGATACCGGAATCTTATTGTTTAATGGTGGGGATTTTCTTCATGAACTGTCCAGAAAATCACCGGCTCTCTATGCTCAGATCAGAGAATGTGTGGATCAGCTTGATACCTACGGGAGAAATGTTCTGGTGCCGGGCAGACTTGTGGAAGAACTGGAGCCGGTAAGCATTGGACGGGCAGTGACCAGTGTGTCAGATAAAGTGTTGCTTTTACAGGCAGATTTCAACTGGAAAAGAATCATGACGCTGGAGTCATTGGATCAGTATTATCATGGAGAGGATTCCGGCCGGGTGATCCGTAATGCCTGTGAAAATGTGTCAGTGATGAATGAAGCGGCGCATCAGCTGGTGGTTGCCAATGGATTGGAAGATGTGATCATTGTCAACACAGCAGATGCGGTCTATGTGTCCCGAAAGAGCGAAGCGGATCAGATCAAGAGCATTATTCGGGAGAATTACGAGAAGCAGCAGTCTTATTTTGATGAGGGAACAGTCTATTATACCCCTTGGGGCATCAAAGAGACCATACATTACGGGGATTCCTGTAAGGTAAAGAAGATCACGATTTTTCCGGGAAAAGAGCTGTCCAGACATGTGCATAAGCTTCGGACAGAGCATTGGTCTGTGATCAGTGGAGTCGCAACCATTCAGCTGGATGAACAGATGGGTGAGTATGGATCAGGTGAAAGTATCTCTGTGCCCATGGGAACACCTCATCAGATCGCCAACCGGGGAACGGAAGATCTCGTAGTCATTGAAGTAAGTGTAGGTGAGCTGGAATATGGTCATGGAAATGATCTGACCCGCCTGGCAGGTCAGTCTATTGTGAAGACGGACTGTGATGAGATCGTTCGCATGGAGCCTGCTTTTAAGGACAATCTCTGGGGAGGTACCCGTCTGCGGGATGTCTACGGCAAGAAATGCGACTATGATATTGTAGCGGAGAGCTGGGAATTGTCCACACATAAAGCCGGTCAGAGTATCGTTGCTACGGGAAAAAATAAAGGTCTTATGCTGGGTGAGTATATCAACCGGTTTGGCAGAGGTATATTAGGCTGGAAATGTGATCCTTATGAGCGATTTCCGCTTCTGATCAAGTTTATTGATTCCAGAGAAAGTCTTTCTATTCAGGTGCATCCTGGGGATGATTATGCACTGCAGAAGGAAGACGAATATGGAAAAAATGAACTGTGGTATGTGGTAGATTGTGAACCGGAGTCTTATCTGTATTGTGGATTTTCCAGAGACACAGATGAGGCAGAGGTGCGCCGCCGGATCGAGGATGGTACACTGACGGAGATCCTGAATAAGATTCCTGTAAAAAAGGGAGACAGTTATTTTATTGAAAATGGAACGGTTCATGCCATTGGACCAGGTGTACTGATCTGTGAGATCCAGCAGAGTTCTAATGTGACATACCGTCTGTATGATTACCAGAGACGCGACAAATACGGAGAACTGCGGGAACTGCATATTGACAAGGCCATGGAGGTGACGAATTTCCATGAGAAAGATATGGAAGCCGCCAAGACCATGGAATGCAAATACTTTTCGATTGAGAAAAGCGTGTTTGATGGAGAGGTTTCCTTTAATCTGGATGACTCCAGCTTCCGTGCCTTTGTGGTACTGGAGGGAGGCGGTCAGGTATCCTGTGGAGAGGAGTCATTAGCCTACCGTCCGGCGGACTGCTTTTTTGTTCCTGCAGGCAAGAAAACCGTTGTTTTTCATGGTTGCGGAACGGTATTGAAGGTTCAGGTCTAACAGGTTCTTAAGATTTATTTAAGATGACTGCAGATGATTGACACTGCTGGAACAGATTGTATATAATTCAGAAAGGAGGAGCTTTTGTGAGCTTCTCCTTTATATACATTAGATGAACAGGATATAAGTGCAGTGGTATTTTCAAGTATTGATTTTTTATTTAAATTTTTACCGATTTTTTTTGTGATCTATATGTTCTGTCCAAAGGCATGGAAGAATCTGTGCCTGTTTGCGGGCAGTCTTTTGTTCTATTTGTATGGGGTGAAGGATACGCCATGGTATCTCGCCCTGTTTTTAGTTTCCATAATTGTGAATTACAGGATGAGTTTCTGGATCGACGGCAGTTTGGAGCCGGTACAGAAAAAGCGAAGACTGGCGGCGGGAGTGATTTTTAATCTGTCTATTCTGGCCGTATTTAAATATACGCATAGATTACCGCTGGGAATCAGTTTTTATACCTTTCAGGCGGTTGGATGGCTGATCGATGTATATCGGGAAGGCCGGATGCAGGATGCGAATTTCGTGAAATTCGGAACCTTTATGACTCTGTTTCCTCATGTGATTTCAGGTCCGATTCTGCGTTGGAAGGATACCAGCAGGGATTTATCCCGGAAAAACAGAGGGCTGGATGCATTGGAAAATGGTCTGCGGGAGTTGACCATCGGACTTGGCATGAAAGTTCTGCTGGCTAATCAGATGGCAGATTTATGGGAAAAGATCCGGGCAGTGGGCTATGAAAGTATCTCTACACCATTGGCATGGCTTGGTATTGTGGCATTCAGCTTCGAGATTTACTTTGATTTTTACGGTTATTCATTGATGGCAATTGGTCTTGGCGAAATGTTCGGATTCCATCTGCCGAAGAATTTTCAATATCCGTATATGGCGACTTCCATGACAGATTTCTGGCGTCGCTGGCATATGACGCTGGGAAGCTGGTTCAGAGATTATGTGTATATCCCACTGGGAGGCAGTCGTTGCAGCAAAGGGAAAATGATCCGGAATCTGCTGGTAGTGTGGCTGCTTACCGGATTGTGGCATGGTGCAGGCTGGAACTTTCTTTTGTGGGGATTCCTGTTATTTGTTCTGGTCACAGTGGAAAAATTGTGTTTAATAAAAGTATTCCGACGTGTTCCGATTCTGGGACATGTATATATGATTCTGGCCATCCCTCTGTCATGGCTGATATTTGCCATCTCTGATCCAGGACAGATCTGGATCTATGTGCAGCGGCTGTTTCCATTTTTTGCAGCGGCGGGAAGATTTTCCTGGTTTGCCGGTGATTATCTGAAATACGGCAAAATGTATCTGATCACACTGCTGGCAGGAATGATTCTGATCACACCACTTCCGCGAAAGCTTTACGAGCGGTACAAAGGCAGCATGTGGTCGGCACTGGTACTGATCCTGATCTTCTGGTTCAGTGTGTACTGCATCTGGATTGGACAGGATGATCCGTTTATGTACTTCGCCTTCTGATATTATGCATAGTGAAATAGCAATTTCAAAAAAGGACAGACAACATGAAACAACGAAACTGGTACACGATTTTTTTACTTTCTACCTGTATTGCGGCAGGTATGATCTATATAGCGGGAGTATATGCGCCGGACAGCATGAAGATCGCACGGGCGGCACTGCAGTATGTGTTTAATCCTTCTGAAGGAAGCTTTTCTGAGGGGAGCTTCTGGACGGATGGAGTGGAAGAAGAGATGCAGTCGACAGATGATGCGGCGGCTGATGGTCTGAATTCAACAGATGCAGATAGTTCTGATGGGACTGCTTCAGATAATACAGATACAGTTACGTCAGATCAGAAGCTCACAGAGCAGCCACAGAGGGAGCTGCCACAGATTCCGGATGATTTTACAGGTGTTCTTTTTGTCGGAGATTCCCGGACAGTGGGACTGTCTGAATATGGAAAGCTTGGAAATGCAGATATATTTGCAGACACAGGGATGAGTGTCTACAATGTGACGAAAAAAGCTTTGCCTGCGCCAGATGGTGAAAAACATACACTTGATGAGCGACTGCAGGAAAAGAACTATCAGATAATCCTTCTGATGCTGGGTATCAATGAGCTTGGCTATGACAGAAATGTGTCTTATAAGAGATACGCAGAACTGGTAGAGCACATCCGGGAGCTCCAGCCGGATGCATGGATCGTGTTGGAAGCGAATCTTCATGTGACGCAGGCACAGTCGGAAAAAGATGACATTTTTAATAATGAAAATATCAATCAGGTGAATGAAAATATTCGTCAGCTTGCACAGGAAAATGGTCTGGGGTATCTGGATGTGAATGTGTTGTTTGATGACGAAAATGGATGCCTTAAGGCTGATTATTCTGCAGATGGAGCACATGTCCTTGGCTCTTATTATGATGACTGGTCTGCGTGGATCTTACAGGAATTACAGTCCGGCGATGCCAATAATAGGTAGTCAGACATTTGCAAACAGTTGTAAAATCCTCCGTGATGGGGTATTCTATATAGGAATCTACGATAACGGAGGACTTAAAATTGCAGGATTTTGATACAGAGGAATCTGCAAGGCAGCAATTAAGAGCGCAGAGACGGGCAAAGCTGCGGGAAAAGAGAAGACGGGAACGAAGAAGAAAACAGATCCTGGTATTGAGCTGTATGGGGCTGGGAGTGATAATTCTTCTGACAGCGGGCGGCAGACTGATCGCAGGAAAGAAGAAAGCAGCTGATACAGCACAGAATACGCAGCACGAAACCATAGAGGAACAGAACGCAGTGCTGACAGAGGTAACAGCGAATATAGATTCAGATGCCACGGAACAGGGGAAAGATGCTGTGAAAACCGCATCGGAAGGTTCAGACACATCGGAAGAATCAGATATATCTGATGAATCGGACGCAGATATGACAGCAGGCACAGCTTCGGCAGATATTCCATTTGCAGCAGGCTATGAATTTTCAACTACGGATTCCACATCAGGAACCAATGGGGAAGTACAGAGCACCTATGCATTGCTGGTGGATCTGGATGATAATACAATTGTCACTCAGCGAAATGCCAGGGATCGGATCAATCCGGCATCTATGACCAAGATTATGACAGTTCTGGTAGCAGCAGAGCATGTGACAGATCTGGAGGATACATTTACCATTACCCGTGAGATTACAGACTTCAGTTATTCCAATGACTGCAGTGCAGTTGGGTTTGGTGAAAATGAGGTTGTCACAGTAAAAGATCTGCTCTATGGAACGATCCTTCCCTCAGGCGGAGATGCAGCAGCCGGTCTTGCCTGTTATGTGGCCGGTTCTATGGACAGCTTTGTGGACATGATGAACCAGAAGCTGAGGGATCTGGGCCTGTCAGACAGTGCACATTTTACCAACTGTGTGGGTCTGTATAATGAAAATCATTATTGCAGTATCTATGATATGGCAGTGATCCTGAAAGCGGCGATGGAAAATGAATTGTGCAGGGAAGTCATGTCGGCACATACTTATACAACATCTCCTACGGAACAGCACCCGGAGGGAATCCAGATATCCAACTGGTTCCTGCGGCGGATCGAAGATAAAGAGACGAACGGAGAAGTGGTCTGTGCCAAGACCGGCTATGTAGTGCAGTCTGGAAACTGTGCTGCCAGTTATGAAGTGACCAACAGCGGAAAACATTATATCTGCGTGACCGCAAATGCACATAGCGGATGGCGGTGCATCTACGATCATGTGGAGATCTATAAAACTTATACGGAATAAAATATTGTCATTTAAAAATTTTATTCCAGATGGCATGTGCTACTTCTTCTTTGCTCATCAGTGGAAGTTCCTGGATATCATTTTTGGTGATCAAAGTCACCACGTTGGTATCGGTTCCAAATCCGGCACCGGCGGTCTTCAGGTTATTGGCAACGATCATATCTACATTTTTCTTGATAAGTTTTGCCTGGGAATTTTCCAGCAGATGCTCTGTTTCCATGGAAAAACCACATAAAAACTGACCAGATTTTTTATGCTCACCAAGATATTTGAGAATATCCTGGGTGCGGGTCAGGGGGATAGACATATCATTGTCCTTTTTTTTGACTTTCTCAGTGCTGACCTGAGAAGGTGCATAATCGGCAACAGCTGCAGCCTTTACGATTGCATCCTGCTCTGGAGCAAGGGAAGTGACTGCATTGTACATATCCTGTGCAGAAGTGACAGACACGACGTTTACAAAAGGTGGTGGAGTCAGAGAGACAGGTCCGCTGACCAGAGTCACTTCAGCACCTCGCTGCATGGCAGCTTCTGCCAGGGCATATCCCATTTTGCCGGTGGAATGATTGGAGATAAAGCGCACCGGATCAATGGCTTCCTGAGTAGGACCGGCGGTGACCAGTACTTTTTTGCCGGTCAGATCTTTTTCGTAAGCCAGTTCCCTTAAGATATAGGAAAGCAGTACTTCCGGCTCCGGCATTTTTCCAGCTCCAGTGTCTCCGCAGGCCAGGTGGCCGCAGGCAGGATCAATGATCTGCCAGTGATAGTGGGCCAGTGTTTTTAAGTTATCCTGCACGATTGGATTTTCATACATGCCTGTATTCATGGCCGGAGAGATGAGCTTTGGGCATTTACAGGCGAGAATGGTAGTGGTCAGCATATCGTCAGCGATGCCGTGTGCCAGCTTGCCGATCACATTGGCCGAAGCCGGTGCCACCAGTACAAGGTCTGCTTTCTTTGCCACAGAAATATGCTCCACCTCAAAGGTGAAATTCCGGTCAAAGGTATCTACCAGACATTTATTTCCGGTGAGAGTTTCAAATGTGACCGGTGTGATGAACTGAGTAGCATTTTGGGTCATGATGACCTGTACATCGCAGTGTAGTTTTTTCAACGCACTTGCGAGATTTGCAATTTTATATGCGGCGATACTTCCGGTAACGCCTAATACGACACATTTATTTTTTAACATAGATTCCTCCTGGACGGTTTAGACAGTCATTTGTAAAATTGCGCTTGCAGGGTTTTGCGCTGCTTTGCAACTCCCAAGATTTTTCGAATATTTATGAGTAAGCTCATGTAGTTTCACACTAAATATTGGCATAAAGAGGTAGAAAAGTAAAGGAAAAGATGATAAAGTATAAATATTCCTGTGTGCAGGAACGTAATCGCAAAACATGGAGGAATCAATAAAAGATGATTTTAGCAGTAGATATTGGAAATACAAATATTGTGGTGGGATGCATCAAAGGTGAGGAAATCTGCTTCGTGGAGCGGATGTCCACGGAAGCCACCAGAACCGAGCTGGAATATGCGATCAGTTTTAAAAATGTACTGGAAATGTATGGCATTTCCATTGAGCAGCTGGACGGAGGAATTATTTCTTCGGTTGTGCCGCCAGTGACAAATATTGTGAAACGGTCTGTGGAGAAGATTCTGAATACGGAAGTTATGCTGATCGGTCCGGGTGTGAAGACGGGTCTGAATATTCTGATGGATGATCCAAGACAGGTGGGAAGTGACCGGATCGTCAATGCAGTAGCGGTAGTCCATGAGTATCCGGTGCCTGCGGCCATCATTGATATGGGAACGGCAACGACCATCTGTGTGGTGGATGAGAAGAAGAACTATATTGGCGGAGCAATCATTCCGGGGATGCGGATCGCAGCAGATACACTGACTGCCCGCACGGCGCAGCTTCCAAAGATCAGTCTGGAACCGCCTGCAAAGCTGATTGGAAAAAATACGGTTGACTGCATGAAGAGCGGTGTCTTCTATGGAAATGTGGCGTTGATCGATGGAATGCTGGATCGAATAGAAGAAGAGATGGGACAGAAGCTTCATGTGATCGCTACTGGCGGACTGGCGAAAGCTCTGATTCCGTATTGCAGACATGAGATCATATTGGATGATGCATTGCTGCTCAAAGGTCTGAAGATTATTTACGAGAAAAATAAGTAAACAAAAATGCTGTGGAAGACCAGAAAAGAAATTCAGGTCACCACAGCATTTTTATGTACAAGAGAAAATGATTATTTGATAATGGTTCCGGCTTTTTCTTCCAGGGCAGCTTTTGCGTCGTCCAGGTCAGCGATCACAGTTACGCGGCCCGGCTTTCCGGATACGAAGGAAACAGCAGCAACAACTTTCGGAAGAATGGAAGTCTCAGCAAACTGACCCTCTGCAATGTAGGAGCGGGCTTTGTCAACGCTGATCGTATCCAGCGGTTCGCAGTTATCCTTACCATAGTTCAGGTACAGCTTTTTCTCGCCAGTCAGAAGCAGGAGAACATCTGCATCCAGAAGCTCAGCCAGCTTGCCGCTTGCCAGATCTTTCTCAATAACAGCACTGGCACCTTTCAGGCGATTTGCCTGTTTGAGAACAGGGATTCCGCCGCCGCCGCAGGCGATGACAACCTGACCGGCATCAGACAGAGCGCGGATACTGTCGATCTCTACGATATCTTCCGGCTTCGGTGCGGATACGATACGACGATAACCGCCATCCACTTTGACCACGTAGTTTCCCTTCTCTTCTTCAGCGTCAGCTTCTTCCTTGGTCATGATACGACCGATGACTTTGACCGGTTTGTAGAAGGAATCATCGTATGGATTTACAACAACCTGGGTCAGAATGGTAGCAACCGGACAGTTGATACCACGGTTGAGAAGTTCTTCACGAATGGCGTTCTGCAGGTCATATCCGATATAACCCTGGCTCATGGCAGAGCAGACAGATATGGGTGCGAAGGTGTAATCCGGGTGCTGCTTTCCGAATTCGTTCATAGCAGTATGGATCATACCCACCTGTGGGGCATTACTGTGGGAAATAATAACCTGGCAATCAGCCTCTACAAGATCTGCAATAGCTTTTGCGGCGCCTTTTACTGCGTCCTGCTGCTGGGGAAGGGTAGCACCCAGCGCTTTGTGCCCGAGGGCAACGACAACTTTTTTCTTGCTCATGATGGGTCCTCATTTCTGTAGTGTGTAGTGGAGCCTGGAATCTCAGAGATCTGTGGTATTCTCGCTGCGGTGTCCCGCTGCAGAGAGCTTTCTGCAGAAGTACTTATGAGTGCGAGCATTCACTGTGCTTCTGTGTCAATCTCCTCTGGCTCCAACGGTTACTAACAGTATACGTGTTTATAGACAAAATTGCAAGGATAAGACAATTGTGATATAATAGGCGCATTGGAAAAAGAGAAGGAGATTCTTTCATGAAAAATATTGCAGGACTTTTACAGGAACTGAAGTACACAGTGATAGACGGAAAGCCAGAAGGAGAGATCTCAGAGCTGGTCTATGATTCCAGAAAGGTGACAAAGGACTGTATGTTTGTCTGCATCAAGGGTGCGGCATATGACAGCCATGACCATACAGAGGAGATCGCCCGGGCAGGCGCAAAAGTGATTGTGGCAGAGCGTCCGGTGAAGGTACCGGAAGGCGTGACTTTAGTATTGGTGGAGGACAGCCGTTATGCGCTTTCCATGCTGTCCGCAGCGTATTTTGATCATCCGGCGCAAAAGATGAAAGTGATCGGAATCACAGGAACCAAGGGAAAGACCACTACTACATTTATGGTAAAAGGAATTCTGGAGCATGCTGGATACAAGGTGGGATTGATCGGAACCATTGAGACCATTATCGGTGATACTCATATTCCGTCCAGCAACACTACGCCGGAATCCTATCTTGTGCAGAAATATTTTGCACAGATGGTGGAGGCAGGCTGCCAGATCTGCGTCATGGAAGTATCTTCCCAGGGACTGATGATGCATCGTACTGCCGGTATTCCATTTGAGATCGGCATCTTTACCAATCTGGCGCCGGATCATATCGGACCCAATGAGCATGCAAGCTTTGAAGAATACGCAGCATGCAAAGGGATGCTGTTCCGCCAGTGCCGTCATGGAATCGCGAATGTGGATGATGAGCATTTTGATATGGTACTGGCAGGTCATACCTGTGATCTGGAGACCATCGGATTCTCAGACAGAGCTGATTACCGGGCATCTGACATGGAACTGATCGGAAGACCGGGCTATCTGGGCGTAAAATACCATGTATCCGGAAAGATTGATATGGATGTGGAAATTGATGTGCCGGGACGCTTCAGTGTGTATAACTCACTGGTAGCGATTGCTGTCTGCGAGCATTTTAAGGTGTCTCAGGAGGATTTAAAAGCGGCTCTTAAAGTAGTGAAGACCAAGGGACGTATTGAGATGATCAAAGTATCCGATGATTTCATTCTGATGATCGACTATGCACACAATGCCATGAGCTTAGAGAGCCTGTTGACTACATTAAAAGAATATCATCCAAAGCGGCTGGTATGTGTCTTTGGCTGTGGTGGAAACCGTTCCAAGCTACGTCGCTATGAGATGGGCGAGGTATCCGGTAATCTGGCGGATCTGACCGTGATCACGTCTGATAACCCACGATTTGAGGAACCGCAGGCGATCATTGATGATATCAAGGTAGGAATGGCCAAGACAGAGGGCAAATATGTGGAGATTCCGGACCGCAAGGAAGCAATCGCATATGCCATCCATCACGGCGAGCCAGGAGACATCGTAGTTCTGGCAGGAAAAGGCCACGAGGACTACCAGGAGATCAAAGGAGTCAAATATCCCATGGATGAGCGTGTGCTGATCCAGGAGGTATTGAAGGAGATGGCAGAGAAATAGATGGAATTCGTCAATGTGATCGTAGATATTTCCCATGAGAAGCTGGATCGGATCTTTCAGTACCGGATTCCGGAGGAACTTCAGGGGAAGATCAGCACCGGTATGCAGGTGCAGGTTCCCTTTGGCATGGGAAATCGAACCATCAAAGGATATGTGACAGGTGTCACGGATGTGCCGGATTATCCGGTGGAAAAGATCAAGCCGGTCACCGGTCTGGTGGATGGCGCTGTGCCGGCGGAGTCGGAGCTGATCGCGTTGGCGGCATGGATGAAGGAGTTTTATGGTTCCACCATGAACCAGGCTCTGAAAACGGTACTTCCGGTAAAACAGGAAGTGAGCAGCAGACAGGAAAAATGCATTGTGCTTGCGATTCCAAGAGAAGAGGCGGAGCAGTTATTAAAGGAAGTGCTCCATAAAAATTTTCGGGCAAAGGCAAGATTGCTGGCAGGACTTCTGGATCATGACGGAAAATTGTCTTCAAAGGAAGCAGCAGATCTTAAGATTACATCTTCTGTCATACAGGGGCTGGAACGAGATGGCGTGGTCCGTCAGATATCCCGGGTGCAGTATCGGAATCCTTTTGCCGGAAAATTTGAACAGACCGGTATACAGCGGACGCTGACAGAAGAGCAGAAGAATGCTGTGGATGGAATCTGGGATGAGTATGCACAGGGCATTCGAAAAACCTATTTGCTGGAAGGTGTTACTGGAAGCGGCAAGACAGAAGTGTATATGGAACTGATCAGCCGGGTGATCGCAGAAGGAAAGCAGGCAATTGTGCTGATTCCGGAGATCGCCCTGACTTTCCAGACAGTCCGGCGCTTTTATGAGCGGTTTGGAGACCGGGTATCGGTCATGCATTCCAGACTGTCGGAGGGAGAACGATATGATCAGTTTCTTCGGGCTAAAGCCGGAGAAATTGATGTGATGATTGGTCCAAGGTCTGCGTTGTTTACACCATTTTCACAGATTGGTGTTATGATCATTGATGAAGAGCATGAAGGAGCCTATAAAAGCGAGACAGTTCCCCGGTATGATGCCAGAGAAGTGGCGGCTGTCCGGGCGAAAAAGCACGGGGCTTCTCTTATCTTAGGAAGTGCCACACCGTCCGTGGAGACCAGCAGGAGAGCCAGGGAAGGAAAGTTTGGATGGTATCGACTGACCTCACGGATCGGGCAGGCAATTTTGCCAGAAGTATCGGTGGTGGATCTAAGAGAGGAGCTTCGGGATGGAAATCGAAGTATTTTCAGCCGGAGACTTCTGTCGGCCATGGATGACAGGCTAAAAAAAAGACAGCAGACCATGTTGTTCTTGAACCGTCGTGGGTTGTCTGGATTTGTGTCCTGCCGTTCCTGTGGGAAATCGATTCGATGTCCTCATTGTGATGTGACCTTATCTCTTCACAAGGATGGAAGCCTTCGATGTCATTATTGTGGTTATCGGATCCCGATGCCGAAGAATTGCCCTTCCTGCGGATCCCCATATATTTCCGGCTTCCGGGCAGGAACCCAGCAGATCGAGCGGGAGGTGCACAGATTATTTCCTCAGGCGCGAGTGCTGCGGATGGATTATGATACCACCCGTACAAGAGAAAGCTACGAGCAGATCTTAAGTGCTTTTGGAAATGGACAGGCGGACATTTTAGTGGGAACACAGATGATCGTGAAGGGACATGATTTTCCTGATGTTACACTGGTTGGTATTGTTGCGGCAGACATTTCACTGTATGCGTCTGACTATCGGGCTGCAGAGCGGACTTTTCAGCTTCTGACCCAGGCGGTGGGAAGAGCCGGCAGAGGAAGCAAGGCAGGAGAAGCGGTAAACGTAGGTTTACAATACA
>OGKG01001885.1_pt1 | contig 23642 bp, 18 predicted proteins | sample 1572201 | NCBI WGS metagenome assembly OGKG01 (sample SAMEA2582146, study PRJEB24529) | metagenome | biome: Human gut stool | place: China | collected 2011 | reverse complement strand
AGTCCGTCGTTTATAGACAAACTTACTGCTAATTTTCGTAGAATATCTTATATCCAGTATCGTCCGTTTAAATCAAATCTGAGCGCGGCAAACCCGAATTTATTGCCAAGAGTAAAGGGATGTGCTAGAATAGCGTCAAAGCATAACAATCTAATACATATTTATCATATTCTGTGGTGAACTGACACAGAAAGCAAGTTAATTCAAATGTCATAGAATCATGCTTTTAAAATCACAAAACAAATGAATATTTAAGAATGCTAGGACAATGGGGAAGTCTGTTTGTATTCGGAAATGGAGGAAGTGTATTGGGAGAAACACCAGAAAAGATTCAGTGGCACCCTGCATTCTATGCAGCAACTGAATTGGAATTACAGGAAGATATTGAACATTTGGAGTTCACGAGGGAATATAATCTCAGCAAAGAACCGATCCGGATTGATCTTCTGATTATTAAAGAACCGAATAGAGGAATGAAAATTAAAAACGAGATTGGTCATATTATGCGACAATATAATGTGATCGAGTATAAGAGTCCGGAGGATAATCTGACGATTGACGATTTTTACAAGACGATTGGATATGCTTGTCTTTACAAGGGGTATGGAAAACATGTTGATCAGATACCGATTGAGGAACTTACAGTTTCAATATTCAGGGAGTCCTATCCGAGAAAATTGTTTTTGACATTGGCGCAGCAAGGGCATAAAATAGAAGAAAAATACGCAGGAATCTATTATATTTGTAATCTTCCGTTCCCTGTTCAGATAGTTGTAATGAAGCAATTGAGGCGGGAAGGACATAAAAGTCTTAAAGTATTGTCTGCGAAAGCTAAGAAAGAAGATGTTAAGGAATTTTTAAAGGAGACGGAAGAACTATGCAGTCCAAGAGAAAAGCAAAATGTTGATGCAGTGTTACAGGCAAGTGTACGTGCTAATTATGAACTGTATGAAGAAATCAGGAGGGAGTCAACGATGTGCGAAGCATTAAGAGAATTGATGAAAGATGAAATCGAGAAAGATGTAAATGCAGCCAAGAAGATTGCAATAAAGGAAGGCAGAGAACAAGGTATAGCGGAAGGAAGAGCAAAAGGTATAGCAGAAGGAAGAGCACAAGGTATAGCAGAAGGAAGAACAGAAGGTGAGGCTAATATTATTCGAATTATGAACAAGAATGGACTTTCACCAGAATTGATCGCTACTTCGACGGGAAAAAGCATTGAGGACGTGAACTTGATCCTCGAAGGAAGAGAATTGGAGTTAGTATAATACAATATGAGACAAGCCGTGGAAACACGGCTTGTTTTATGAATGAAAACGAAACGTCATAAGCGCAAAGACGTGAGAAAAAAGAGAACAGGGAGAGAATCATGGCTTTAATTTTTTTTGATATAGATGGAACTTTGTGGGATGAAAATATGCAGATCCCGGACGGAACAATTGAGACCTTAGAGCAGGTACAGCAGAATGGTCACAAGATTTTCCTGTGCAGCGGGCGGGCACGCGGCAACATCCGTGATAAGAAGCTTCTGGATGTCGGATTTGATGGAATCCTTGCGGCGTGTGGTAATCATGTGGAACTGGACGGGAAAATTGTGTATGAGAATATTTTGTCACCGGAACTGACAGAGAAGGTGATCCGAATACTGAAGGAATGTCATATGCCGGTGGTGCTCGAGGGACCGGACTACCATTGGATTGATGAGCATGGGTTCGAGGATGATCCGTATGTGATCTATTTATTCGAAGAGATGGGACGAAGTGCCAGAATTTTAAGGGAATATACACCGGACATCCGTATCAACAAGTTTTCTGCGGATGTGCTTCCGGATACCGATTATGACCGGATTAAGGTAGAACTTGGGAATGACTTTGATTTTCTTGAACATGAAGGAAATGTTGTGGAGTGTGTGCCGAAGGGAACGTCCAAGGCGACCGGAATCGAGTGGCTTTGTAAGTATCTTGGAGTGTCGCGTGAAGAGACATATGCAATCGGTGACAGTGTGAATGATCTGGACATGCTGGAATATGTCGGCCATGGTATTGCGATGGGAAATGCGACGCAGCCGCCGAAGGAGGCAGCAGAGTTTGTGACGACGGATATCCATGAGGATGGAATCCGCAACGCGATGCTGCATTACCATTTGATATAGTTTTTCATCCGCAGTCGGAGGCTGCCTGCCTGTGAGCGGAGCGAAACTTATCAAAGGAGACAAAGGAAGAATTTACAAAATGAAGGGGAAATACAACGAGAGGAAGTTGGAAAAGTGAAAAGAACAAAGATCTTATGTTCAGTACTTGCTGCAACCATGTTGTTGCAAGTGCAGCCGGTTTATGCAGCACAGAAACCGCTGCAGGAAGAAATTCATTTGCAGAAAGAAAATCTGCAGGAAGCTGTGGATCAAAATGGCACAAATCAAAATGGCACAAATCAAAATGGCGCGGATCAAAATAGCGCAAATCAGAATAGCATGGATCAGAATGGCACAAATCAAAATGGAGCAAATCAAAATAGCGCAAATCAGAATGGCACGAATCAGAATGGCACGAATCAGAATGGCACAGATCAGGATGGCATGAATCAGGATGGTGCGGATCAGCCCGTCCCGATTCCGTCAAAGATTACCGGACTTCGTACAACGTCACAGACTCAGACAAAAGTTAAAATCGAGTGGAATGCATGTGAGAACGCCGCCTATACGATCTACCGTAAGCAGGGGAGCGGAGCATACCATGAGCTTGCGACGGCAGAGAAGCCTTCCTATACCGATAAGAAAATCAAGGAAGGAAAGAACTATCATTACAAAATCGTTGCATACAATACCCTCAATCAGTAGGGAGAGGCAGCAACGATCGCCTTTTCCAATGCGGCAATCGTAAAGATCGCATCGCAAAAATATACCTATGCGCAGATGAAGCAGCAGATGAAAATGTTGAAAAACAAATACAGCGATTATTGTGAAATGACGGAGATCGGTTCATCGGTGAAGGGGCACAGCCTCTACGATTTTACCATCGGCAGCAAGGAAGCGGATTCTTCGGTTCTGATTGTGGGAACGATGCATGCCCGCGAGTATATCTGTGCGACAGTGCTGATGCAGGAAATTGAGTATTACCTGAGTAATTACAATTGTATGATCGGCGGCATGAAGCCGGCGGATGTCTTGGAAAACACACAGATTCACTATGTAGTGATGGCCAATCCGGATGGTGTCGAAATCTCGCAGAAATCTTATGCAAGATGGAAATCCAATGCGCGGGGCGTCGATCTGAACCGCAACTTCCCGACTAAGAAATTTGTGTCCGGCGGCACAAAGGGGGCAGAAGGCTATTCGGGGAAAAAGGCGTTGAGCGAGCCGGAATCGCGGGCTATCGCTGCGCTCACGGTGAAGTTAAAAACGAAACAGAAGCTGCAGGGCGTGATCAATTATCATGCGATGGGGCGGATTATATACGGAAGCTGTTCATCAAAGAAAATCGCGAAAGATACAAAAACCATGTATCAGATCGCAAAAAGGGAAACGAATTATATAGCGGTGCTGGAGTCCTCAAAGACGAAATCTCCGGGAGGACAGTACCGGGAATATGTGATGTATCTGCTTGGAATTCCGTCGATTACGATCGAAGTCGGAAAGACCTGGGCGCCTTGTTCTTACTATGAATATAAGACAGAATTTTTAAAAAACAAGAATGTTGTTTTAAAGATCACGAAAGCGATTTCTTAAATTGATTAAAAACGCTCCGCGGGGATGCATAGCCCGCGAAAATGAAGTTTATGCCTGAGCGTACCGCTCGCGCGCGAAAGCGTGCGGCAAGCGCACACTTTATTTGAGACAAGTTGAAATAAATTGCACAAAAAAGTACAAATTAGGGTTTACACTATTGAATTATGTTGTTGAAAAAATTATAATAGTTGTTATGCAATAGAGAAACCTGCGTGTGTATAGGCAGGTCATCAGGTCTTGTATGGTGACCTGATATACATGTTAGGGGGAAACATGGATAACTTAGTGGGGGGAAGCCGAAAGAAGCGATTGGGCGATCTGCTTGTGGATGCCGGGGTCATTACACAGGATCAACTGATGCAGGCTTTACAGATACAGAAAACCGAAAAAAAAGGATATCGTCTCGGTGTCGTGTTGATTGATCTGGGCATGACCGATGAGAAACAGATCATGGATGCACTGAAAATGCAGCTGAAGATCGAGAGCATTGATTTATCGACGATCCGAATCCCGGAAGAGATCATCAGACTGGTCGAAGAGTCCGTTCTTCGAAAGTATATGCTGATCCCTTTTCAGTTTAATGAGAAGAATCCGAATCTCCTTAAAGTAGCGATGAGCGATCCGCTGGATATCCGTGCGATGGACGATATTTCGATCATCACGGGCTGCCAGGTGGAACGGTATGTGGCCGCGACAAGTGATATTGCTGCGGCGATCGACCGGTATTACGGCAACGCGGAAGCGCTCCGAGTGGCGGAACAGTACACAAGAGAGCGTGAGGAGCAGGCCAAGGCAAAGGCGGCAGTCGAACCGGGGAGCGGCGAAGAAAGCAGCGTGCAGCAGGCACCGATCGTTAAGCTTCTCGCGCAGATCATCGAACAGGCAGTCCATAAACGAGCCAGCGATATCCATATTGAACCGATGGAAAATCAGGTACGCATCCGGTTCCGTGTCGATGGAGTGCTGCATGAAGCGATGCGGCACGATATCGGTCTGCATGCGGCTTTGATCGCACGAATCAAGATCGTCAGCGGACTTGATATATCCGAGAAGCGCCGTCCGCAGGACGGACGAGCGACAAGTATTGTCGACAGACAGGAGTACGATATCAGAGTATCCATTCTCCCGACGGTTTACGGTGAGAAAGTCGTTATGCGACTTGCGCAGAAGAAGGCGCTTACCATGGATAAAAGGGATTTAGGCTTCCCGGATGACGAATTGGAAAAATTCAATCGTATCCTAAGCCATCCGAACGGTCTGATTCTGGTAACGGGACCGACCGGAAGCGGTAAGTCCACCACGCTTTATACAGCACTCAGTGAGCTGAACGTGGAAGGTGTCAATATTATCACGGTTGAGGATCCGGTTGAGGCCAATCTAAACGGTGTCAATCAGGTGCAGGTAAACGAGAAGGCGGGGCTGACCTTCGGCAGCGCGCTTCGTTCGATTCTGCGTCAGGATCCGGATATCATTATGATCGGAGAGATCCGAGATCAGGAGACGGCGGAGATCGCGGTCAAGGCATCGATCACCGGCCATCTGGTTGTCAGTACCTTACATACCAACAGTTCTGCCAACACGATCACGCGTCTGGCGGATATGGGAGTGGAAAATTATCTGATCGCAGACTCTGTGGTCGGTGTGATCGCGCAGCGTCTGGTGCGGCGCGTCTGTCCGGCGTGCGGCGTGGTAAGGGACGCAACCGAAGAAGAGAAAAAAACGCTTGGCTTTGCAGGCAGCCCGAAACGCATCCAGGTGCGCACCCCGGGGCACAAAGAGTGCGTCCGCTGCGGCGGAACCGGATATTTCGGACGAATCGGTGTCTATGAGATTATGCCGATTACCTCCGACTTAAGACAGGCAATCAACAGGGGTGAGAATGCGGACGTGTTGGAGGAGATTGCACGAAAACATGGAATGAAAACGCTTCGTATGAGTGCAGTGGAGTATGCACTCAGGGGAATTACCACAGTCGAGGAAGTGCGGCGGGTAGCTTACGAAGAGGATGATGAATAAAGGGGTTTTTAAAAATGGAATTATCAATGCACACACTTCTTTCTATCGCAAAAGAGAATCATGCATCCGATGTACATATCACAGTAGGAGTCAGACCCAAATGCCGAATCAGCGGCACGCTCTATGAGATGGATGGATTCGAGCGGCTGACACCGGCGATGACGCAGCAACTGGTGGAGTCGATGTTTGGTCCAAAGCAGAAACAGACCATGGAAGAGGTCGGCGAAGTCGATTTCGCATATTCCGATCCGAGTATCGGCCGTTTCCGTGTGAATGCCTTTCATCAGAGAGGTTCCTATGCGGCAGTACTGCGTATTGTTGCAAGCGACATCCCGGCGCCGGATCAGCTTGGGGTACCGGAGTCTGTCTTAGGGCTTACCAAGAAAAAGAGGGGACTGGTTCTGGTAACGGGGCCGACCGGAAGCGGTAAGTCAACGACACTGGCATCCCTCATCGATGTCATCAACAAGGAACGAAACGAACATATCATTACATTGGAAGACCCAATCGAGTATTTACATAAACATATTCGGTCGATTGTAAACCAGCGAGAGATCGGACTGGATACGGATTCGTACGGCAACGCGCTTCGTGCGGCTCTCCGTGAAGATCCGGATATCATTCTGGTGGGCGAGATGCGAGACTTTGACACGATCTCCACGGCGATTACTGCGGCAGAGACCGGTCATCTGGTATTTTCGACCCTGCATACGATCGGCGCGGCACCGACGATCGAGCGTATCGTCGATGTGTTCCCGCCGCATCAGCAGAACCAGATCCGTTCGCAGCTTGCATCGGTTCTGGAGGCGGTCATCTCGCAGCAGCTGCTGCCGACCATCGATGGTAAAGGCAGAGTGGCGGCGTTCGAGGTCATGCTCGGGACACCGGCGATCAAGAATCTGATCCGCGAGGACAAAGCGCACCAGATCCCATCGATCATGCAGACGAGCAAAAAGCTTGGCATGCAGACGATGGACGAGTCGCTTTTCAATCTGTACTTAAAGCACAGGATCGATGGCGCCAATGCCGTCGAGTATGCACAGGATACCGCTGCAATGCAGCAGAAACTGTATTAGGAGGCGGGATATGGCAAGTTACAAGTATGAGATCGTAGGACCGGACGGTAAACCAAAATCCGGCACGATCGAAGCGCAGAATATCGAGATGGCGACCGCGGAACTGAAGGCGGGCGGCAGTACGATCGTATCCATCGCGCGGGCGAATGCGTTCAACAAAGATCTGGAAATCCATATCGGAAAAGCGGTCAGCGTCCGCGAACTTTCCGTCTTCTGCCGGCAGTTTGAGAGTGTGTTAAACGCCGGCGTAACCGTGATCGAAGCCTTAAACATGCTTTCGGAGCAGACGGAAAACAAGCAGTTTGCCGCGGCAATCGCGGATGTGCGCGATTCCGTGCAGAAAGGTGATTCGCTTGCGGTGGCGATGTCCCAGCATCCGAAGATCTTTCCGGAGCTGATGGTACATATGGTTGCAGCGGGAGAGGCATCCGGAAGCATCGATAAAGCCTTCGACCGGATCGGCGGACAGTTTGAAAAGGAAGCCCACCTGAAGGGAATGATTGTGAAATCGGCGATCTATCCGGTGATCCTGATCATTGTCATCATTGCAATCGTTGCGATCATGATGATCAAGATCGTGCCGACCTTTACGGCGCAGTTTGATGAAGTCGGTGGCACGCTTCCGGGCATCACGCGTGCGGTCATGGGCATCAGTGATTTCTTTGTACATAAATGGTTTCTGATGGTTGTCATCGTAGTGGGCATCGTGCTCTTTGTTAAGTCGTTTAAGAAAACGGAGCACGGAGCAATTCTCTGGGGAAGGCTGATGCTTAAGCTTCCGCTGGTCGGAAGCCTCAATATCAAGACGGCAAGCGCCAGCATGACGCGTACCTTATCTACGCTGATGGGCTCCGGTATCCAGCTGGTCGATGCGATGGGGCTTGTCACCGGCATGATGAAAAATCAGGTGGTCAAGGCAGCACTCAAGGAAGCACAGGAAGAGGTCAGCCGGGGTATTCCGCTTTCCAAGCCACTGGAACAATCCGGCGTCTTTCCTCCGATGGTCTATCACATGATCGAGATCGGTGAGGAAACTGGTAATATGGAGGATATGCTCGACAAGATCGCGGCGTATTACGACGAGGAGGTCGAGATGGCGACGCAGTCGCTGCTTGCAGCGATGGAACCGCTCATCATTATCGTGATGGCAGTGATCGTTGTGCCGATCGTGCTGGCGATCATGATGCCGATGTACAGTCTGTATGACAATATCGGAGTGTAGCGGAGGATGGAGATGGAGTTCGTATGATATGATATGATACACGAATTGCTCCGTTGTTGCACAACTTCCGCAATTCTACGCATATTCGGAATCCGTTGATTTTTCAAGAAAATCACTACTTCCTCATATGCGTTGCGAGGCAATAAAGCATAAATCTTTACCTGCAAGCAGGATCGATTTATGACTTTTTGCCTCTTGTATCGTTAGGTTATGACATGTCTGCCATGGGCATGTGGTAATAAATAAAAAAGTATTTATAAGTAAAGGAGATCTAAGGTATGAAGAAGATTATGGAAATGCTTCAGAACATGAAGGCAAAGAATGAAAAGAAGGATAACAAAGGCTTCTCGCTCGTAGAGTTGATCATCGTTATCGCGATTATGGCAATTTTAGTAGGTGTTGTTGGTACACAGGTAATTCCTTACATTAATAAGTCTAAAGTTGCTAAAGATCAGCAGGTATTAAATAGTATTTCGACAGCAGCAGTGGCTGCATATGCAGAAAATGCTATGACTGGAGATGCTACTATTGATGTATTCTCAACTACCGTGCCAAGTGATGCTACAGAGGCAAAGGTACAGAGCGATATTAGAACTACAAGTGGATTTTCTACAATTGCCGAATTTAGAAATGCTCTTGGAGCAGATGGAAAAGCAGATATTGAGTCCGTAACAGTTCAGTTTGATACGGCAAACCACAAAGCAATTACATCTGCAGTCTATAAGAGTGGCTCAACTGTTAAATACAAGATTCAGAATGTAGAGGCAACTTTATAAAATATTTATTCAGGAGTAAATAAACCACCATGCTAACCCAACTTACCATTTTCATCTACACAATTGTATTTCTCTACGGAATTGTGATCGGCAGCTTTTTAAATGTCTGCATTTTCCGCATTCCGAAGAAGGAGAATATCGTGCGTTCCTCGCACTGCATGAGCTGTGGACGGAAGCTGGGCTGGCGTGATATGGTTCCTGTATTTTCGTACATAATGCTTCGGGGCAGATGCCGGCAATGTGGTGCTAAGATTTCCATACAGTACCCATTAATCGAGGCTCTGAATGGTGTGCTGTATGTGATCGTTTTCATGGCGAACGGCTTCACGTTCAGCAGTGTGCTGTATTGTCTCATGACATCTGCTCTGATCGTTATTACGGTGATTGACGAAAGAACCTTTCAGATTCCGGTGACATTCAATCTGTTCATCGGACTTCTTGGAATCATCATGACCATCTATGATTACCGGCATATCGTCTCGCATCTGATCGGAGCCGTATGTGTCAGCCTTTTTTTGTATGGTCTGTATTATTTCTCCTCCGGTAAAGCAATCGGAGGCGGAGATATCAAGCTGATGGCATACGCAGGCTTGCTGCTTGGGGCTAAGAACATCCTGCTTGCATTCGTACTCGCGTGCATACTCGGATCCGTGATCCACAGCATCCGTATGAAAGTCAGCAAAAAGAATAACCTGCTCGCGATGGGACCGTACCTGTCCGCAGGAATCTTTATCGCCGCACTCTGGGGCGACCGGTTCTGGACATGGTATCTTGGTATGATGGGAATTTACTAAAAGAAGTGAAAACTCACTTCTTTTGACTGTGCATAGAACGAAAAATATATATAAGACAATTGCGTTTGGAAAAAAGTGTGAGAGCTGGTGATTGTTTTATATATGTTTTTCCATATATATTTGGAACGAAAATGAGGGGGAAGAAAAAGTGGCAAAAAAAGTGATCAGTATTGAGACCGGAATCCAATGGACCAAGGTCGCTTTGGTCGATTACCGCAAGAAAAATCCACCGGTACATGAGGCATTTGCCTTCCGTACGCCGGAGCATGCTGTGGAAGACGGATACATAAGAGATAAAGACAGTCTGGCGCGAGCGTTAAAAGAAGAACTTGTGCGCCGGCAGATTTTGGAAAAGGACGTTGTATTTACGTTGTCCTCTTCGAAGGTCGTTACCCGTGAAGTGATGATTCCGTATGTCAAAGACAACAAGATCAAGGGAATCATCGATGCGCAGAGCCGCGATTATTTCCCGATGGACATCAGTGGCTACACGATCAGTTACAGCAAGATGGATGTCGTTGAGGATGACGGGAAAAAACAATTAAAGCTTCTTCTGGTCGCAATCCCGGATAATCTGCTGGGCAACTATGTGTCCTTTGCCCAACTGGCAGGGCTGAAGGTGGAAACCTTTGATTACATCGGCAACGGCTGCATTCAGCTGATGTGTGACAGCTTCGTAGATAACGCGATGATCATCCAGCTGGAGGAGCAGGCGACCGTTATCAGCATTTTAGAGAACAAGAAACTTGCGTTCCAGCGTGTGACACCATACGGATACGGTGCAACCATTTCCACAGTGGTGGATCATCCGATCCTTGGAATCGATGACGAGGAGAGGGCATTTGATTTCCTGTTGGAACACAATGTCATCTTTAATAAGCCGTCGATGCCGGACAACGGAGATCCTGCGCAGCAGGCAATCGATCAGGCACAGGCGGACGAGGCGTATGAGGATCTGGCGGAGTCGCTCCGGTATCATCTGCGCATAGCCAATACGGCATTGGACTATTATCAGAACCAGGTAAAACAAGAGTTCGTCGGAAACGTCTATCTGGTCGGCGACGGATCGCGTTTTGCGGGAATCCATAAGCTTTTTGCGCAGGAGTTACCGCTTCCGCTGCAGAAGATTGATTTTGCCAAGATCATCGATCTGAGAAATCAGAATGGAGTAAATGACAAAAAGAAAGCCGGAAAGAAAGAGCATCAGGATTATACCGACCCGGTATTGGAGGAGAGCAGCAACACCAGACAGCCGCGTGCAGCCACGCCGGTCGGATTCCTTTCTGTCATCGGTGCCGCCGTGCATCCGCTTGATGCGAAACCGAAGGAGATGCAGGCGGCAGATTCCAAGAAAAATGATCTGCACACGGCATATGTACTGCTGGCGGGATCATTACTGCTTAGTCTGCTTTTGATCCTTGGATCGAGCGTGCGTCAGCTGATCGCGCACTCCGAGCATCGTAAGCTGACGGATCAGTTGGAGTCGCTTGCCTATGTGCAGCAGACCTATGACGAGAGCAGCCGCGTGCAGCAGGAGGAGCAGGTTTATGTCACAATCGATGACGCAACCAAGACAAAGAATGAATATCTTCTTCCTTTGATCGAGCAGCTGGAAGCAGAACTTCCGAGTGCAATAAAAGTAACCAGTATGCAGACGGATGACAATCTGATCACGCTGAATATGACGGCGGATCGAAAGATTACGGTTGGTCAGATGCTGCTCAATTTCCAAAATGTGACATTACTTACGGATCCTTCGATCCCGTCCATGTCGGAACAGACGGATGAGGAGAGTGGAAGCAGCGAGTGGACTTATACAGTGAATGCATATTATGCAGATGTGCAGGAATCGGAGGAGCAGGCAGATGAATAAGATAAAAATTTCAGATTCGGATAAGCGGCTTTTGATCATATTCTTTGCAATCGTGATTCTGGCGTGCTCTTACTTTTTCATCTTCAATAAAGGAATGACGAAGGCGAGCGAACTTGAGGCACAGAACGAGCAGGACAGTGCCAAGGTGCAGCAGATGCAGCAGATGGAGGCTTCCCTGCCGCAGGTAAAGGAAAATATTGAGAATATGAAGCAGACGCAGGCGGACATTATTGCGAAGTATCCGTCCGATATGACGACGGAGAAGACCATCGAATCGCTGCAGGATTATGAAGACCACAGCAGTGATTTCCATATCACGGATATTACATTTGCGATGAATATGCCGCTTGTGGGAGCAGTCGATACGACAGCCGCAGACAGCAGCACCGATGAGACGGACAGCAGTGCTGACACTGCGGACGGAGCAGCCGACAGTGCGGCCGATGACACTTCTGCGACAGCGGATACCCAGAGTGCCGGGGAGAAAACAGACGATGCAGCAGCGGACGCGTCCGCAGATACCATGGGAAATGTCACCGGATATTATGCATCGATCGGAATCCGCTACGAAGCAAGCTACAACGGATTAAAAGAAATGATCGCATATGTCAATGCGTTTCAGGACCGCACAACGATTACGCAGTTTACGGCTGCGTTTGACGATGCTACCGGAAAACTGACTGGTGAGATGACACTGAACATGTACTATATTACGAATACCGGTAAAGAGTATGTTCCTCCGGTATTTGACTTCATGCCAAAGGGTGTATCGAATATTTTCGGTAAAACGATAGAACGTTCACAGGAAGCTTTGGGGGATCCGTATTAGGCGAAGCATAAAAAGACCGGAAAGGAGGCTTTCGGATGAAAAAACAAAAAAATCAAAGGGCTTTATCCAATGCCGGTTTTTCATTGCTGGAAGTCATTCTTTCGATGGCAATCCTTGCAATCCTCTCGGTTCCGCTTCTGTCGTATTTTACGCAGTCCATGAAATATAATGCGAAGATGGCGGATAAGCAGCACGCATCGAATCTGGCGCAGGAAGTGATGGAAAATCTGAAAAACCAGCCGAATCTGGTGCAGAATGCGGATGCGTCCGGATTTGATGTGCCTTATCTGGAAGCTGAGAATTATGTGAAGGCTTCCTATACGCCGGCTGCGCCGGGACCCACTGAGACCGGTGGCAGCGTAGATTACTACGGACAGGCGGATGCAATCGGCGAGAAATACGATATCCGGGTAAGCGTCAGTACGAACCAGGCAGAAAATCTAAGCAAAGTGCCGCAAGTGGATGGAATTGACGGAGCGGTTGATGTGATCGCATTGGAAAATGGGCAGCTGCAGGACGCATTAACTTATTTCTCCGCAAAAAACATGGGATATGCGGACGAACATAAGATTTCGGCTTTGAGTACGGATGCAATCTGTGCGAATCTGCACCGGACGATGTCGATTACGGTGAAAGCGGATTATGTGACGGTGGAATGCTTTTACCGTTGTGATGGCGTGCCCGGAGTGGACGCGGCTGATCAGTACCAATGCAGTAATTATGCGGAAGAAGACATTGAAAATGTCGAGCATATTTATCTGATGTATCAGGTTTTCCAGAATACCGATGAAATAGAACTCAGGTGTGATGTCGGCGTGGGAGTCCCGAAACTTGTGATCGTCTGTCAGAATATTGATAAGGTCAATACAGATTTTCCTTTGTACCGGTTGACGATTTCGCCGAAAAATGGTTGTTCGATGCCGGAGATCGCCTCGAATCTGGGACAGAAATCCTATGAAAATCCGGCAGTGACAAATAAGGGAGAAATCTGGCAGGATTCCTATCTGTTGAGTAATGTGAAGGCTTTGGTGGAAAAGGAACAGGGGATCCGAAAAGTAAATATTGAAGTCAGTGTATACAAAAAAGACAAGGGCGATGGAACGGATAAGGACGATTACCGTTACATTACCGTTGATTCAGCGAAAGGGGAGTAGCGATGAAAAAGAATTCTTTTCATAAAGATGATCGCGGGGCTTCCCTGCTTGCCGTTTTAATACTCATGGTGGTTGTCAGCGCGATCGCAGTGGTGATCACAAAGATCACGATCGTGAATATCCAGATGAAGGAAGTCGAGCGCGGTACGAAGAAGAATTTCTACAGTGCCGATGCAATCATGGATGATCTGCGCACCGGTGCAAGGGAGCAGGCAGAGACGGCACTAGAAAATGCGTATGCGGATGTGCTGCAGCATTATGTGGACTATACGAGCGGCGGTAAGAATGCGCAGGATGTATTTAAACAGAAATATATGAACGGCCTGGAAAATTATTTTGCTGATCCGATGAAGACCCCGGTCGACACAACCAATCATGAGGGAAACGTGGTGTACCGTGTTGCGGGATACGATACCGGCAAGGTAAAGGGGTGTATTCTGGATGGAACGCAGCAGGATTGTTTTGTTGCACCTGCAGATCCGAAATATGAAATTGATTATGGAGCCGGCACTTTTACCTTAAAAGGTGTCCGAGTGGTTTATAAGGATGCACAGGATTACGAGACTACGATCACGACCGATCTGGTATTTTCCACACCGGATATGAATTTTTCCGGTCAGAGTCAGGTAAAGGAATTTATGAAATACGCTTTGATCGCGGATGATCAGATCAACGTAAATGCACCAACGGTCGTAGTGGACGGAAGTGTGTATGCGGGGGCTGGCGGCATTGTGGCTTCAAGTAACGGAACCGGTGAGCTGAATGGCAGGATGATCCTTACCCGTGGCGATATTGTGGCGGATATGGGATCGACGCTTACGGTCGGAAACGGAAATTCTTCGATCTGGACGGAGAATATTATGACAACCGGAAAAAGCACTGCAACACTGAACGTGAACGGAAACATTTATGTGGCGGATGATCTCGCGCTAAATGCAAAGGAGAGCAAGGTAACGCTTCGGGGAAATTATTACGGTTACAATTTCCAGAAGAATTACGGAGCGGGCGATACGGTTGCAACGGATGCCGACTTTAGCAGTGCAATCATGATCAATGGAAAAAACAGCTCATTAAATATACAAAATCTTAACTATCTGCTGCTTGCGGGAAGAACCTTTATCTCACGCGGGAACAATTCCAGTAACACGGATATTCAGATGGGTGAGTCGATCGCGGCGAGAACGAACCAGCTGGCTTACTATGTTCCGGATAAGTATGTGAAGGTGGAGAGCACCGAGGGCGTTGTGTTAAAGTGGAACGATGCGCAGAAGGTCAGAATCGGTGAAACGGAGTATCCGATCGGTGAAAGAGACTATGCCGCATCCATCCAGGTGGATCCGGTGAAGCTTGACGGCTGGCTGAACCATGCGAATCCGATCGTACCTTACTATTACACCAATGGTGTCAATTATTATCTGAATTTTAAGTCGCAGCAGGATGCGAATGAATTCTATGCTGCGTATTATGCCGGAAATACTGCTAAAGCAGGCGGGCTTGCCGGAACCTATCTGGATAAGGATGCCTTAATTATCGATGAGCATAATCATATGATCATGACGCTGAGCGGAGATATTATGTACCGGACCAGGTCGGAAGAAATGTTTCGGGAGAAGGCGGTAACGATTGAACCGGACAATTGGAAGGACTCTGCGGGGCGTATGTGGGATTATTGTTCGAAGCTGGCGGTAAGTTATAAGTCTTTGGAACTTGGGCTAAAAGTATCCGGACAGTCTGTGACGCCGGATCAGGTACGCTTTAGCGTGGCGGATGAGAGCGGATATGAAAAAATCGACAAGTCAATCGATCCGTTATTTGATAAACTGATTGACCGCAGCGCATTGCAGGAGGAGATCGCAAAACACAGGAATCCAGGAGATACCGAATTCACAGTGTATCATCCGGCAGACGATGTCTACCTGATTGATAACACCGGTGTGTATAATCTTCCGACTTCGATCACAAAGGGCATTGTTGTGGCAACCGGAAGTGTCAAAGTCAGCGGAAATTTTGAAGGGCTGATCATTTCCGGCGGTAAGATTACGTTTGATGCGAACGTGCAGGTAAAAGGCAACAAACTGCTTGTCTCTAATCTGTTTAAAGATGATCAAAGCCGTAAGCCTCCGCTTTTTTCCAAGTTCTTCCGTGATTGCTCCGGCACGGCTGCCGGCAGTGTGTCCGGTCAGCTGGATCTGGATTCGTATATCAATTACGATGAATGGAAGAAGAACTAAGGGGTGCGCCGATGAGAGAGCGATGGTTAAAGAAGAAAAGACGGCAGGATCAAAGAGGAATTACTCTGGTGGAGATCATTATCGTGATCGCAATCATAGGAATACTGGCGAGCACGGCGGTCATGATGATCGGACATCTGCATTATGCGGATACGCAGAAGGTCATGAAGACCTTGGATGCTTCGTTGAATCAGCTGCAGGTGAAGTCCATCAGCAAAAGCGGAAATTACTATCTGTATATTTATCATCTGGACAATGGCTATTATGAGCAGATATTGCCGGATAATCTTTCGGCTTTTGATGGGACGAAGCTGACGAAGGACGGAACCAAATTATCGAACAATACGATCAAACTTTGTCAGGACGGAACAGAGCTGGCGGAGAATGGTTTCATGAAGATCGCCTATACGAAGCAGGCAACGTTTGACACCGCCAATACAACGGTGCAGACGATCCTGATCGATGGTGTGCCAAAATACAGTATCCGGCTTGTGATGGATACCGGAAAGCATTTTGTTGAGTCAAATTGATTGTTAAAAATGATGCGTTTATCAACGTGATATGAAATAGGAAGCAGAAGGCAGAAAGGAAGTGGTTGTGTGAATCGGGATCAAAGAGGAATTACGTTTATCGAACTGATCATTGCGATCGCAATCGCTTCGATCATTATGGTTGCCGCAACCATGTTCCTTGGTGCGGCACACAAAAATTATAACAATGCGTCTGCCCAGATTGACCTGCAATCCGAATCACAGATTCTGATGGAGCAGATCGGTATGTGGGTGATGGAAGGAAACCGGGTGGAAGCATTGGATCCATCGACTTCTGGTGCACAGGGAATTGTCATCTATCGGATTCCCCGCAAGACCTCGGTGGAGAACCCGAACGGAGCCGCAGCACCCGAGGCGGCCAGTAAGCGTGTGATCTGGCTATCGGCAGGCGGAAAGAAACTGTACACAAAGAAGGCTGCTGTGGCAGATACAGAAAGTGACACAACCGTGATCGACGCAGATGTGGATGAAGTGCAACAGAATTTGCTCGGAGAGTATGTGACGGCTTTTACAGGGACGGTCGATGCCTCTTCGCAGGCATCTGTTACCGTTTCGTTTCAGATGGAATATTTAAAACAAAAATATGAGATACAGAACGTGTTTAAACTGAGAAATGTACTGCGATAAAATTGCAAAATGACAGAAAACTATTTCGGCAAAACTGTGAGTGATCAAAAGGGGCTTAGATCCCGGATAAGGAAGGGGCGTTCATATTGAAAAGCGTCAATCGGAAAACAAAAATGCATAGTCCGCTTACCGGAGCAAAGAAGAAAATCGTATCTGCAGCCTGTGTGCTGGGGATCGTTGCATTATGCCTTGGCGTGGTCGGATATCAGAATAAGCTGAAGGCGGACGAGAATCTCCCGGTTGTGACAAGAGGCGTGGTGGATAAGATCAATCAGATTCCGGAGTCGAAGCGTGATATGTATGATGCGGATCAGTCAACGTATGATCTGGGAACAAAAGAGAACCCGTTTTTTATTCTGGAACTTGTTCCGTATGATGAATATGGATCGTTTGGTTATAATATCGGAGGCTGTGAGCCGACTGATGTGCAGAAAATGCGTGGAACCGGAAAAATCGATACGCTTGGATCCATGAACATGTGCGATGAAAAGCGGATGGATAAAACCTACTTTTTTGAAGATGCGCAAGAATTAAAAACAACAGAGTTTGAACATCCGCTGGTAAAAGAAGATATCGTGCAAAGCTTTGACGGATATTATGAATTGGTTGAAGCCGGAGAGGGTGCTTTCCGACAGAATGAGGATGGTACCATCGTAAAAGCGGACGGGGGAAATATTATCTGGCATACCATTTATGATCTGGAAAAGCAAAAAGACTATCCTAATCAGGCTTTCCAGGGAAAAGATGAGCCGAAGAAAATCCTTACAAATGTCGGAGAACGCATTTATACGGTAAGGGAGAGTTCTCCGGATGATCCGGTATATTCGGTGGAAGGATATTACTATTATAAAAACAATGAGAATTTTTTAAAGCATTCCCTGAAACTGAGTGACGAGGCAGCAGCAAAGTATTCGGTTATTATTAAAACAATCACACCGAAGGAGCTGAATGCAAATCCAAGTTGGGCAAAGTATGCGGATTTATATATCGTATCGGCATCCTGTGCGGATAACGAGTTTAAAAACATGTGGAAAAAGTATAATCGTTATCATCATACGTCTGCGGTAACGGATTATAAAAACGGCTTTGAGAATACGGACAGCGATAAGGAACGTGATATTTCATGGGAAGTCGCAAAAGAGATGTATGACAAGATAACTGCAGATACCAATTACGCTGCAATTATGATGACGGCAGAGTCCTATAAGATCACAAAGTGGACGAAGGTTATGCTAAGCCTTTTTGACTGGAATTTAAGACCTTCGGGGGATACTTTTTCTTATAATGCATCGAATAATAATATGTATAAGCTTACGGTTATGCTTCTTTCGATGAAACAGGAATTGTTCAAAAAGTTATATCTGGATAAGGACAATCCGCTTATTTCGAATGACGGAAAATTCTTGCTGCAGACGGGGGATGCGCAGGAGTATTGGAATATGTTTACGTTCCTTCCTACGAATGCAAGAACAACGGATCCGGAAGTAAATTACAACTGGTACGGATATTTTACTTCTATGGATAAATGGAATGATTACCAGATGGCAGGAAATATTGAGGCAAACCGTAGATACATCAACGATCGTATTTATATTGGCGGCGACGGCGGTGACATCTTACGAAATTATCTGCAGGACGGTCTGAATCTGACAGATAAGACCGGAACGAAGTACACGGATTTCCAGGACTTTATGGACAATGCGGACAAGGCAACGCCTGCGGATGCGGTACGATATGTTTTGGGACAGAGAAACAATACCAATAAGATCGAGGGAGATTTGAACGTCTTAGATATTGAACCTTGTTACGACAGTAAAAATGGTTATTCGCTGACAAAGAATTATATTTATATGATGGTGCCGGATCTGGAGGGTAAGGTGAATATTACCCATATGACGACTGCGGAATTTATCGGTACAGCGCAGGATCTGAACAGTACCTATGATCTGATCTTTCTGGGGCTGGATGACGGAGCATATAATAAAGCCGGAGATGGAAAAACCGTATGGAATGATTCTTCTATGAATGGTAAGATTTATTTCCATACGGGCGACAAGATGACAGCGGCAGAATATTCAAGCGATAACAGAAGCCGTTCTGTTAAATTCCTGACAAAAGGAACCAAATCAGGAGATACCTGGACATGGAAGAATGTGGATAGTGCGGAACTGCGGTTTTCGGGAAATGACATTACAAGATTAAAAGAAGAAGAACTGAAGGATTTTGTAAAGTCGGGGAAACCGGTTGTGGCTGTGCCGTATCTGTATCAGCGGGATGAAACCCGTATTGACCAGCATTCTAATATCTGTGATTTTGTAAAGAGTGAGATTGATCAAAAGAATAAGGGCGATAACAGCGTCCATTTCTACCAGACAAATGATGTGACAGGCATCAGGGAGTGTATGAAGCAGAAGAAGCCGGAGGTGTTATTTACGCAGACTCCGAAGCTGTATAGCAGCGAGGAGAAGACGTATCTGGATGTAGACAGAGTCGGAAGATCATTGCTGCAGTTTGGTTTTCAGGTCGACGATCCGGAAAGTGCTGCCTTCCGGTGTAATGTATATCTGGATCAGAATCAGGACGGAAAATTTTCAGAAGATGAGCTTTATTATGAAGGGGAAAAATTTGCTGCGGATGGAAGCAGGAAGGATGTTACCTGTAAACTGTCAAGACTTTATACGGGATTGATCCAATGGAAGATTGAGGTCTTTTGTGATGAGAATCCATCGGTACGGTTTACGCAGACCGGCTGCTCTGCTGCGAGAAACCAGACCGGTCAGAAAAAGAAGATTAACGTACTTCAGATTATACCAAAGGATGGAAATTTCGATGGAAAACTTGATCTGAGTACGAATCCTTTGTTTACAAAGTATTATCATACGCTGGACGATTATGATATCACAGTTACGACGGAAACACTCGATACATTTAAAAAACATTTTAATGCGGATAGTTTCACGACAGAAAAGTATCAAAAGGTTAACAGTGATCCGGATTTCAAAACACCGGACTGGATGAAGGTGTATCGAAATTACAATATGATCATTGTTGGATTTGGCGATACGTATGGTGGTGTCAATATACCAAACGATCACGGAGAAATTGATTTCCTTAAATTCTATATCAGTCAGGGTAAGAGCGTGTTATTTACACACGATCTGACCTCAATGCACAATATTAGAAGTGATGACTTTGGTTACTCTGCCAATACCTATCTGCGTGATACGATGGGTATGAATCGTTATAAGGCTATCAGCAGAAATCTCTCAGAACGTGAGCGGCAGGAGCTGGCAGAAAAACCGGATAATGCCTATGACAGTGTCACGGACATCACCGGTAAGGAGCTGGATCAGAAGCAGGGATTTACATACTATGCCATGAAGCGACTTGGCTGGAAAAATTCTAATTCGGGAACGGATTGGAATATCCTGAATAATCAGAAGATGCCGTATCAATATCTGATCAGTAATCCGAAAGGGGAGAGTATTTGTGGAATCAGTGAATTCACAAAAAATACCGGTTTTAATAATAACAATGATCTCATTACAAAGGTCAGTCAGATGAATCAGGGACAGATTACACAGTATCCGTTCAAAATTGATACGATGTTTACGGTTTCGGAGACGCATGGACAGTGGTATCAGTTGAACATGGAAGATCCGGAGGTTACGGTATGGTACTGTCTTGCTGATGATAAGAGAGCTGCTGCATGGCAGGGGACGGATAATAATGGTCAGGGAACCGGTGCAACCTACGGTGTTTCACCGAATGATGCTGCAAATAATTATTATATCTACAGTAAGGGAAATGTTTTTTATTCCGGAGTAGGACATTCGACGATTACGCAGGAAATGGAAGCTAAGCTGTTTATTAATACCATGATTGCTACATATCGGGCTTCCTATGTGCCTCCGATGGTTGAAGTGCTGAATGAGAACGCGGTGATTACGGATCTGGAAAATCTGTCGTATGACATGAGCTTTACGAAAGAGTATAGTGAGGATCCGGATGAATCAGACTGGGAAACAGTAGGCGTGGACGAAGAGGATCCGGATTTCGTGAAAATTACTTTCTCTCCGGAGGAATTGAATGCAATCAGCACGAAGCTGGATTGCTCAATCTATTATAAAAATGAGAGTGGCGATCCGGTATATGTTGACAGGATCTATGATTGTACAACAAATGAGGAGATTCCAACGGCTGATCCGGAAATGATTGAACAGAATCAGACATATAAGACGGTTGAAGATGGAAAGGTGATTTTTAAGAATGTAAAAAATATGAAGGAATATTATTTCCTTTATCCGAAGAAATACTTAAGCAGCTGGAAGGAAAAGAAGGACGACACGACCGAAATATTGCATGATGCACAGAGGGAGGTTGTATTCCAGATCAAGAATAATAAGAAAGATGAATATGGATATACAAGGCTTAATATGACCGGACAGATGCTATTCCTTCTTGATTGATCCTGCTTTATCCGGGCAGTCAATTCATGAAACATATAAAAAAAATATAAAGTTTAGATATCACTGTTGACATTGAAAATCAACAGTGATATTTTATTTACAGAACGAATTAGCACTCGAACTAAATGAGTGCTAGTAAAGCAAAAGGAGGCTATTTAACAATGAAATTAATGCCATTAACAGACAGAGTTGTATTAAAACAGTTAGAAGCAGAAGAGACTACCAAGTCCGGAATTATTCTTACCGGCACGGCACAGGAGAAGCCACAGGAAGCTGAGGTTATCGCAGTAGGACCTGGCGGAATGGTTGACGGTAAAGAAGTGGTTATGCAGGTGAAAGAAGGACAGAAGGTTATCTACTCCAAATATGCAGGAACAGAAGTAAAACTTGAAGGCGAAGAGTACATTATCGTAAGACAGAACGATATTCTTGCAGTCGTTGAGTAATATACAGTAACCGGTTTGAACGCGAATATCGGTGGCGTTCAGATCAAAAGTACAGTTTGATAATCAGAAAATGATTTTTAAAAAATAGGAAAGAGGTTCATTATCATGGCAAAGGAAATTAAATACGGATCAGAAGCCAGAGCAGCACTTGGTGCAGGCGTTGATAAATTAGCAAACACAGTTCGAGTAACCATCGGACCAAAGGGACGTAACGTTGTTCTTGACAAATCTTTCGGTGCTCCGCTCATCACAAACGATGGTGTGACAATCGCTAAGGAGATTGAGCTTGAGGATGCTTTCGAGAACATGGGTGCCCAGCTTGTTAAAGAAGTAGCAACAAAGACAAACGATGTAGCCGGAGACGGAACAACAACCGCTACAGTATTAACACAGGCTATGGTTCAGGAAGGTATGAAGAACCTTGAAGCAGGTGCTAATCCAATCGTTTTAAGACGTGGTATGAAGAAAGCAACAGATACTGCTGTTGAGGCTTTAAAAGAGATGAGCCAGAAGGTTACAGGCAAGGAGCAGATCGCTAAGGTTGCTGCTATCTCTGCCGGTGATGAGGAAGTTGGTAATCTTGTAGCAGATGCTATGGAGAAGGTTACAAACGACGGCGTTATCACAATCGAAGAGTCCAAGACAATGGAGACAGAGCTTGACTTAGTAGAAGGTATGCAGTTCGACAGAGGTTACTTATCTGCTTATATGTGCACGGATATGGATAAGATGGAAGCGGTTCTTGATGATCCATACATCCTGATCACAGACAAGAAGATTTCTAACATTCAGGAGATTCTTCCATTACTGGAGCAGATCGTACAGTCAGGTGCAAGACTTCTTATCATCGCTGAGGATATCGAGGGAGAAGCTCTTACAACACTTATCGTGAATAAATTACGTGGAACCTTCAATGTTGTTGCTGTCAAGGCTCCTGGATACGGCGACAGAAGAAAAGCAATGCTTGAGGATATCGCAATCCTTACAGGCGGTCAGGTAATCAGCTCTGATCTTGGCCTTGAGCTTAAGGATACTACACTTGATCAGCTCGGTCGTGCAAAATCTGTTAAGGTTCAGAAAGAGAACACAGTTATCGTTGACGGTGCAGGCGATAAGGCTGCCATTCAGGGACGTATCAGCCAGATCCGTGGACAGATCGACGAGACAACATCTGAGTTCGACAAAGAGAAGCTGCAGGAGAGACTTGCCAAGATGGCAGGAGGTGTAGCCGTTATCCGTGTTGGTGCTGCAACTGAGACAGAGATGAAGGAAGCAAAACTTCGTATGGAAGATGCTTTAAATGCAACACGTGCAGCGGTCGAAGAAGGAATTATCGCAGGTGGTGGATCTGCTTACATTCACGCTTCCAAGAAGGTTGCTGAGCTTGCGAATACTCTTGAGGGAGATGAGAAGACCGGCGCTAAGGTTATCCTGAAAGCACTTGAGGCTCCATTATTCTTCATCGCAGCGAATGCCGGATTAGAGGGCGCTGTCATCATCAATAAAGTTAAGGAGTCTGCTCCGGGAACCGGATTTAACGCAGCTACTGAAGAGTATGTTGATATGGTTGCTTCCGGAATTCTTGATCCTGTCAAGGTTACAAGAAGTGCTCTGCAGAACGCAACATCTGTTGCATCTACACTCCTTACAACAGAGTCTGCGGTTGCAAACATTAAGGAAGATGCTCCTGCAATGCCAGCCGGCGCAGGCGCAGGAATGGGTATGATGTAAATTCGGGTTTGCCGATTTGAATTTATGACAAAGTGACGCTCTCCAAACCATTATTTATTGGAAGTATAACGGATTCGGAATGATACCGACTTTTTCTCAATTTTTTATGCGAGTTAACTCCTG
>OGKG01001881.1_pt1 | contig 23690 bp, 24 predicted proteins | sample 1572201 | NCBI WGS metagenome assembly OGKG01 (sample SAMEA2582146, study PRJEB24529) | metagenome | biome: Human gut stool | place: China | collected 2011 | reverse complement strand
GTATTATAGCATAGGTTAACATCAGAGCTATATCCAAACCCAATTTTTATTGAAAAAGTTTTTAAAAATATATTGACAAAAATTTTAATAAATAGTATCATAAATTTACATATGAACATATAATCATATAAACAGATAAAAGGAGAAAAAATAAATGGAAGATAATTTATTAGAATGCACTGTTATACACGAAGAAACAGTTAAAAAAATCAAACAAAAAATGCCAGAAGATGGCTATATATATGACTTAGCAGAATTATTTAAAGTATTTGCAGATTCAACAAGAATGAAAGTTATTTATGCATTATTAGAAGATGAATTATGTGTATGTGACATAGCAAATATAGTAGGAACAACTCAATCAGCAATATCACATCAATTAAGAATTTTAAAACAAGCTAAATTAGTAAAGTTCAGAAAAGAAGGAAAAGTTGTTTTCTATAGTTTAGATGATGACCATATCCACGAAATAGTTAAGAAAGGATGTGAACATATTGAAGAGTTATAAATATACACTAGAGGGGTTAGATTGTGCAAATTGTGCAAAGAAAATTGAAGATGAAATAGCAAAAACAAAAGGTTATGAAGATGTAATAGTTAATTTTTCTACTTTAAAATTAACATTCAAATCAGATAATCCAAATGTAAAAAAAGAAGTAACTGAAATTGTAAAAAAATTAGAACCAGATGTAGAAGTTTTTGATGATGGAGAGAAAAAACAAGAAAAAGAAGAACATAATGATTCAGATATAGCTAGAATTGCTGTAGGAATTGCGATATATTTAATAGCATTAATTGGGAATTTTGAAACAATTATAACTAATATATTAATAATAATTTCTTTTGTAGTATTATTATACAAAACAGCAAAAAAAGCTTGGAAACAAGTTACTAAAAATAAAGTTTTAGATGAAAATACTTTGATTGTAATATCTGCAATAGGAGCATATTTTGTAGGAAAAATATCAGAAGGAATAATGGTAATTACCCTATATGAAATAGGAAAAATATTAGAATCAAAAGCAGTAAACAAAACAAGAAAATCAATATCGGATTTAATGAATATAAAACCAGAATATGCAAACTTAAAAATCAATGAAGAAATCAAAAAAGTAAACCCAGAAGAAGTAAAAATAGGCGATATTATAATGGTAAAAACAGGAGAAAAAATACCATTAGATGGAGTTGTAATAAGTGGAGATGCACAAGTTGATAATTCAGCATTAACTGGAGAAAGCAAATTAGTAAATGTTACAAAAAATAGCAAAGTATTATCAGGAAGTATAAATGTAAACGGATTAATAGAAGTAAAAGTAGAGCAAACATATGAAAATGGTACAGTAAGTCAAATCTTAAATTTAGTTGAAAATGCAACAGACAAAAAAGCAAAAACAGAAACTTTTGTATCAAAAGCTGCAAAAATTTATACACCAGTAATAATAGGCTTAGCACTATTAGTAGCAATATTTATGCCACTTGTAGTAGCTAATGTAACATACAAAGAAAGTATATACAAAGCATTAATATTCTTGGTAATTTCATGCCCATGTTCAATAGCAATATCAGTTCCATTAAGTTATTTTTCAGGAATAGGTAAAGCATCTAAAAAAGGAATATTAATAAAAGGTAGTGACTACTTAGATGGAATAAAAGACATAAAAGAAATAATTTTTGATAAAACAGGAACAATAACAACAGGAAATTTCAAAGTTTCAGAAATACATTCTTTAGATGAAAAATACTCAGAAGATGAAATTTTAGAATATTTTGCAAGAGGAGAAAAACTTTCTAACCACCCAATAGCAAAATCAATTTTAAATAAATATAAAGAAAAACAAGACAAAAAAGAATTAAACGTAAATGATGTTGAAAACTTTGAAGAAGTTTCAGGAAAAGGATTAAAATACACATACAATAACAAAAATATCAAAATAGGAAATTCAAGCTTTACAGGAGCTAAAACAGAGAATATTGTAGGAACAGTATTATATCTAAACATAGATGAACAAGTAGTAGGAAGCATTGTTTTAAGTGATGAAATAAAACCAAAAACAAAAGAAACAATGGAAAGGCTACACAAACTAGGAATAAAAACAAAAATATTTACTGGAGATAAAAAAGAAATAGCAGAAAAAATAGCAAAACAAGTTGGAATTCAAGCTGTAAAAGCAGAAATGTTACCACAAGATAAATACAATGAATTAGACAAAATAATAGAACAAAGAGAAGAAAATAAAAAGGTTGCATTTGTCGGAGATGGAATAAATGATAGCCCTGTATTAGCAAGAGCAGATATAGGAATATCAATGGGAGGAATTGGTTCGAGTTCAGCAATAGAAGCATCAGATGTTGTTATAATGACAGATGAGTTAAATAAAATTGTTGATGGAATTGAAATTTCCAAAAAAACAAATAAAATAATAATTCAAAACTTGATATTTGCAATAGGTGTAAAAATATTAACATTATTATTAAGTCTATTTGGAATAGCAGATATGTGGCAAGCTGTATTTGCAGATGTTGGTACAACTTTGATAACAATATTTAATACACTTAGAATATTAAAATAAATAAAAACGGCACATTGCTTCAAACCAAGCAAATATGCCGTCTTATTTTATTCAAAACAAAAAAATACAAAAAATAATAAAAAACAGTTTTCCAATTTCAAAAAATATGATATAGTATAAAAAAACAAAAGAAAGGGCAAATAAAATGAAACATTTAAAAACAGTAAAAAGAAAATTAGATAAAAAGAAAGTAACAAAAGCACTGATAATAGTGCTTGCAATAATCATAATAGGAGTTATACTATATCAAATAAATAACAATATTGTATTTGATAAAAACAAAAATATAAATTTAGTAATAAACAATAAAAATATAACATCAAACCTAAAAAAAGATATATTCATTCAAGATGATGAAATATATATATCAAAACAAGACTTAGGGAACTTCTTCGATAAATATATTTATGAAGATACACAAAATAATCAAATAATAACAACATATGATACAAAAATTGCGGCCATTAGCTTAGATGAAAATAAAATAAGCATTAATGGTGTAAGTAAAAAAACATATGCACAAACAATAAAAAAAGATGACACGATATATTTACCAATAAAAGAACTTGAAGATGTTTATGGAATAGAGATTTCTTATATAGAAAATTCAAAAGTAATAACAATAGACTCAACATCAAAAGAACAAAAGAAAGCAATAGTAACAAAAAATTTACCAGTAAAATCTACAAAAAAATTTATAGCAAAAACAGTTGATAAAATAAAAAAAGGAAGCTATGTAGTTGTAATTTCTGAAGACAATGGTTATACAAAAATCAGAACAGAAAATGGAAAACTTGGATATATAAAATCTAAATACTTAGCAAATGAAGTAACTGTTAGAGAAAATATGGAAGAAACCAAACAAATTGAGGGAAAAGTAAATTTAGTTTGGGATTATTATTCAACAGTTGCTAACGCACCAGATAGAACTGGAACTACAATAGACGGAATAAATGTAGTTTCACCAGCATTTTTCCATTTAAATAAAAATGGAGAATTAGAAGAAAATGTAGGAGAAGCAGGAAAAAAATATATTGAATGGGCGCATAACAACGGATATAAAGTATGGCCAATGGTTCAAAATTCAGAAGCTGGTTCAATAAATGTGACCTCAAACATAATGAATGACTACAATAAAAGACAAGAATTAATTTCACAAATAATCATATATTGTGTAAAATACAAATTAGATGGTGTAAATATAGACTTTGAAAATATGAAACAAGAAGATAAAAATATGTATTCAAGATTTATAATTGAATTAGAACCAAGATTAAAAGAAATAGGAATGACATTATCAGTAGATGTAACAGCACCAGATGGTTCAGAGACATGGTCAATGTGTTTTGACAGAAATGTAATTGGAGATGTTGCAGATTATATCGTATTTATGGCATATGATGAGTATGGTGCGTCAAGCAATAAAGCTGGAACAACAGCAGGTTATGATTGGGTAGAATTAGGAATAAAAAAATTCATAGAAACAGAAGAAATAAAAGAAGAAAAAATAATCCTTGCAATTCCATTATATACAAGAGTTTGGACAGAAGATAGTTCAGGAAAAATAACAAGCAAAAATACAGTTTCAATGAAAAACACATATAGCATCATTCCAAATGGAGTAGAAAAACAATGGAATGACAGTTTAAAACAATACTATGTTGAATATAAAGATGGAAACAATACAAAGAAAATTTGGATTGAAGATGAAACATCATTAAAAGAAAAAATAAGCTTAATAAAGAAATATAAATTAGGTGGAGTAGCATCATGGCAAAAAGGAATGGAAACAGACAATTTCTGGGAATTCCTAAAAAATGAAATACAAGACTAAAATAATTTTGTAAAATATGCAAAAACACTTGACTTTCTAAGCTTTACAAATATATAATATCAAAAAGAATGCTTGTGGAGGTATTTTAAGGCTAATGCAAAAAGAAGAAATATATTTTACAACAGATAAATATAGTAATTTAACAGATGAACAAATAATAACAGATATTAAAAATGGCGATGAACAAGCACTAGTATATTTATTAAACAAGTATAAAGATTTAGTAAATTCCAAAGTCGGAAAATACTTTATAATTGGTGCTGAAAGAGAAGATATTGTGCAAGAAGGAATGATAGGACTATTTAAAGCAATAAAAGGCTTTGACAATGCAAAACAAAACACCTTTAAAACATTTGCAAATGTTTGTATAGAAAGACAACTAATAACAGCAATAAAAAGTTCAAATAGACAAAAACACATGCCATTAAATTCCTATTTATCATTAAATACTTCAGCATACGAAGATGATGAAGACGGAACTGAATTAATTGAAACATTTAACAATACTCAAATAGAAGACCCATTAGATACAATTACAAAAAAAGAATATTTTGAAGAAATTCAAAATTCAATTCATAAAAATTTAAGTAAATTTGAAGAACAAGTATTACAAAGATTTATACAAGGTGAAAGCTATGAAGTAATAGCTAAAAAGCTAGATACACCTGTAAAATCTATAGATAATGCTATACAAAGAATTAGAAAAAAAGCAATTAAAAATTTTTTCTAATATGATAAATAATATAGTATCAAACTAAAGCAAAGTATATTTGGTTTGATGCTATATTAATATGATATGCCTGCATAGCTCAGTTGGTAGAGTGCAGCCTTGGTAAGGCTGAGGTCACGGGTTCAATTCCCGTTGTAGGCTCCAGTGGCGTTTTTGTTCGAACTTTTTTGAAAAGTTATGACAGATGATATAAAATCAATCAGAGAAATTTGGTTGATTTTTTTGTTGTCTTAAAAACGACATTACATTATTAGTTTTTAATTATTCAAATGATGTTTATATTTCTAATTTAGCTCAAAAGATTAAACTAACTGAATTAGAAAATTACTTAAAAATAATAAATGGTAATATTTTACATTTTTAAAAGTCGTAGTATAATGTCTTCAATGAACTAAATAAGGTTGCAATGTATTTAGTAAATAGCATGCAAAAAAAAGTTCATAGCATTGCTATATTTACATAAATATGCTATAATTATAGTGTATATGGTTAGTAGACTATATATAATAAACCTCGTGTTTGCAACATTGTTTCACTTATAATTAAAAAATTTTGGAGGTAAGATTATGTACAATTATTTGGTTGAACGGATGTATCAGGAGTATGAAACTGTAACTGATCAGAACAACATTCACTTTGTCAGAAATGGAAAAGTTGTAGGAACTTTATATCGTAAGGAACAAGTGCTTAACATTTTCCTTTCAGCTTCTCGTAATGTGGTATGGAATTACAACAAACTTGCACTTTTTGTAGTTGCTAAAAAGTATGCAGTGCTCAATAATTCAAAGATGCGTAACACTGAAGCAGCTTGGCTTATTGGTAGCTGTGGAGCAGAAAAGCAGTATACACTTAAAAACCCTATGTATTTAGATAGTGGATTGTATTTTAGAGACTGGCAGGTTTCGTGTATGGCGCGTGTGAATAAGGGAAATGGCTGTGTAAAGTTTAAGCTGTTTGATATGGAAATCGAATATAGAAAGAATAAACAGCCATGTTGCAATGGAAATTATCTGAATCCTGCTTTGGTTTATCCTGTAAAGAGTGGTGGAAAGAAGGTTAAAAATGCAAAGGCATATCTTCGCAAAAGCTACGATTGGGCATATGGAATTGGATATCAAAACGTAGGTAGTCGTGCGACACGCGAATTCATTGATACCAAAGCAAATAAAACAAATCATACTGAGTTAAGCGAGATTAGATACAATATCATTCGTAAGTAATTGACTTGTGCTAAAGCAAGGAAACTGTAGTACAGACCTTCCTTTAGCAATTTTTGCAAATTTATAAAATTTATTGATTTTAATATCTGCTTCTTTTTTATTTTCAATATCATTTGAATATTCAACTAACAAACCAGAATAGAAAACTTCAATAATCTCACACAAAGTATCTACAATTGTACCACATACACAATGAATTGCATAAATACCTGTTCCAAAAAAACTAGCAACATGAGTATAATAAATATTTACAATTCTTTGAATAATTTTATTAAAATTAAATTTTTTGTGAAATATAAAATTTGCTTAATATAATTAAAAGGTGTTCTACATAGTTTATATTTAGAAAAAAACAATAATAAAATAATATATAATTTAATAATCGAGATTGCTTAAATATACAAATCCCCCCACTAAATTTTAGTGGGGGGAAAACACTACTTTGATTTTGAAGAGTTCTCATGCATTGAAAGGTTCATTAATGCACGATCTTGACAAAGTTGAGAATAAATAGCTTTAACACTTTTTAGCAAAGTATCAAGTTCTTCCAAAGTCATTTGTGTAGTGTCTATTGTAACACTTGGAAAAGTTTTTTTCATATGGTACCTCCAAAAATGTATTGATATAATAATTATAACATAATTTATACAAAAATACAAAAACTCAACCCAAAAGGTTGATTTTTTTTATCATTTAATATAAAATCTATAAAGACCAAAGGAGGTAACAAATGATAACTTTAAAAGACATTAAAGAAAACCAAGAGTTAGACGCTCTTATAAGAGGAGCACAAAAGCAACTTAATGCAATAGGTTACACAGAACATGGACATAGACATATATCAATAGTATCAAAAAGAGCAGGAGACATATTAGAAAAATTAGGCTATCCAGAAAGAACAGTAGAATTAGCAAGAATAGCGGGATATATGCATGATATAGGAAACTGTGTAAATAGAGTAGACCATGCACATAGTGGTGCAATAATGGCATACAACATTTTAAAAGAAATGAAAATGCCAGTAGATGAAAGAACAGAAATAATGATGGCAATAGGAAATCATGATGAAAACACAGGAACAGCAATAAGTGACATATCGGCAGCACTTATACTAGCAGATAAATCAGATGTACATAGAGACAGAGTAGTAAACAAAAATTTATCAACATTTGATATTCACGATAGGGTAAACTATGCAGTAACAAATGCAGAATTAGAAATAGATGAAAAAGAAAGAAAAATAATATTAAACTTAACAATAGATACAAATATATGCCCAGTATTAGATTATTTTGAAATATTTATGCAAAGAACAATGATGAGTAAATATGCAGCAAAATATCTAAAAGTATGGTTTGAACTGGTAATAAATGGTACAAAATTATTATAAAAACGGAGGAAAGAAAATGAAAGAAAAAACAATGAAAACAGTAAAAATATTAACAATAACACTTCTAGTTATTTTAATATCAATGATAAGTTTTGTAGGAATTTATCAAAAAAACAAAAATAGAATGGAAAATAAAGTAAAAGATTATTCATACTCAATGTCACTAAATGGAGCAAGAACAATAAAATTAAAAGTAAACACAGAATCAACAGATGATGTTCCAAATAATAGTGAAGAAGTGTTAACAGCTGAAAACTATAAAAAATCAAAAGAAGTAATCGAAAAAAGATTAAACAAAATGAATGTAGAAGAATACACAACAAGTGTAAATGAAGCAACAGGAGAAATAACAATACAAATTCCAGAACAAAATAGTCAAACAGATACAATAATAGGAAATTTAAATACAGTTGGAAAATTTGAAATTTTAGATAGTGAAACAAAAGAAGTATTACTAAACAATGATGATATAAAATCATCAGAAGTATTATACAATACAACAAATAGTGGAACATCAGTATATTTACAAATAGAATTTAATAAAAACGGAAAAGATAAATTAAAAAATGTTAGTCAAACTTACGTATCAGTAAACAATACAACAAATAACACAACAGAAAATAATGTTGCAGAAAATACAACATCAGAAACAGAAAATGAAGCAACAAATACAACTACAGAAGGTTATTCAGATACAGCAACAACAGAAAAGAAAATAACAATGAAAATTGATGACCAAGAAATAATGTCAACATCATTTGATGAACCAATAACAACAGGAAAGATTCAATTATCAGTAGGAAGTGCAACAACAGATAAAACAACATTACAAAACTATGTTGACCAAGCACAAAGTGTTGCAACAACATTAGATACAGGAAAATTACCAGTAAAATATGACTTGGAAAAAAATCAATATATATTACCAAAATTAACAACACAAGATTTAATAAAAGTAGAAATAGCAATAGCAATAATAGCTGTTGTAGGAATAATAATATTAATAGTAAAACATAAATTAAATGGATTACTAGCAGGAATAGCATATGTAGGATTATCTGCTGTATATATGTTAGTTGTTAGATATACAAATGTAACAATATCAATAGAATCAATAGCAGGAATAATAATAGTATTAATTTTAAACTATATATTCACAACAATGTTCTTAAACAAAATAGAAGAACTAAATAAAGAAAATACAGAAAATGTAATGAAAAAAGCAACAGGAGAAACATATAAAAAATTCTATCTTAGAATTATACCAATATGCATAATGGCAATAACATTTAGCTTTGTAAAATGGGTACCTATCAGTAGCTTTGGAATGATAACATTCTGGGGAATAGTAATAATTGCAATATATAATGCAATAATAACAAGATATCTATTAAAGGCAAATGTAGAAAGATAGGAGGTATTACAAAGATGAAACAAAAAAGTACAAAAATATTAGTAATCTTAATTGCTTTAATCTTAATAGTTGGAGCAATAATGATAGGAGTAAAAGGATTAGCTTTTGAATTAAAATATCAAAATGGAAAACAAGTTGAAATAGACTTAGGAAAAGAATTTGATATAAAAGATATGCAATCAATCACAAACGAAGTATTTGGAAAACAAGCAGTATTAATTGAACAAATAGAAGTATATAAAGATGCTGCAAATATTATAACAACAGATATAACAGAAGAACAAAAAGCGGATTTAGTAACAAAAATAAATGAAAAATATGGAACAGAATTATCAGCAGATAATATAACAATAGAAGAACATTCAAAAATTAGAGGAAGAGATTTAATAAAACCATATATAGCACCATTTACAATAGCTACAGCAATTATTTTAGTATACTTTATGATAAGATACTATAAATTAAATTCATTAAAAGTATTATTAAAATCAGCAGGAATAATTGTTTTAGCGCAATTAGTTTTATTAGGAATAATGGCTATAACAAGAATGCAAATAGGAGAATTAACAATTCCATTTGTATTAGTAGTTTATGTACTATCAATGTTAATTGTAACAAAAAAGTTTGATGATGATTTAGAAAAAATTAAAGTTGAAGCCAAAAAATAAAATATTTATAAAAAAGACCTTGAAAAAATTCATGGTCTTTTATTATTTAATTATTGCAAACAAAAACTCAATATGATAAAATAGCAAAAGAAAAACAAACGGAATTAGAAAGGAAAATAATAAAATGAAAATAGCATTAATAAACGAAAATAGTCAAGCATCAAAAAATGCAATAATATATGAAGCACTAAAAAAAGTTGCAGATAAAAAAGGATTTGAAGTATACAACTACGGAATGGAAAATACAGAAGAAAATAACCTAACATATGTACAAGCAGGACTTTTGGCAGCAATATTAATAAACTCAAGAGCAGCAGACTTTATAGTAACAGGATGCGGAACAGGAGAAGGAGCTTGTCTTGCATTAAATAGCTTTCCAAATGTACTATGTGGACATATAGTAGACCCAACAGATGCATACTTATTTAGTCAAATAAATGCAGGAAATGCAATAGCAATGGGGTTTGCAAAAGGATTTGGATGGGGAAGTGAATTAACACTTACATATACCTTTGAAAAATTATTTGAAACAGAATTTGGAGGAGGTTACCCAAAAGAAAGAGTAATTCCAGAACAAGCTAACAAAAAAATATTAGATGAAGTTAAAAAAATAACACACAAAGATATGATAACAATATTAAAAGAAATAGATCAAGAATTTTTATATCAAACAATAAACAGAGAACAATTCAAAAAATATTTCTTTGAAAATGCAGAAGATGGAGAAATAAAAGAGTACATAGCAAAAATTTTAAAATAAATGCGGAGGTTACAAATGGGAAATATTGTTTTACTAGATGATTTAACAATAAATAAAATAGCAGCTGGTGAGGTTATAGAAAGACCATCATCAGTAATAAAAGAAATGGTAGAAAATTCAATAGATGCAGGAGCAAATAATATAACTGTAGAAATAAAAAATGGTGGTATTTCTTTTATAAAAGTAACAGATAATGGAAAAGGAATAGCACAAGATGACTTAGAAATTGCTTTTGAAAGACATGCTACTAGTAAAATAAGAACAGCAGATGACTTAGATGTTGTTACTTCTATGGGATTTAGAGGAGAAGCTTTAGCAAGTATTGCAGCAATAGCAAATGTTGAAATGGTTTCAAAAACAGAAGAACAACAAGTAGGATATAAAGTTGTTGTAGAAGCTGGAGATATATTAAGTAAAGAAGAAATTGGATGTCAAAAAGGAACATCAATAACAGTAAGAAACTTATTTTTCAATACTCCAGTTAGATATAAATTCCTAAAAAAAGATTATACAGAATCAGGCTATATAGAAGATGTTATAACAAGAATAGCACTAGTTAATCCTAATATAGCAATAAAACTAATAAACACAGGAAAAACAGTAATCCAAACAAATGGAAATGGAGATATAAAAAGTGTAATATACAGTATATATGGAAAAGATGTAGCAACAGGAGTAATGCCTGTTGAATACGCATATGATGATATACAAGTATCAGGAGTTATAGGAAAACCAGAAATAGCAAGGTCAAATCGTTCAAATCAATTATTTTTCGTAAATAAAAGATATATAAAAGACAAAACTTTATCAGCAGCAACAGAACAAGCATATAAAGGATTAATTCCTATAGGAAAATTTGGATTCGTAGTTTTAAATATAACAATGAACCCAGCAAAAGTTGATGTAAATGTGCATCCAGCAAAATTAGAAGTAAGATTTGAAGATGAAAGCAAAATCTTCCAATCAATTTATCATGCTATAAAAGACACACTTTTAAAAGGTGAATTAGTTGCAAGTACAGAAAAACAAGAAATTAACCAAAACAAAGAAGAAGTGTCAAAAGGATTATATGACTTCAGAAAAAATGAAACAGAAAAAATAGAACAATATACTAATGAAGAAAGTAAAATAAAAACAAATAATATAGTACAAGATATTTATAACAAAGCACAACAAAATGTGCAAACACAAGCAGTTAAAGTACCTCATGTAAATTTAGGAGAAGGTGGACCTGTAAATACAGCTGATGTGTTAGAGCAATTAAAAAAATTACAAGAAAACATACAAAAAGAAGTTGAAACAGACCCTAGTATAAAATTAAATTCTAATTATATACAAATGAGAGAACAACAAGGAAATCAGACAAAAGTAGAAACATCAATTGAAAATGATGAAGTAAAAGTAGAAAATAATACAGATACAGAAAATACAAATATACAAGAACAAAAAATAGAGACACCAACAGAAATAAAAGAAAATACAGAAACAGAAATAGAAGAAAACGCACAAATAGATAATACAAAATCAAATGAAATAAAGCCAGAAGACAAACTAGAAGAAATCCAACAAGAAGAAGCAAAACCAGCAGAAAGCTTTGATGAAATGTATGCAAAATTATTTGGAACAAAACCAATATCACAAGAACAAATAGAAACAAAATCAAACTTACAAGAAGAAGTAATACCAATAAAACCAGAAATTCCAAGTATAGATATGAAAAAAGAAAATGTATCAATATTTGAACAAAATGAAGAAAATCAAAAACCAACATACAAATTTATAGGAATAGTATTTAATACATATATAATCCTAGAAATAGACAAAGAAATGTACATATTAGATCAACACGCAGCACATGAAAGAATAATGTATGAAAAGGTAAAAAACAACTACTACAGTGACTCATCAAAAGACTCTCAAATGCTATTATTACCAGACATAATAACATTAACACACAAAGAAATGGAAATAGCAAAAGACAATATGGAAATGTTTAAAAAAGCTGGATTTAGTCTAGAAGAATTTGGAGAAAACACAATAAAATTAACAGGTGTACCAACAGTGTGCATAGATTTAGACAATAAAGAATTATTCTTAGAAACCTTAGATGAAATAAACACAGTAGCAAGAACAGCAAAACAAGAAAAAGAAGAAAGATTTATAGCAACAGTAGCATGTAAAGCTGCAGTAAAAGCAAATATGGTACTAACAAGAGAAGAAGTAGAAAGCTTAATGGACAAACTATTAGCGTTACCAAATCCATTTACTTGTCCACATGGAAGACCAACAGCTATAAAAATGTCTAAATATGACATAGAAAGAAAATTTGCAAGAAAATAAAAAAGAAGGGAAAAAGTAATGGTAACAGTAATTATTGTAGGAATAGTAATCTTAAGTTTAGTATTACTAGGATGGACATGGGTAAGCTTAGGAAACATAGAAAAACAAAAAAAGATTTTGTATATAATATGTGGAATATTTATTACATGGATTATAACCTTTATTATTTATAATATATCAAAAATAGGAATAGTATATGAAAACCAAGAAATAATGAAAACAATAAGAAAAGTATTTGTATTAGTATTTACAATAATCAATGGTTATGTATTATTGCCATATACTTTTAAAATTTTCGATAAAATAAATAATGAAGAAATCAAAAAAGAACAAATAAAAAAGAAATTAATAATTATGCTAATTATATTTATAATAATTTCAATATTTGAAGTTCAATATCTTGCAAGCTTACAAATGGGAACCTTGCAAATGATAACAAAAAAATAAAAGAAAGGAGAAACATATGGAAAAAGTAATTGTAATTTGTGGTCCTACTGCATCAGGAAAAACAGCATTATCAATCGAACTTGCTAAAAAAATCAATGGAGAAATAATATCAGCAGATTCAATGCAAATATACAAAGATATGAACATTGGAACAGCAAAACCTACACCAGAAGAAATGCAAGGAATAAAACATTACCTTTTAGATTTTGTTTCTCCAGATGAAAGATATAGTGTAGCAGATTATAAAAGAGATGCTAAAAAAGCAATAAAAGAAATAATTGCAAAAGGGAAAACTCCTATTATTGTAGGAGGAACAGGTTTATATGTAGATAGCTTAATTTATGAAATAGAATACCAAGATATCGAATTTGATGAAAAATATAGAAATGAATTAGAAGAAATAGCCAAAAAGGATGGCTTGGAAAAATTATATGAAATGGCTGTAAATATAGACCCAGAGGCAATGAAAAAGATAAGTGCAAATGATAAAAAAAGAATAATGAGAGTATTAGAAATATATAAAGCAACTGGAAAAACAAAAACACAACAGGAAGCGGAATCTAGAAAAAAACCAGTAGAATATGATTACAAAGTATTTGCAATAAATTGGGAAAGAGAAAAATTATATGAAAGAATAAACTTAAGAGTAGATATTATGATGCAACAAGGTTTAGTACAAGAAGTAAAAAATATCGTACAAAAATATAATAAATTTCCAACAGCAATGCAAGGACTAGGCTATAAAGAAGTCGTAGACTACTTAGAGGGAAAATGCACAGAACAAGAAATGATAGACAAAATAAAAATGGAAACAAGAAGATATGCAAAAAGGCAATTAACTTGGTTTAGAAAAAATAAACAAACAATCTGGTTAGATGGCTCAAAAGATAGACAAAATAATGTAGATATTATTTTGGAGGGAATAAATTGAAAGAAAAAACAAAAAAAGTAAAAAACAAAAAGAAAATAATTATAGGAATCATATTTGCTTTAATTAGTTTATATTTAATGTATGCTGTTTATTTACTAATAAAACAACCAACAGACAAAGTTACAGTAGAAAATGGAACATTATATTTAGAAGAAACAGATGTAGGTTATATAATAAGAGACGAAAAAGTTGTAAAAGGAAACAACTACAAAAACGGAATGGAACAAATAAAAACAGAAGGAGAAAAAACAGCTAAAGGAGAATCTATATATAGATATTATAGCAAAAACGAAAGTGACTTAACAAAACAAATAGCTGAGCTAGACACAAAAATCCAAGAAGCATTAGAGGGACAAACAAACCTTTATACATCAGATATAAAATTAATAGAAAACCAATTAGATGAAAAAATAGAACAATTAAATGAAACGACAGATATTTCAAAATTAACAGAATACAAAAAAGAAATAAATAAATTAATTACAAGAAAAGCAAATATAGTAGGAGAAAAAAGTCCATCAGGAAGTTACCTAAAAAAATTATATACTCAAAGAACAGAATTAGAAAAACAATTAAACTCAGGAGCGGAATACATAACAGCACCAGAGAGTGGAATAGTATCATACAAAGTAGATGGATTAGAAGAAACACTTACACCAAATAATTTTTCAACATTAAGCAAAGAATTTCTAGAAAAATTAAACTTAAAAACAGGGCAATTAATAGCTACAAATGATGAATGTGGAAAAGTAATAAACAATTTTAAATGTTACATAGCAACAATTTCTGACTCAGAACAAGCAAAAAAAGCAAAAGTTGGAGACAATGTACAAGTAATGTTATCAAATAACAAAACTATAGATGCAACAATTCAATATATATCACAAGAAAATGATGATGAAACATTATTAGTATTAGAAATCGACAAACAAATAGAAGAATTTACAAATTATAGAAAAATATCTTTTAATTTGATATGGTGGAGTTACTCAGGACTAAAAGTGCCAAATTCTGCAATAGTGGAACAAGATGGATTAAAATATGTTGTAAGAAATAGAGCTGGTTACTTAAGCAAAATATTAGTAAATGTAAAAAAACAAAATGGAAAATATAGTATCATTAAAAACTATACTACAAGTGAGTTACAAGAGTTAGGATTTACAAACTCACAAATTAATTCAATGAAAAAAATATCAATATATGATGAATTAATGATAAATCCAGACTTAAGCGAAGTAGAACGAATATTACAATAATATTACAATAATATTAAATAATTATTACATTTGTAAAAACTATTGACAATATGCAAAAAAAAGTAGATACTAATAGCAAGTAAAAACGAGAAAATTTTTAGGAGGTTTTTTATTATGGCAGGAGCTTTAATGAACAAGGTGTTTGACTTATTTGGAATGGATCAAGCTGAACAAGAAGATTATGAAGATGAAAATGTATATGATTACGAAAACGAAGATGAAGAAGAAGTAGAAGATAAAAAAATATTTGGAAGAAAAAATAATAAAGTTGTAAATATGCCACAATCACAAAGTCAAGCAATAAAAATGGTTATATCACAACCAACAAATTTTGAACAATCAGATGAAATATGCAGTTTCTTAAAAGAAAAGAAATCTGTAATAGTTAATCTTGAATATGTAAACAAAGACGTTGCTAGAAGAATAGTTGACTTTATTAGTGGTGGAGTTTACGCATTAGATGGATATATTCAAAAAGTATCAAACTCAATCTTTTTAGTTGCACCATCAAACTATGAAATAACAAACGAAATGGCAAGAGAAGAAATGAAAAACAAATTATCAGTTTCTTGGTTAAAAAACAACAATCTTAACTAATACTTAAGGAGGAAATTATGATTACACCATTAGATATAGAAAATAAAAGATTTGCAAAACAAATGGTAAATGGTTACAGTGTAGAAGAAGTAGATGATTTTTTAGATGAATTGACTATTGACTACAGCAAAAATTATAAAGAAGTAACAGAATTAAGAGCAAGAGTAGAAGAATTAAATAATAGTTTAGAACAATACAAAAACATAGAATCAACACTTCAAAATACATTAGTAATGGCACAAACAACAGCCGAAGAAGTAAAAAATGTTGCAAAACAAAAAGCAGACCAAATAGTAGACGAAGCAAAAGCTAATGCTCAAAAAAAAGTTGATGAACTAAATAATGAAATAGTTATAAAACAAAAAGAACTTGATGATGTAAAAAAACAATTCGATATATATAAAGCTAAAATGGAATCTTTATTGATTTCACAATTAGAATTAATAAAAGAAATTAATAAAAATGAAGATTAGACTATTTTTGAAATAGTCTTTTTCTTATACTAAAAATATGAAAAAATTTTTCTAAAAGATATTTACATTTTATATAAATTTGTATAGAATATATAAGACTGAAAAAAATGTAGAAAAAGATAAAAAACAAAAGAAAATAGTAAAAAGAAAGGAAGCAATGTTAATGAAAATTTTAATGTTAACATGGGAATACCCACCAAGAGTAGTAGGTGGAATATCAAGAGTAGTATATGATTTATCAAGAACACTATTAAAAGATGGGCATGATGTAACAGTAGTTACATACAAAGAAGGTGATGCACCAGACTTTGAAGATGACAAAGGAGTAAAAGTATATAGAGTTGGAAATTATATGATAAATCCAAATAATTTCATAGATTGGATAATGCAACTAAACTTTAACTTAGTAGCAAAAGCAAATGAAATTATAGCAAAAGAAGGAAATTTTGATGTAATACATGCACATGATTGGCTAGTAGCCTATGCAGCAAAAACATTAAAAAATTCATATAACATACCAATAGTTGCAACAATACATGCAACAGAAGCTGGAAGAAACAGTGGAATACATGATGAAACACAAAGATATATAAATGATACAGAATGGATGTTAACATATGAAGCATCAGAAGTAATAGTGAACAGTAATTATATGAAAAATGAATTACAAAGACTATTTGGACTTCCATATGAAAAAATAAATGTAATACCAAATGGTGTAAACTTAAACCTATTCAATGGAATAGAAAGAGATTATAACTTTAGAAGACAATTCGCAATGGACAATGAAAAAATAATCTTATTTATGGGAAGATTAGTATATGAAAAAGGAATTCAACACCTAATAGCAGCAATGCCAAAAATATTAGAAGGTTACCATGATACAAAACTAGTAATAGCAGGAAAAGGCGGAATGTTAGATGAACTAAAAGCACAAGTTGACTATTTAGGAATATCAGAAAAAGTATGTTTTGCAGGATATATGAAAGGAAAAGATGTACAAAAAATGTATAAAGCAGCAGATATATCAGTATTTCCAAGTACATACGAACCATTTGGAATAGTAGCACTTGAAGCAATGCTATCAGAAAATCCAGTAGTAGTATCAGACATAGGAGGTCTAAATGAAATAGTACAACACAGAGAAAATGGAATGAAAACATATTGTGGAAATCCAAATTCAATAGCAGACTCAATATTAGAACTACTATATGACCATAAACTATGTGCAGAAATAACAAAAAAGGCCAAAAACAAAGTTAGAAATGAATATAACTGGAGCAAAATATCTCAAGATACACACTTTGCTTATCAAAAAGCAATTTGTCAATCTATGGCAGAAAAACAAAAAAGAGAAATCGAACAAGAAAGAGCTCAAAAAACTAAAAAAGCAAAAAATACAGAAAATGAGATTACAAATTTATTATCATTTAAAAAACGTCAAGCATATGCTTAAAAAAATAACCAAAAACCATATGAAAATAATTCATATGGTTTTTAAAATTTTTAAAAAATTTTCGTAAATTCTACAAATTTAGCATAAAAATGGTGTATAATGTATTAAGAAAAAATAAAAAAATAATCGGAGGAACACATGGAAGAATTCAAATCAGGATTTGTAACAATAATAGGAAGAACAAATGTAGGAAAATCAACATTAATAAATTTATTAGTAGGAGAAAAAGTAGCTGCAATAGCAAACAAAGTACAAACAACAAGAAATGCAATAAAAGGAATTGTAAACAGAAAAAATTCACAAATAGTATTCACAGACACACCAGGAATACATAAACCAAAACATAAATTAAACCAAACAATGGTAGAAACATCATTTGCAACAATACCAGATTCAGACTTAATATTATTTCTAATAGAAGCAACAAGTGATGAAATTGGAAAAGGTGATAGAATAATATTAGAAAAAATAAAAGAGTCGAAAAGAAAAACAATACTAATAATAAACAAAATAGATTTAGTAAAAAGAGAAAAATTATTAAACTTGATAGATTTATATAGCAAAGAATATAATTTTGAAGCAGTAATTCCAATATCAGCATATCAACCAAAATATAAAGAAATAATATTAGATGAAATAGAAAAGAACCTAAAACCAGGTCCTGCATATTATGATGTAGAGGAATATACAGACCAAACAATGAGACAACTAGCAGAAGAAACAATCAGAGAAAAAGCACTAAAACTATTACAAGATGAAGTACCACATGGAATATATGTAGAAGTCGAAAAAATGACAATGAGAAAAAACAAAAACGGAGAAGATATATATGACATAGAAGCAACAATATATTGCTTAAGAGAATCACATAAAGGAATAATAATTGGAAAAAATGGTGAAATGTTAAAAAGAATAGGAAGAGCAGCAAGAATTGATATGGAACAAAACTTTGGATTAAAAGTTAATTTAAAAACATGGGTAAAAGTAAAACAAGATTGGATTGACAATGAATCAATAGTAGTAAACAAATTTAAATTAAAATAAAATCCAAAAATGAATAAAAAACCAAAAGATGCAAAAGATAAATAAAGGTAAACTTTAAAAGGGAGATGACGCATATGATTAAAAAAATAGCATGGGACACATTTAAAAACACAGGAGATATAAATACCTTTTTAGAATATAAACAAATAGAAGATATCGAAAAAGGCATTAAAGAAATACAAGAAATACAAAAAATAACAGATATAAATTTTCAAGATAAGGTGAAATAATGGCAAATATAAAAATAAATGGAATAGTAATTGCAGAAAACAATATGGGTGACTATGATAAAATGCTTACAGTATTAACTCCAAATTTCGGGAAAATATCATGTGTAGCTAAAGGAGCACGAAGACCTCAAAGTGCTCTTTTAGCAGGTACACAATTATTTTGCTTTGGAGAATATATGATGTACAAAGGAACAAATACATATCATATAAACTCATGCGAAACAATAGAAATATTTTATAATATAAGAACAGACCTAGACAAACTAAAATATGCAATACATATAAACAAAATAATTCAAGATATAACAGAAGAAAACGAAAATTGTTATAGAATTTTACAATTATATTTAAACACACTATATACAATATCAGAAACAGATAAAAACTTAGATTTAGTAATAAGTGTATTTAAAATGAGATTACTTAGCATATTAGGGTACACACCAAGAATAATGGAATGCACAAAATGCAAGGAAAAAGACAATCTTACAAAATTCAGCATAAGAGACAATGGTTTTAAATGCGAGTCTTGTGGAAGACAGGACAAGTCTGCAATAGATATGAGTGAAAGCACAAAAAATGCAATAAAATATGTAATAACAGCTCCTCCTAAGAAACTATTTTCCTTCAATTTAAAAGATGAAGGACTGGAAGAATTTAAATTGATTTCAAAGATATACTTTAACGAAAAACTAGAAAAAGAGTATAAAATAGAAGAAATATTTTAAAAAGCTTGCAAAAAAAGATAATAAACTATATAATAAAACTAGGCAAAAGTTAAAAAAGAAGGGAGCGATTTTTATGAAAATAAAAATTATAGGAAAAGAACTAAAGATAACAGAAGCAATAAACGATTATGTTGAAAAAAAATTAGACAGAATCGACAAATACTTTGAAGATGCCGAAGCAGATGTTACTTTAAAAGCAGAAAAAAATGTACAAACAGCAGAAATTTGTGTAATAGCAAATGGAGAAAAATTCAGAGCTGAAACAGAAGACAAAGACTTATATGCTTCTATAGATAAAGATATAGACATATTAGAAGGACAAATTAGAAAATTTAAAACAAAAAAAGAAAAAATGATGAAAGATGCTAGCATAAAAACAATGGATGTATCTTCAGACAAAATTCAAGAAATTTCAAATGAGATAATAAAAACATCTTATTATGAAATTAAACCAATAACACCAGAAGATGCTGTACTTGAATTACAAGCACATCCAACACATAATTTCTTAACATTTATAAATGTAGAAACAGGAAAAGTAAATGTTATACATAAATTAAAAGATGGAAAAAATTATGGTTTAGTAGAGCCAGAAGCATAAATTAATGTAAAAACAATACCTAGAATTTAATGAGTTCTAGGTATTGTTTTTTATGAATTTTATATATGAAAAATATTGATTAAACTATGTAATTATGGTATAAATAAATTATGAAATTTTAAAAGTTACAAAGGTGAAAAAGAATGTTAAATTTAAGTAGAAAAATTAAAAGTGATAAAGGTTCAATAACATCATTTACATTGCTAAGTATGCTATTTTTTCTTGTTGTTGTAATAGCAATATATGCGAGTGTAAATACAAAAATACAAAAACAAGAAAAAGAAATAAAATCTGTTCAAGATAATTATAAACAAGAAAATATTGATGATATATATGGTAATACATTAAATGGAAAGGCTGGATTACTTGCAACATATGTAAAAGTCGGAGATTATGTATCATATGAATCAGATGCTTTAAATGAAGCAAATCTAAATACATTGAAAAATAATTTAAACACTTATTCTGGAAAAAGTGACAGCACAATAAATTCCGCTATAAACAGAGATGAATTAAAATGGAGAGTTCTTGATGTAAATGAAAAAACAGGACAAGTTAGATTAATAAGTGCAGAACCAACAGAATCAAAAATAGAATTATATGGATATAATGGCTATAATAATGCAGTTAAGTTGATAGATGACGCGTGTAGTACATTGTATAATAATAGTAAGTTAGCTAGCAAAGTACAGAATTTGAAAATAGAAGATGTAACGAAATATATGACAACACAGCCAACAGAGGATAAAACAGAATATACACCAACAGATATAAAAATTCCTAATATATTAAAACAAGAAAAAAATCAAAAAGTTGATGATAGTATAGAACCAAAACTTGGAGTAAGTGAACAAAATGATTTTGTGATAGGAAGTTCAAAATCAAGCAATAGTACATTAAAAAATATAGCTTGGTATAAAGAAATGAACATAGATACAAGTTTTAAAGAAAAAATATATTATGAGTTATTTATAAAAAAACAAGAAAACTATCATTCAACATATATCATTTCATCTCGTTGTATTGATGCTCTTTCTAATGGTACTAATTTCGATATTCGTTTTGTATATGGTGGAAATGTCAGCATTATAGACTTGTATAATTCGTATGGTAAAGAGTCTTCTAGAAATTATGCTCTACGTCCATTAATAACTCTAAAATCTAACGTTAAAATAGATGAATCAAATCTAGGAGAGGGAACAGAAAATTCACCATATAATATAAAGTTATAAAAATAAAAAGTGAAAAATTCAAGAATTATAAGGTGTATATGTAATACTATTACTTCATTAAAAAATAAAATTGATAATAAATTAATAATATCAAAAAGAACCTCAGAATTATTCTGAGGTTCTTTTTGAAGGTTCCCGCTCAAACATATTATAATATTCGCCAAATGTGACTATATCATCAGTCTCTTCAACGTATTTATTATAACGTTTTAAAACAGATTGAAAAAACAATCTTTGTAACCGGGAAGAAATGTTGTTAATTGCATCATTAAGTTCATCTCCAATTGTCATGTCCCAAAAATCCATAACATTACCTCCTTTATAAAAAGCAAATCTTTGCAACTATTAAAATTATAATATCAATGATATAAAAATGCAATAAAAATAAAAGAAAATTAATAAAGTTCTAAATATAAAAAATAAGAATATAATAAATGTGAATTTTATGTGAAAAATCAAAAAATTCTATTGACATTTTGTTAAATAGGGTATAAATTATTAGCAGTCACCAAGAAAGAGTGCTAATAAAATTCTTAATGAAAAAGGGAGGTAATATCAATGATAAAACCATTAGGAAGTAGAGTATTAATAAAAATGAAAGAAGGCGAAGAAACAACAAAAAGTGGAATTATACTATCAAGCGGAGCACAAGAAAAACCACAAATAGCAGAAGTTGTAGAAGTTGGACCAGGAGAGAAAATAGATGGAAAACAACAAGAAATGTATGTAAAAAAAGGAGACAACATAATAGTAAGCAAATATGCTGGAACAGAAGTAAAATATGAAGGCGAAGATTACATAATAGTAAAACAAGATGATATTTTAGCAGTAGTAGAATAATAGTCAACGGCTGTCAACGGGGACGCCCTTTTTTGACCATATTAAAATAATAAAAAATTAAAATAAAAATTGTGTCAAAAAAGACCGTCCCAATTGACCCGTTCACATGTTGAATGAATTTTGAAAGGAGTTTGATAAAAATGGCAAAACAAATTAAATTTGGAGAAGATGCTAGAAAATCTTTATTAGAAGGAGTTAATAAATTAGCAGATACAGTAAAAGTAACATTAGGACCAAAAGGAAGAAATGTAGTATTAGATAAAAGCTTTGGAGCTCCATTAATTACAAATGATGGTGTTACAATAGCAAAAGAAATCGAATTAGAAGATAAATTCGAAAATATGGGAGCAAGACTTGTAAAAGAAGTATCAGAAAAAACAAATGATGTTGCAGGTGATGGTACTACAACAGCAACAGTTTTAGCCCAAGCTATGATAAAAGAAGGAGTTAAAAATGTTGCAGCTGGTGCAGATCCAATGGCAATGAAAAGAGGAATTGACAAAGCTGTAAAATCAGCAGTATATGAATTAAAAACAATAAGTGTTCCAGTAAATGGAAAAGATGACATAGCAAGAGTTGCAAGTATTTCTGCAAACAATGATGAAGTTGGAGAATTAATTGCAGAAGCAATGGAAAAAGTTTCAAAAGATGGAGTTATAACAATAGAAGAGTCAAAAACATCAACAACACAATTAAATGTAGTTGAAGGAATGCAATTTGACAAAGGTTATGTATCTCCATATATGGTTACAGATACAGAAAAAATGGAAGCAATTGTAGATAATCCATATATCTTAATTACAGATAAAAAAATAAGCAATATTCAAGAAATATTACCATTACTAGAATCATTAATGCAACAATCAGGAAAACTAGTAATAATCTGTGATGATATAGAAGGAGAAGCATTATCAACATTAGTACTTAAT
>OGKG01001874.1_pt1 | contig 23729 bp, 25 predicted proteins | sample 1572201 | NCBI WGS metagenome assembly OGKG01 (sample SAMEA2582146, study PRJEB24529) | metagenome | biome: Human gut stool | place: China | collected 2011 | reverse complement strand
GACATAAGCCTGCTTTTCAGAAAGAATCTTTGCACTGGGCATTCGGTTTCACCTCGTTTCAAAAACTTGTATCGAAAAACCGGAATCTGCACGAAAAAAGCCTCTTTCCCGCACTTGGCCGAGAAAGAGGCATAAAGCAACTTTACGCACGTTTCTCGGCAGGCGGCATAGCCTTACGCTGGACTCCAGCACCTGCTGTCTCAAAAACAGCATAATTATTTTACCGCAAACGTGCGGAGTTGTCAAGTCTTTTTTGAAATTTTCTGACAAAATTTTTCTGCCGCCCATACGAACGGCAGAAAAACGATCAGAACTTCAAATCAGACACCGTACTTCAGGGTGTTCAGACGGATGCCAGGGCCCATGGTGGTGGCGATGGTAGCGCTCTTGAAGTAGGTACCCTTTGCTGCAGCGGGCTTTGCCTTGGCAATAGCCTCCATCACAGTGTCCAGGTTGGTGTACAGCTTCTCTGCACCGAAAGAAGCCTTGCCCACGGGCACATGGATGATGTTCTGCTTGTCCAGACGGTACTCGATCTTACCAGCCTTAGCCTCGGTAACAGCCTTGCCCAGGTCGGGAGCAACGGTACCGGCCTTGGGGTTGGGCATCAGGCCGCGGGGGCCCAGAACCTTACCAAGACGGCCAACGCGGCCCATCATGTCGGGGGTGGTGACAACAACGTCGAAGTCCATGAAACCGCCGGCGATGCGTGCGATCAGCTCGTCATCACCCACGATGTCAGCGCCGGCTGCCTCAGCAGCAGCGGCAGCAGCGCCCTTAGCAATGGCGCAGACGCGGACGGTCTTGCCGGTGCCGTTGGGCAGAACAACAGCGCCGCGGACCTGCTGATCAGCATGGCGGCTATCAACGCCAAGGCGGACATGCAGCTCAACGGTCTCGTCGAACTTGGCCTTAGCGGTCTTGCAGCACAGCTCCAGGGCTTCCTGGGGCTCGTAGGTCTTGGTACGGTCGATCAGCTTAGCGCTGTCGACATAATGTTTACCGTGATTCATTACTTTATTCCTCCATTGTGGTAGTTATCGGATTTATCCTCCCACGCAAAAGAGCTTGATCAGCCCTCGACGGTGACGCCCATGCTGCGGCAGGTGCCCTTGATCATGCTGACGGCAGCTTCCAGAGAAGCAGCGTTCAGGTCAGGCATTTTGGTCTTGGCGATCTCTTCGGCCTGAGCCAGAGTGATGGAGCCAACCTTGTTCTTGTTGGGCACGCCAGAGGCGGTGTCGATGCCAGCGGCCTTCTTGATCAGGACCGGAGCCGGCGGGGTCTTGGTGATGAAGCTGAAGGAACGGTCAGCGTAAACAGTGATGACAACGGGGATGATCATGCCGATCTGGCCCTTGGTACGTTCGTTGAACTCCTTGGTGAACGCCATGATGTTAACGCCCTTCTGGCCCAGAGCAGGACCAACAGGGGGAGCCGGAGTTGCCTTGCCGGCGGGAATTTGCAGCTTAATGTAGCCAGTGATTTTCTGTGCCATGATAAATTGCACCTCCAAAATTTGTGGTGAGTTGCGGCCCGCGGTGCAGGCCTCCCACGAGCATGCGACCCTCGCACGCTCTATAAAAACTGCTCATGCGCAGTTTCTACCGGAATTACTTGCCTGTTGCCAGGCGATTTGCGCTAAGTTCCGCTTACAGAAGTTTGACTTCGTGCAGACCAAGTTCTGCCGGGATTTCGCGGCCAAACATGTTGATCTTGATGCGGACCTTGCGTTCGTCGAGATTGATCTCTTCCACCGTACCGACGGAACCTTCCATTGTGCCGGAAGTGATCTCGACACTGTCGCCCACGGCATAATCGACTTCGGGCGCGGCAACGCCGTTATCAACGCCGAGCTTGGCGACTTCCTCCTCCGAGAGGGGTTCCGGCTTGGAAGCCGGGCCGACAAAACCGGTGCAGCCGCGGGTGTTGCGGACAATGTACCAGGTATTATCGTTCATGACCATTTTGACAAAGACATAGCCGGGGTAGATCTTGCGCTGAACTTCTTTTTCGCCGATCTTATTGCCGGTTTTATCAAACTGATCCTCCATCACGGTCTCGGTGGGGACCTTGACATCGCAGATAAGATCCTGAATGCGGCGGTTTTCCACCATGGTCATCAGATCCGTTGCGACTTTGTTTTCATAGCCGGAATAGGTATGCACAACATACCAATATGCTTGTTCAGCCATAGTTGCCTCCGCTCAAAAGCCGGTTCACGCGCCGATCAGCAGGTGAATGATACCGCCAAACGCCATGTCCAGCAGCACCAGCACAACAGCCGCGATTACCACAACCACAATAACGGTAATGGTGTTGTTGCGGGTGTCTTCCTTGCTGGGCCACACAACCTTTTTCAGCTCGCTTTTGGTATCACGGAAATACTTGGTGATACGGCCAAAAAAGTTCTTGACCTTGGCAGTGAAGGGAACCTTCTTTTTGCCGTCGTTTGCCTTAGCCTTTTTGTCGGCTTTAGCTTCTTCCGGCTTGGCGGCGGTCTGGTTTACCGCTTTGTTATCAGCCATCTTAAAAGCTCCTTCAAACTTACTTTGTTTCGCGGTGAACAGTATGCTTCTTGCAGAAACGGCAATACTTCTTCATCTCAAGACGATCCGGGTTGTTCTTCTTGTTCTTTTCCTTGTTGTAGTTACGCTGCTTGCACTCGGTGCAGGCCAGGGTGATCTTGACAGTCATTCGTTCGGCACCTCCAATTAACGGTTTATACGGGTGCAGCACCGAAGTTAAAGCTTGATGCTTTGCGCTGCGCCCAAAGGCCTCCCTCGTTGTGCAAAGGGTTGCCGCCCTTTGCGCCCGCGGACCCTGTGCCTAAAAATGGGCACAAAAAAATAGACCCGCAAAAGAGGTATTACTATAATAGCATACCAACCCCCGTGCGTCAAGGGGGGCAGGCAGAAAAAAATCACGTTATCTGCCCAAAAGTTTATCGCCTATTCCAAAGGCGGCATATTCCAGCGGGATATCGATCTCATCCTGCATGGCGAACGAGTAGATGGTCAGCTTTGTTACCGGCACCGGCAAACGCAGGGCAAACGCACGGCGGTACAGCCGCAGCTGCGCGGCATAGCTCTCAATATAATAGGTGGCATTGCGGCTTTTATCGGTTTTATAGTCCAGAATTTCGGCGTGGTCGTCAAACACCAGCACCACATCGGCAATGCCCTGCACCAGCACCGGGGCCTTGGCCGCTCTCCCCTGCCCCGCCGCTTCGGGGACGACTTCTCCGGCCGGCAGCGCGGTAATGAACGGTTCTTCCCGCAGGACCTGGCGGGCAGCGGCAATGCGCTGCCATACCCCGCTGGCAAAAAACGGGCGTACCTGTTCCAGATCCAGCACTTTGGCCAGCTCCGGGTCCAGCAGGTGCAGGTCCAGCTGGCGCTGCACTTCGGCTTCCAGCTCTGGCGGCTGCGGGCCAAAGGGGACGCTCTGCAAAAACGCATGGATGGCCGTGCCGCGTTCCGCCCCGGTCATGCCGGACTTTTGCAAAAAGGCCGGGCGGCGCAGGGTCAGTTCCTGTTTGGTGTGGGTCACGGCGCTGACACTGACTTTAACCGGGATGGTTTCCAGCGCTTTGTTGGGGCTTTGCCATGTAAACGCTTCCAGCAGGCGTTCGGTCAGAGCATCGTCCGGCAGGGCCGGGGCTTCCGGCTCCGCTGCCTGCACTGCGGGGGGCGGGTCCAGCAGGCGGATGTTCAGCGGCGCTTCCGTTGGGATATGATGGGGCAGCAGTTCGCTGTATTTCCACAGTTCCTCGCTGGCCGGGTGCAGCATAGCTGCCGTCAGCAGCCAGAGCGCCCAGTTCTGTGCCCCCAGCATGGCTTCGGCATCCGTTGCCTCGGCGCTGGCAAACATGGCCGGATTTTTCAATTCACTTTCCGGTCTTTTCAGCGGTACCGTAATGATCAGCGCATCCTGCGCACGGGTCAGCGCCACATATAAAATGCGCATTTCCTCGCTGAGTGTTTCACGTTTGATCGTCTGCGCCACGGCGGTATAAGGCAGCGTTTTGTAGCGGCTGGCACTGCTGCCCGCGCGCAGCATCAGGCCAATGCCCAGCTCCTTATGATACAGCACCGGATAGATGGCATCGCTCTGGTTGAACTTGTGGGAGGTGTTGGCCACAAACACCACCGGGAATTCCAGCCCTTTGGAGCGGTGGACCGTCATAATGCTCACGCAGCCGGGGCGGCTTTGGCCGATGGAAGGCGCCTGCACCCCGCTGCCCGCCTTGGCGGCATCCATTGCGCGCACCAGGGCCGAAAGACCGCGCGCCCCGGCGTTCGCTGCCCACGCGGCAAATGCCAGCAGGTCATCCCGGCAGCGGGCACCGTCCGGCATGGCGCCGACCGCCGCCAGGTAACCCGTGCGGGCAAACAGCTCTTCGATCAGCTGCCCCACCGTCAGGGTACGGGCCAGCTCGCGGTAAACCTCCATATCCTGCAAAAACGGTGCAAAGCGCGGGTCGCTGCCGTGCAGCACCGCCGCATACAGGCTGTCGCCGCGCACAGCCGCGCGCAGCTGCACCAGATCATCCGGCGTGTAAGGGTACAGCGGGCTGAGCAGCACAGAGGAAAGCTCCACATCCTGTGCCGGGTTATCCAGCACACGCAGCAGTGCGGCAAAGGGGCGCACATGAGGGGCGTCCAGCAGGTCAGCCGCCACATCGGCATAAACCGGGATATCCAGCGCGGTCAGGGCAGCTTCATACAGCGCAAAGTCCGAACGGCCGCGCAGCAGAATACAGAAATCGTCATACTGGCAGGGGCGGGTTTTGCCGGGTTCGGCGTCCCGCACGGGGTAACCATCCGCCATCATCTGGGCAATGCGTGCAGCAATGGTGCGGGCATCTGCCGCGGTATCGGCTTCGCGGATCACATCCAGCTCGCACAGGCCGGGGTAGGTTTCGTCTTTTCTGCCCACCACAAGGCGCTGGCCATCGCCGTAATCAATGCCGCCGAGCCGCCGGGAGAAAAACGTTTCAAAAAAGTAGTTGATCCCCCGGATTACATCCGGCGCACTGCGGAAGTTGGCATCCAGCGCAATGGTGGCCGGTTCCGGGTAAGGTACCGGGGCATCGGCCGGGTAGGGCTGCCACGCCGTCTGCTTGCCCACAAAGACGGAGGGGTCCGCCTGGCGGAAACGGTAAATGCTCTGCTTGATATCCCCCACAAAAAACAGGTTAGAAGCATCCGGCGCGGCAAGGGCAAAGTAGATGGCATCCTGCAGCGCGTTGGTATCCTGATATTCGTCCACCAGCACAGCAGAGTACCGCGCGCTGACGGTGCGGCACAGGCTGGTGCGCTCGTGCTCCGGTGTCAGCAGCAGTTCCAGCGTCATGTGCTCCAGGTCTGCATAGTCCAGCACTTTTTCTGCCAGTTTGGCTTCCAGCAGTGTGCGGCGGTACTGCTCCACTGCGCGGACCAGCGCAGCCACAAGCGGGGCGGCGCGGCGGCGGTCTGCCTGATAGTCAGCTGCCGGGCAGAGCAAAAAGTCCGTTCTCAGGGTCGCTATATGTTTTTTGGCGCGGTCCCGCAGCATATTGGCCGACATTGCCGCTATGTTGGATGCGATCCCACCGGGCACCCGCCCGGCTCTGCGCCAGTTATCTGCGTTATCCAGTGCTTCCGGAACGGTGTCCCACGCGCCGTGATCGAGCCGATCCAGCACCAGCAGCATGCGGTCTTCGTCATCCATCAGTACGGCTGTCAGGGCTTTATCCGCCGCCGGGTCCTTCGCTGCAATTTTTTGCGCCGTGCGCAAAAGGCGCAATACGCCCTTGATCCGTGCAGAGGTTTCCCGCAGAACGGCCTGCCCCCACTGGGTCTTTTCCGGTGGGGCATCGCTCTGCCACATTTCAACAAAGCGCTGCAGCGCCTGCGCCGGGTGTGGCAGCGCCTGGGTAAAGTGATACAGTTCCTGCACCGCCCGGCCTGTGGTATCATCCGTCCGGCCGCGGTCATACAGGTCCGCAAAGGCACAGAAGTCAGGATCGGTATATGCCTGTTCCAGCACGGTGGAAAGGGTTTCCTGCTGCAGGCGCACCAGGGTAGCGTCATCCGCAATGGTAAAATCCGGCGGAACATCCAGAGCCGAAAAGTTCTGCTGCACAAAATGCAGGCAGAACGCATCCACTGTGCCGATGGATGCCCGCTGCAGCCGCATCTGCTGGCGGCGCAGGCGCACATCCTGTGGATGCTGGCGAATCTCTGCTGCCAGGCGCTTGGTAATATCCGCCCGCAGCTTGGCCGCTGCCGCATTGGTAAATGTCATGATCAACAGAGAATCTGCATCCACCGGGTGGTCCGGGTCGGTGATCAGCCCCGCCACACGTTCCACCAGCACCCGCGTTTTGCCGGAGCCGGCCGCAGCTGAAACCAACAGGCTGCCGCCGCGGGCCTGAATGGCCGCGGCCTGCGCTGGGGTAAATTGAATTTTCGCTTCCGCCATTGTTGTCTCCTTATCCGGCGTTTTTGCATTTTAAGGTATATCTGAAAGCAAAGAAAATAACGACAATTTTACAAACACAAGACGAATTCCAATGCTTTTTAACACAGAATTCAGCTGTGTTTGGTCGAAAGAGGCTGAATTCTTGACTTTCCAGCTGCCCCGTCGGTTTACTCTGCGCCAAACGGGTCGTCCGGTTTAAGCGGTGTGCGCTCCCCTTCGCCGTCCGCATGACGGCAGACGGTGCGGTACTCACACCAAAGGCAGGGGCTTTTGCCTGCATTGGGCACCAGCGGGGCCGCGTCGATTTCACCACTGTACAGGTTCTTGGCCATATCGGTCAGCATTCCATCCAGGTGGTCCCGGATGCGGTTGAACTTTTCCCGGTCCGCCAGCCGCGTTTTGGCCGACTGTGCCGTTGGCTCCCCGGTTTTGGCGCTGAAGCTGAGGGGCACAAAGGCACCGGTGCCCCTGGTATCCATGGCATGGTAAATGCTCGGCTCATCCAGCAGCAGGCCTTCCAGCGGGTAGTTCTGCGCCTGCGAAGGTTCTGCATCATCTGTTTCCGGTCGAATGATATTTTCCGGCGCGGGATCCGCCCACAGGTATTCTACCCCGGCTGCCGTGCCCTGCGAGAACAGATGCCCGCCGTTGCGTTCCAGGGTAAACAGGTAGAGCAGCATCTGGCAGTCCAGGCCGTAATACACTTCCCGCAGGTCAAACTTTTTGCTTCCGGTCTTATAGTCCACCACACGGATGTAGGTTTTGCCGCCCAGTTCCATGGTATCCACACGATCCACCGTACCCACAATACGCACCGTGTGCCCCCTGCCATCGTCCAGCTGAACGGGGTCCACGCGTGGGGCATCCGGGTCATCGCTGTCCGGGCGGTCATCAATGCGCAGCTCAAACGCCACGGGCTGAAAGCCGGACTGCCGCACATCCCGCTGGATGAACCCCAGCAGCCCCACCAGGTTGCGCTGGATCCGCCCCAGCAGGTAATTCATCCGCACCCCCGCGCCGGGCAGGTTGGCGGCGGTGTATTCCTGCACCAGGCTTTTCACCAGCTGTTCCAGCTGCGGCTGGGTCAATTTGGCAAAGGCACTGCCCTCCCGGCGCAGGGCCTGCTCCAACACCCAGTGGGTCAGCGTACCGCTGATATTGGGGGCCAGTTCGGCTTTCTGGCGCGGGCGCGCCCCCAGCACATACTGCATAAAATAGGCAAACGGACAGCTGATGTACCGTTCAAACCGCGTGGGGCTGATGCGCACACTGGGGCCAAGAATACTTTCCAGTGCCTTGACATCCTCCACGCGGGCGGGCTTGCGCTGGGCGGCGCGCTGCACGGCGGCATAGCCGGGTGCGGCCTGCGCGCTGCCCTCCACGGCTGCCAGTGCCGCCTGCACCGATGCCCGCTGCGGGGTGTTCTGCTGCCAGACATCCCCCAGCAGGTCAAGCGCAGCGGCGGGTGTTGCGGCCAGCTCTTCCGGCTGCACCACCGCCGGCGGCACCCGCAGCAATTCCAGCGCCGGGGCCAATGCCGCCGTTCCGGGCAGGCCCGCAGCGCCGCCCGGCCAGCTGAGCCACAGGTATTTCTGCGCCACCGTCAGTGCCTTATAAAAGCAGACTTGCTCACGGATCACACGGTTTTCAAAGCAGTCGGGCAGTTCCGCGCCAAGCGCGATCATGGTATCGCGGTCAGCGTGGCTCAAAAGGCCGGTATCCCCCGGTGTCTGGGGAAACTCCCCTTCCGCCAGCCCCATCACAAACACGGCCTCGGTTTCGGGCAGGCGCATGCGGCCAGCGGTGGTAAAGATCACGCTGTCCAAGCTTTGCGGAATATGCCCCATATCCGTGGTGCGCAGCAGCAGGGTGAACAGGTCATCATAATCAGCTGGGGTGATGGGCTCCCCTGCGGGCAGCAGGTGCACCATCTGGTCCAGCAGCTCGGTGATCACATTCCATTCCCGCAGGGCTTCGTCCGCGTTGGGCAGATCCCCGCATGCACGCAGGCCATCGGTCAGCTTCTGCAGGGCCTCCTCCGCCCCCAGGCTTTGCAAAAAGTAGTAAATTTGCGCCGTCAGGGTGGCGGTATCCGCATTGCGGGCACGGTCCATAAATTTCTGTACCCGCGGCACCAAAAAGCTGCGGGCTTCCTCGGCGCGCTGCAGGTCCTGCTGGCTCTGCTCGCTCATCCGGTCGGTGTAGCCCTCCGGGTTGCGGGTAAAGGGTTCCCGCCAGTCCTGCGCATGCAGCGGCCAGGTATAGGCATAGTTTTCCAGTGCGCACTGGCTGTCCCGGTCCAGGTCCACCAAGCCGGTTTTCAGCAGGCGCAGCAGCGCCGTGGTGGTCAGACCGCCGCGCAGCAGATCCAGCGCTGCATGGATCGCACGGGCCGGGGCGGTGTTTTCCGGCGTTGTGGGTTCATCACAGAACAACGGGATATTTTGCAGCCGGAATTCATACCGGATCTGCAGCAGGTACTGGTCGACCGTGCGGCAGATCACCGCCATTTTGTTATACGGCACACCCGCACGGGCACGCGCTTTGACGGCTGCCGCCACGGCCTTGGCCTCCGCCTGGCGGCTGTCCGCCTTATAATAGGTAATAGCCGGGGCGGCGGGGTCCACCTCTGCTTCCGGCGTATAGGTCGGATCCGCCAGCAAAAGGCCAAGCTCCGCCAGCACAGGGGCATCTTTGTGGCGCATATCCTGGGTCAGGCGGATTTCTTTACAGGGCACCCCCGCACTGGCCGCCATGGATTTCAAGGTATTGGCCACCCGCCGCGCACCGCTGAACACGCCATCGTCCGCCTGGTCCGGAGCCTGGTCACAGCACAGGCTTACCGTTACATCGGCAACCGGCAGCATGGCCGCCAGCATGGCGCGCTTGGAGTGGTTGAATGTATCAAATTCATCAATGTACACCGTGCGGCCCGCAAAAAAGGCCTGGTCCAGGCTTTTGGCCGCCAGCTCCACGCGGTCGCCGGGGTCCATGGCCGTTTGGGCCAGCAGGGTTTCATAGGTTCCAAAAATCAGGGCCAGTTCCCCCAGCTTATCTTTGTCCGCACCGGGGGCGTTGGCATAATCCGCCAGGGTCTCCGGGCGGATACCCGCGCTTTTCAGCTCGCTGATGGTTTCCGCCGCCTTCTGGCAGAACGCAGCGCTGCGGCGCTGGCGGCTGTAATACACCACCTTGTCCATCATTTCATCCATAGCGCGGCGCACCAGCACGGCGCGTCCGGCCTCGCTCAGCGTGGGCACCGCCGCACCGCCATAGCGGCGCAGCAGGGTTTCGGCCAGCGAGGTAAAGGAATAGCTCTCCACATAGGCAGAAAGTTCATCCCCCAGTGCGTGGTAAAGCGCACCTTCGGTCGAAGATGTAAACTGCTCCGGCACAATCAGGATGCTGCGCTGCCGGCTGCGCGCACGCTGGCGCAGTTCTTCCCGCAGGCGCACCGATTTTCCGCTGCCCGAAGGGCCAAGGATCAAGGTCAGCATGGTGTTCCTCTTTCTTTTGCAGAGCTTCTTCTTGCACGCCCTGCCGCCATTTTGTCAATCCGTTATTTTCTGCCACACGCTGCGGGCGGTATCCAACAGAGCAAACCGCACCTGATAGCCGCCAAACACCAGCGCGTTTTCTTCCGTATCCGCATACCTGGCTTCGCTGCTGCCCACGCAGAGCGCCGGGTACAGCACACAGAACCAGTTGTGCCCCTGGGCGCTGCCCAGTTCGATCCGCAGCGCCGTGTAAGTACCCGCCGGCAGCCAGAAGCCGGAATAGCGGCGAGCTGCAAACGGGATTTCTTCCAGCCTGCACTGTACCTGTTGGCTGCTGCCCGCATGGCGCAGCGTCCGTTGAGCTGTGCGCTGCAGGTCCGGCATGGCTGTGCGCAGGGTCTGTACCGCCTGCTGCTTGGTTTCGGCATACTGCGTTGCGGCTGTCACCTGTTCCAAAACAGCATCCCGCACCTGCAATTTCAGCAGCTGATCCTCCACTGTATCGCTGTTGGCTAAAATGTGCAGCCGCAGCGTATCCCCGCACACACGGGCACACACAGTTTGATACCGCACAGCCGCTGCAGTAAGTACAATGGTCAGCAGCAGGCCGCAGGCACAGCCCCATTCCAGAATTTTGCGAATCCTTAGCGGGCTAGCCCCGGCAGATGGTAATTTTTGCAGCAGTTTTTTCATCAGCGTTTCCCCCTTTTGCTGCAAAAGCAAAAAGCCGGCCCGGCAACAAACGCCCGGTGGCCGGCAATGCTTTTGTCTGCACGCTGCGCAGTTCCCTGCGCCGTGCCTTGCCCCTTGACGGCTTGATGTTACAAGCAGTATGGGGCCAAAGGAAAGCTGTTATTCAATTATTTTACGTTATCTACTCTTTATGTGATGTGCCCATGCATTTTTTTACACCACTATACTTTCTTTGTCTATATAGTTTTTATAAACCATAAAAGGCATAAAATCAAAGACACAAAAGCTATTGGCAGGTCACATGCTGCAGACCTGCAACCAGCAGGCTTATTTTTCCCGCCTGGGTGTGTGGTCCTTTTTGGCAGGGCGCGGCAAAACGCGCGCACCGCCGCGCACCGGGCGGGCCAGATAAACCTGGTCATACCCGGCCTGCAATGCCTGTTGGGCCTGTTTCGCCTTTTGCCCATCATCAAACACACCAAACACCGCCGCGCCGGAACCAGTCATCAGGCTGGTTACTGCGCCTTGGGCATTCAGCTGCTTACAGATAGCGGCTGTTTCCACCGCGCCGCTGCAATGTTCCAACGCATTGCCTGCAGCGGTGCACATAGCAGCCAGATCGTTTTCGCGGATGGCCTGTTCCTGGCGCTCACAGTCCGGGTGAACCGGGCTTCCCATGATATCATAGCGCTTGAACGCCTCCGGTGTGGAGATGCCAACGCTGGGCATAACCACCACAAACCAGCAGTCCGGGCAGGGCGGCAGCGGCTTAATCAAATCGCCCACGCCCTTTACCCGGCAGGTTCCGCCCATCAGGGCAAAGGGTACATCCGCGCCAATGCCCGCACCGATGGCACACAGCTCGCTCATTGAAAGCTGCGCGTTGTACAGCTCGTTCAGGCCAACCAGCACACCGGCAGCATCCGCACTGCCGCCCGCCATACCAGCCCGCACCGGCACATGCTTCTGGATTGTGATATCCACCCCGGCCAGCAGCCCGGTATAATGGAAAAACGCCACAGCCGCTTTGTACGCTGTATTTTTATCGTTGGGCGGAACAAAGCTGCCCGGCAGGCGCAGGGTCAGGTCTGCACTGCGGCGCAGGGTGATGCGTTCATACAGGTCAATGGTCTGCATAACCATGTCAAGGTCATGGTAGCCGTTTGGCAGCAATCCAGCCACATCTAGCGAAAGGTTCAGCTTGGCAGGCGCCAACACCACGACCAATTGTTTTTGATATACCATATCCTGTTCAGCTCCTGTTTTTGCCGTTTATTCTGCCAGCCAGCCGTGGTCTTTCAGGAAAGTGCGGATGCGGCGCATGGCAGTTTCCAGGTGTTCCACGCTGTAGGCATAGCTGATGCGCGCATAGCCTTCCCCACTGGCGCCAAAAGCATCACCGGGGATAATGGCAACCTCCTGCTCTTTCAACAGCATTTCGCAAAATTCCTGGCTGGTCAGCCCGCTGCAGCGAATGCAGGGGAACACATAAAACGCCCCGCGCGGCTCAAAGCAGGTCAGGCCCATATCGTTCAGCGCCTTTACCACATAGCGGCGGCGGCGGTTATATTCATCGCGCATCATCTCAATAGAATCATCGCAGGAATGTAGCGCTGCGATAGCTGCATACTGGCTGGTGGTGGGGGCCGACATAATGCAGCTCTGGTGAATTTTGGTCATCACCTTGATCACCGGTTCCGGACCAACCGCATATCCCAGGCGCCAGCCTGTCATGGCATACGCTTTTGAGAAGCCGTTCACTACGATGGTGCGTTCTTTCATGCCCGGCAGTGTGGCAATGCTGATGTGGCGGTCCAACCCATAGGTCAGCTCCGCATAAATCTCATCCGAAAGCACCATAATATCGGTACCGCGCAGCACCTCCGCAATGGCTTCCAGATCTGCCGCATCCATCACGCCGCCGGTGGGGTTGTTGGGATACGGCAGGATCAACAGTTTGGTACGCGGCGTAATGGCGGCGCGCAGCTGGTCCGCCCGCAGGCGGAAATCATCCTCCGCTTTGGTGGCAATGTGCACCGGCACGCCGCCGGTCAACGAAGTGATCGGTTCATAACAGACAAAACAAGGCTCCGGGATGATGACTTCATCCCCCGGTTTGACCAGTGCACGGATGGTCAGGTCAATGGCCTCGCTGCCGCCCACGGTAACAAGCACCTCGCTGGGCTGGTAGTTCAGCTCCATGCGGCGGGCCAAGTAGCGGCAAATTTCGGCGCGCAGCTCTTTGATACCCGCATTGGCGGTATAGCGCGTACGGCCTTGTTCCAGGCTACGGATGCCCGCATCCCGGATGGTCCACGGCGTTTTGAAATCCGGTTCGCCCACGCCAAGGCTAATGCAGTGCGGCATTTCGGCGGCCAAATCAAAAAACTTGCGAATCCCCGAAGGGCGCATGAATTTCGCAGCCGGCGCAAGCAGTTCATCGTAATTCATCACAGTACGGTACACTCTCTTTCGTCGGCTTCTTCGTTCAGGTACAGCTTGCCGCCGCGCTTATACGGGCGTAGCACAAAGCTGGTTGCCGTGGAAAGTACATCGTCCAGCGGAGAAAGGCGCTTTGCCACAAACAGGGCAATTTCCTGGAAGCTGTGGCCCTTGATGATGACCTGCAGATCATAGCTGCCGCTCATCAGCAGAACGCTGTCCACCTCGTCAAAGCTGGCGATCACCGATGCGATCTCGTCAAAACCGCGGCTCTTGCGCGGGGAAACGTGCAGTTCGATCACTGCTTCCACCACATTGATACCAGCCTGTTCCCAGTCGATCATGGCTTCAAAACCGCGGATATACCCCTTGGCAACCGCCTCATCCATCATAGTGGCAACCTGGGCAGGCGTTTTGCCCATCATAGCGGCGATATCTTCCACCGGCAGGCGGGCATTTTTTTCAAGAATATGCAGCAATTCTTCCATCATGCAGAAACTCCCCTATCTTTTCTGTTTTACCGTCTGCCGCAGGGCAAATTTCCTGCCTGCTTCCGGCCCGTGATCTTACACACGCATACAAATAATATATAGATATTAGTATACCACAAATTTTTATGTCTGCACAGGGGGTAAAGCTGCTGTTTTTATCGGGCTGCTTCCGCATTTTGCTCCGCCTTACCAGCGGTTCCCCGGCCCAGCAGCGCCATTTCGCACATATCTTTCCAATAGCGCTTGGGAGCGTGGGTCATCTGGCAACGTTCATTGCGGCGCTGTTCAATGGTAACGGCATCAAAAAAGCGTTTCCACAGCTTTTGCCAGTCCAGTTCCTCCTGCCCGGTATTTTTATCATAGTGCTCCATGACCATATACTGCACTTTGCGGTCCCTGCGCAGCATGGCGATGCCGTGGGTCGCATCAAAAATCATAAAGTCTTCATCCGGTAACCGACTGCAAAAGTGCCCGCGCAGCAGCGGTAGAATCCTGTTTTTGGGGTGGATCACCGTGCCAAGCATCATATCACGCTGTTCAAAGCGGATGAACTCAATATACTTGCAGGCTTCATTATTGACCGCCCGTTCTAGATCAAACGCCGCACAGATATCCGGGTCCCCTGTTGCATGCGCGGCAGCGGGGCCTTTTTCAAAGCAGATACGCGCAAAGCGCAGCAGGATCAGTTCATGTTCCGGGTCATCCGATAAAAATCCTGTTGTTATGCGTTCCTTTACCGTCGGTCCGAGCCGCTCCAATCCTCTTGCAACGCGCTGGGCGCGGGCAGGGTCTGTTACGATCTCGCACGAATCATAAAAGCTGATCTGCCCGCGGTCAGGTGCGCAGACGGCGGCAGGGATCTCTTTGCGGGAATAGCTTTCAAAAATGCAGCACAAAAAGCCCTGGAAGGTTCCATCATAGCGGTACACCGTGTCAGTCACATGCGCCGGGTAAGACATTGCAAAGCCTCCTGTTTTACCTCATAGGCTGCCTGGCGGGCGGGCATCCCCGCCGCGGCCAGTTTCTGCACAGCGGGCGCTGCATCCGGCAGAACCTTCGGGGTAAAGTCATCCAGCGAAAGCTGCTGCGTACCCACGGCAAATGCCTTGGGGTCCAGCAGCGCCGCGGCGATTTCCTGCCGGGTTCCGTGGGCTGCGGCGCGGCCGTTGCAGGTAATAAAGTACTGGGCACGTTTCAGCACAACCCCCATCCGCTTGAGTTCCGCCATTCCAAGGTGCTGCTGGCGGCGGGCGGACAAAATCCGCAATGCACTTTTGGGCCCGATACCCGGAATACGCAGCAGGGCCGCCTTGGGCGCAGTGTTGATCTCCACGGGGAAAAATTCCGGGTGGCGCACTGCCCAGGTACATTTGGGGTCCAGATAAGGGTCAAAGTTCGGCTCTTCCTCTGTCAGCAGTTCCCAAGCCGAAAAATCATAGTACCGCAAAAGCCAGTCCGCCTGGTACAGCCGGTGTTCCCGCAAAAGCGGCGGGCGCACATCCAGCGCAGGCAGGCGGGAATCACTGTTAACCGGAAGATACGCCGAAAAGAACACGCGCTTGAGCGAGTATTTTTTATATAAAGATTCCGCCAATCCCATAATGTGGCGGTCGCTTTCCGGCGTCGCTCCAATAATCATCTGGGTGCTCTGCCCTGCCGGTGCAAACGCCGGGGCGTGGCGGTACAGCACCAGCTCCTTTTTGCTCTGCGCACTCTGTACAGCGATCTGGCCCATCGGCTTCAAAATCGCCTGCTTCTTTTTATCGGGAGCCAGCAAGGAAAGGCTGGCTTCACTGGGCAGTTCAATATTGACCGAAAGCCGGTCCGCCAAAAGACCGATACGCCGCACCAATTCCGCGTCCGCGCCGGGGATGGTTTTGGCGTGGATATAGCCGTTGAAATGATATTCTTGCCGCAGAATGCGCAGCGCCTCGATCATGCGTTCCATCGTATAATCCGGCGTACCGATGACCGCACTGGAAAGGAAAAGCCCTTCAATGTAATTACGCTTATAAAAGCCGATTGTCAGTTCTGCAAGCTCCCGCGGGGTAAAGGTCGCACGGGGTACATCGTTGGAGCGGCGGTTGACACAATAACCGCAATCATAACAGCAGGCGTTGGAATACAGCACTTTCAGCAGCGAAATACACCGCCCATCCGGCGTAAAGCTGTGGCAGATGCCCGCCGCCACGCTGCACCCCAGCTTGCCGTGTACCCCGGCGCGGTCCACACCGCTGGAAGTACATGCCACATCATACTTGGCGCTATCCGCCAAAATCGCAAGTTTATCTTCCAGCTGCATGGTTCGTTCTCCTCTTACTAGCCAGCACGGTTTTATAACGTGCCCTAAAAAATGGTATAAGAAATACACGCCGCCGCATAAGCATTGTTTTGCAGACGGCGTGTAGGAAAAATTTTATTCAGTTATCTGCTGGCCTCATCCGCATTACCGCGGGAACGCGCTGCGGTTTTTTACCACTTGGCTTTGGTCTCCACAACCTTACCGGCAATGTACAAATGGTCCAATTCTTCCCCGCGGATGATCAAATCCTCATAATCCGGGTTGAAAGGATGCAGCACAACAGCGTTGCCGCGCTGGATGTATTTTTTCAGGGTACCGTTGCCATCACCATACACCATAACGCCAAGGTCACCGTTATCCAGCGTATTCTGGCGGTGAATAAGGGCCAGATCGCCATCCGAAATGCGCGGTTCCATACTGTCGCCTTTAACCACAAGATAGAAATAATTCTGCGGGTCCTTTACGCTGGCGTATTCTGTGCCGTAATCTTCCTCAAAAGCAAGGGCATCGTACCCTGCGCGCACCGTCCCCACAACAGGAATTGGGCACTGGGTATACTGGCTGAACGCACGCTGCCCAACGGCGCCGTGCGCGTCTGCGTTGCTTTGCAGGCCAAGCAGCATGTCTGCGGTAGTATCTAAAATTTCTGCCAGCCGGGCAACTGTCTGTGGGTCCGGGGTGGAGCGCCCAGTCTCCCACTTGCCAACAGCCTGTTGGGTAACGCCTAGCAGGCGCGAAACTTCTGCCTGGCTATAATGTTTCGCCTTACGGGCTTCTCTCAGTCGTTCTGAAAACATGGTTTTTCCTACTTTCACTGTGGTTGCCGCGCTGTACATAAAGCAACAGTCAAGCGATGCACCCATGCACCAGCCCAAGCCGCGGCATTCGCCAAGTTTTATGGTTTCATTATACAACCCAAGGTAGTATTTGTAAAGAGATTCCGTGAAAAAATATTCTAGAAAAAGTTGTTTGCACCCCTTGACAACAACCGTAAGTTGTACTATTCTAGATTCATAAAACAACTCAAAGTTGTTCTTATGCATTTGTCGTTGTACTTTTATTGCATTTTTCGCAACTGTTTTTTTATTTGCGGCACGATCCCGGAGGTCATAATTATGAAAATGAATCTACTTACCGAGCTTATCTGCAATGTCCTTTTGTATTCCATCGGTTTTGGCGGGCTGATGGTCGTCTGCGCCGTGGCAGAAGGTCAGCTTTCCCTGCTGCCAGCCCTCGCCATTGGGGCCGTGCTGTGCTTCACCTTTAACGCAGTTGCTGGGGTACGCATTGCCCTGCGCAATACCAATACGCAAAAGCGGAGCGTAACCATTGCCCCGCAGCCACACCCACAAAGCAGCACCCCACCCCTGCGCGTTATGCGCGGTGGGCATGCCGCTTAAATTTTGTCGGCGCTCTTTGATAGCGCAAAGGCATTGTAACCCCGTCCGGAATGTGTTACTCTTATATTAAGGCAATACCACATAATTCTAAGTGCCGATACGGCGAGCGAGGTGCGGCAGATGCCAAGCCGCAGCTGCCGGAGCGGTGCTTAAGCCGCAAGGCGGGAATTGTGCGATGTTGCCTAAGAAAAATCGTTTTGGAGGGTCATTATGCTGCTGGAAGTTTGTGTGGATAGCCTTGCATCGGCGCGTGCTGCCATTGCTGGCGGGGCGGACCGTCTGGAACTGTGCAGTGCACTGCTGGCCGGTGGGCTGACCCCTTATACCGAGCTGCTGCGTCAGATCCGACACGAAAGCGATGTTGCCGTGCGCTGCCTGATACGCCCGCGTGCAGGGGACTTTCTGTATATGCCGGAAGAGATTGAGATGATGTGCGTGCAGATCACCGAGCTGCGCAGTGCCGGGGCTAACGGTTTTGTGATTGGCTGCCTGAACCCGGACGGCACGCTGGATTGCACCGCAACCGCACGGCTGGCAAAGGCCGCCAATGGTGCTGGGCTCACCCTACACCGCGCCATTGATGTATCTGCCGATCCATTGCAAACCTACCGCGACGCCGCCGCCCTTGGAATTGATACCGTGCTGACCAGCGGTGCCGCCGCCAACTGTGTGCAGGGTGTTGACGTTCTGTGCAGCCTGTTGGCAGAGCGTGACCGCACCAATGGTCCGGAAGTACTGATCGGTGCCGGGGTAAACGCTGGGGTGATCCGGCAGCTTTCGGCTGCCCTGCCGGGCGCAAGGGCTTACCACATGAGTGGGAAAGTGGAACTGGAAAGCCGGATGGTGTTCCGCCGCGAGGGCGTTCCCATGGGGCTGCCCGGTTTGGACGAGTGGCATATCCAGCAGACGGATACAGCGTCCGTGCGTGCCGCGCGCCAAGTGTTGGACGATTTGGCGTGATTTTATTGTATTTTCTCTTTTTCTTTTTAATTTTTGCAATTTCTTTTGCTGTTTTTTCATTTTCATGCTTGACATTCTGCAGGGCTTATGGTAATATAACTATCGCACCTTGGTGGTGGCCACTGTGGAGAGGTGTCCGAGTGGTTTAAGGAACTGGTCTTGAAAACCAGCGATTCGCGCGAGCGGACCATGGGTTCGAATCCCATCCTCTCCGCCATTTTGTAATAACAAGTGAATATTTTATATCACTTTGACTTGTGGAGTAATACTCAAGAGGTCGAAGAGGCGCCCCTGCTAAGGGCGTAGGGTGGGAAACCGCCGCGAGAGTTCAAATCTCTCTTACTCCGCCAGCAAAAACCCGCGTATCTGCGTAAGATATGCGGGTTTTTGGTTTATAAAAATGCTCTTTTACCCACCATTTTACCCACAACAGAATTAGAAACCGTTTTTGTGGCATGATATTACCCCCGACAGGCTCACGCTTGCCGGGGGTATTTTTATGCCTTTTTTACATTGTCATCAAAGAACTGCTGCATCCTGTTCGCGCTGGCCCGCTTCATTGCTTCGGATGCGTGGACATACCTCTGCAGGGTAAAGGCCGCTGTTGCGTGGCCCAGATTTGCTTGTACTGTTTTCAGGTCATCACCGTTCACCAACGCAAGCGTTGCGTTGGTATGCCGTAGATCATGCACGCGGGCATCCGGTAGCCCGATACTTGCTGCAATGCGCTTGAAGTTTGCCCACAAGGTATGCGGGTTGATACACCGGCCTAGCGCATCCGTAAAGCACAGCCCCCACACATTTTGCCACGCTGGCCCGGCGGCTAGGCGCGCCCGCAACTGGCGCTGTTTTTCCTCTTGCAGAATTTCCAACAAAAAGTCAGGTACATCCAGAATGCGGCTCTGGCCGTTCTTTGTTCCCTCTTGGATGTAGAACTGCCCACCCTTCGCTTTATCTTTTTGCAGCTGTTGGCAGATATGCACTTTGCTATTTTCAAAATCAACGTATTTCCACGCAAGACCCAGCGCTTCACCCTCGCGTAGTCCTAAGAACAGGCAGCACATCAGCGGTGCATAATACGGTGAATCCTGCGCCGCATCCACAAATGCGACGATCTCAGCAGGGGAGAGGGGGGGTATATCCTTGACCCGCACCGCCGGGATTTTTGCGAATTTGGCGGGGTTGCGCTGAATGCTCTGCGCCTTGACTGCCTGTTCAAGCGCACTGTTTAACACAGTCAATACATTCTTGATAGTCTTTGGAGCTTTTCCTGCATTGACCAGCTTGCGAATCATCTTTTGCACCTGCTCTGTCGTAAGATCACACAGCCGCACCGCGCCCAAATTAGGCTTCAAGTGATTCTTGATGACGCCGCGATAAGTCGTGATAGTATATGGCTTTTGCGTTGGAACAATAAACTCAGCAAACCATGTATCGAGATACTGCGCAAGCGTCCGTTTGTCATCGGCTATATAGGTATTTGTATCCAGTTGGCGGATTTTCTCCGTCATTTTCTTTTTTACTTCTTTTTGCGTTGTGCCGTAGATACTTAAGGTTTTGCGTTTGCCGGTTCCTTCATCATATCCAAGCGTCAGCCGCGCTTCCCATCGCCCATCGGGACGCTGTCGGATGGAGCCTCTACCGCTGGCGGCGCGGGTTGTTTTGTTGTTGGGCATAGTAATCACCACATTTATCAAAAAACAATATCGCCATTCTCATCAATAACTGGATCTAAAAGTTGAGTAGTTCCAGTCTTAAAATAATTTCCGTACTTTTCACAAATGTTGTGCTTTACCGCAGCTACTATTTCTGGCGTAAAACCTTCATTCAGGCTTTTTATTTGAGTAATCATATTGAACAGCTTGTGCATATCTGGCCCATGCAACCATATTGCGGCCCCACAATCAGATTCATGCGTTAATTCAGTTGTGCCGAAATCTATCAACTCGTAGGGTACAAGCAATGGGCGGTCTCCCTCCGACTCTTTTTCGGTATATACCCCCATCGGTGAATCCAAAAGTAAATCGACAAGGTATTGAAGCCATTGCTCCGCCGTAATTGTGCCGTCTCTAGATGCTGATTTATTTCCAAACAACAGCCAGTTTGCATCTACCCCTGTAACCTTACAAATCGCCGCCAACGTCTCCGCATCAGGCGTGGTTTTTCCTGTTTCATAGGAAGATATCCGTCCTTGAGGTCGGTCGATTTTTTTTGACAATTCCGCCTGAGACATTTTTACACTCATTCGCGCCTGCTTCAACCGCTCGCAGAACTCGCTTTTTTTCAAAACCGTACTATCCATATTGCCCTCCTCATTATGCTAATTTAATTATATCAGTAGTTGTTTTAAATTTCAACAGCTTATATTTAATTTTCGGTTTTTTATTTCGATTGCGTATTTTTACATATATAAATACAGTATTTGATTATATAAATCATATTTGATATAATTTATACAGAAAGTGAGGCGACGAACATGAACGATAAAGCAAAAGCTGCTCGTCAAGCATACAACCGCGCTTACTACCAGCGTAATCGCGAAAAAATCCGTCAACAGCAGGCCAAATATTGGGAACGCAAGGCGGCAGAGATGGAATCTGCCGAGAAGGTGAATCGCAATGACAACGAATGAAAAACTCGTACTTAACGCGCGTGATTTGGCCGCCGTTCTTGGCATTTGCTTACCGCGCGCCTATGATCTTATGCGGTCGGATGGTTTTCCTTCCGTACAGTTGACGCCTCGCCGCCGAGTTGTGCCTCGTGCCGCACTCGACGAATGGCTAAAACGGCAGGCTAACAACAATATGGAGCAGCCATGAAAGCAACGAAAAAGCCGCCCCGGTGCTGGAACACCGAGACGGCCAAAGAGCGGAGAAAAAAGCCAGACAGCTCTCTCCACTCCCATTTTATCATTTTGAAGGGAGTATTACAATGCGAATCTCTGAAGTTTTGAAACATGGCCGCGAGAACGCGACCCGCGCCGATGTACTGGCCGCCCAGTTAGAGACCACCCCGCGCGGACTGCGCCGTCAAATCATGCAGGCGCGTGAGCAGGGCGAGACCATTCTGTACAGCCCCGGTGGACACGGCGGTTACTTTCTGCCGAGCGATGATCCGGAGACCGCGCAGCAGGAGATGTCGGCCTTTTACCATGTCCAAGCTGCTCGATGCAAACACGGCCTCGCCGCTATTGCACCTGTTGCCCGGAAGCTGGGCATCCCAATCGGACAACTGAATTTTGACGAGGCCGACAATGTCTGACAGCCGCAGACGCAAGCAGCGCGACCCGCCATATTGGCTGACAGGCCCAAAGGGCGGGAAATCAGCAAACGGCAAGCAGCTCCCCTTTGTATCACTGTACGCCGACCTGCTGCAATCAGAAAAATTTCAAGAACTTGCCCCAGGCGAACAAATGCTGTACATAATGATGTCGCTCGAAGCAAAAGGGCAGGAAGCTTTTGAATTTTCGAGGGCAACGGCAGAAATGTACGGGATTAGTAATGCGGCACTCCGGCGCTGCGTACCGAAACTGATTGATGCGGGTTTTATCTCAGTCGTGGAGAACAACAGGACACGGCGAAAGCCAAACGTTTACCGCTTTGAAATAGGCTGGAAAATCCAAAAGAAGGCTGCACCCCCTGGCTAACATCTAAGAATGTGTCTCGAAATGAGACAGTGCAAATGCCTTTCTGATTCACTGGTTGTCGCAAATCGAGACAGTGCGATTGCAAAAATCAGTGCGAATTCTCTGCGCACTGTCTCGATATGTGACCTACATGGTAACAAATCGAGACAGCAAAATGTTTTGCGGACACCGTTAAACCAAGAAATCCAACAAAACCCAACAAAACCCAGATAAACCCAAAGCCCCAATTTGCAACCAGACGGCAACCAGCAATTTCCCGCGTAGAGCGGGGCTTTATCGGCTCTCCGCGCTTCGGTGCCAACCAACAATCAACCACAAATGGCACAGCGGCAACATAAAAACCAACAAACTATCAACACGCGGTTTCTCGTATAGCGGCGGGCTTTGTAGGCTGTCGCCATTCCGCGTATAACAAACGACCAACATTCAGCTAACACAAAGGGGCACAGTAAGGGCACAGAAAACGGCAAGCAAGCGACATGAGCCTTTCCGCGTAGTGACAGCCTTTGCAAGCTGTCACTGTTCCGAATCCGGCAAACCAACGACAAACAAACAACACGATGAGGGCACGCCCACACCGCGCCAGAATAGGAGATTTTATGAAGAACAAAGGTAAGATTTGCGCCACCCTCTCCATGATTTCAGCGGATGGCCGCCACATTGAAATCCATTTCACTGATAAGGCAGAGGCCCGCGCCACAATGGATGCGCTGGAAAGTGGCGTTATTCCCAGGCAAGACCTTGACCGTGCGGTGGCGGACATCGCTTACAGGCTGAACGCCGAACACTACGGCAGCAAAGAGCTTGCCGCCCTTGCGTGGCTGGTAGCCAACCCGGACGAGTTCGGCCCGATGCTGCGTGAAGCCTACAACGGCATGGTGTAAAGCGGGAGGGTTGTGCTATCCAGACCTTACCGGGCAAATAAAAAAGCCCCGCTGGGCAGCGGGGCAGACGCAGGGCAGCATCTTCACTAAAGTATACCACAAAGCGGAGGTGCAATCAATGAACGAACTGGACGATTTGACGCTGATTATGCAAGGTAAGGCCGGTGACACTGCCGCCATAAATGCGCTGTGGGAGCGTCACCAAAATTTCATCCGCCAGCAGATGGCTAAAATCTACGCCAAAAATAAGGCCCTTGCTGACCGCGTGGGCATTGACCGGGATGACTTGATTGTAGAGGGCTGGTTCAGCGTCCGCGATGCAGTGCGGCGGTATGACCCGAGCAAGCGCATGGCCTTTCTTACCGTGCTGGGCTGGTCTATCAGGGCCACCGCAACGAAGGTCTTGACCACCAGCCGGGGAAAGCTTCTCCGTGACGAAAACGGCAAGCAGACCCGCGTACCAGCTGACCCGCTGAACTATGCGTTATCCAGCGACCTGCCCCTAGAGGATGACACCGACAACACCATTGCTGATGTGTACGCTGACCCCACCGTCAACCTTGAGCAGGACTTTGAGAACGAGCAGAACCGCCGGGCCGTCATGGCCGCCCTGTACAGCCTGAAACCGAACCACCGCAGCATTTTGGAACAGCGCTATCGTTACAATCGGACGCTGCAGGAAATCGCAGATGATCACGGCGTGTCCAGACAGAGTGTGAACATTCAGGAAAAGGCAGCCCTCAAAAATTTCAAAAAAGCATTAAACATCGAAGCCTTAAACAGATTGGAGTGATATTATGGCAAAAGTGAGCAACCGGGAAGATGCGCTGCTGAACGCATACTTGAGCCGGTACAAAAACGCCCAGGCCAGCACGGTGAGCGAGGGCCAGAACAAAACGCAGACGGCGCGGGCAAAGGGCGCGGCGCTGCTAAACGCGACAGACAA
>OGKG01001868.1_pt1 | contig 23789 bp, 37 predicted proteins | sample 1572201 | NCBI WGS metagenome assembly OGKG01 (sample SAMEA2582146, study PRJEB24529) | metagenome | biome: Human gut stool | place: China | collected 2011 | reverse complement strand
AGTCGGAGTGACGGGATTTGAACACCCCACCATACATTCAAGTAATAAATATTTAGCGCCATTTCGTTTATTCTGTGTATTCTTTTTCGCAAATATTTTCATTCTAAACGGAAAAGTGTGTACTTTTACTGTGTACTTTTTGAGTTCGCCAGTCTTTCAAATACGGCTTGTAGGTTCCCTGCTGTCCGCTCGTCGTCTCCCTCCAGGTAATGACTGTACTGCTTGTAGGTGTCCATGCTCTTGCTATGCCCGATAAGCTGTTTCAAGTCTCCCTGCGGTAGTTCTTTTGCGATGCTGACAAAAGTATGGCGCATTTCGTATAAGCTCAACTCCGGCATTCCGTTGACCCGCTGATAGCGTTGCCAGCGGTGGTAATATGTGTGCATGGATGTCATGGGGAAGATATATTCTTGATGCCCTGTAAGCTGTCGCTGATCTTCCAGCGCGTCTATGGCGTACTGCGATAACACTACCGTCCGCAGCGCGTTCTGATTTTTCCCAAGCGTGTGCTGGCCCTTGATGTTAATTGCCTGGTGCAGTTCACAAGAATTCCCGTGAATGTCAGACCATTTCAGCCCGCGCATTTCTCCAGGCCGCACCCCTGTGAAAACCTGAAATCTGTAATAATTTATGTAGCTGTCTCTAACTACTTTCCCATTCAAGACCGTCGTATCTTTGCTTAACAGCGTTTGCAGGTTCTCAACCGTCAAGACGCTTTTCCCTTTGCATCTGGCGGCGGTCGGGATTTCTATCTCGTCAAGTTCCAACGTTGTCATTTTTGACTTCCGGCAAAACTTCACGAACTGCTTGCAGTAGTTTACATAGTTTTGCAACGTTTTTTTGGACAGCGTGTCAGACCCGCGCCCCTGTGGGTGTTTGAAAGCATAGTTAATAATCGACTGGAAATCCTGCTCACTCATAGCGGCGACCGTTTTTTTGCCGATCTGCGGCAACAGATGCACTCGGCCAAACGATTCCATCTTCGTATATTCTTCATCTGATATTAGTTTTTTCTGGTCTAAAAAAGCCATCCACGCAGATTCCACGCCGCACCGCTTTCTGCCGATGCCGCTTTCAAGCCATGCGTCGGCCTTGGCGTTGGCTTCTCGCTGCCCTGTGCGCCCCGGCTTGGCGCTGGTAAAGGTTTTTCTCACGCCGTCTTTCTGCACGTTAATCTGCCAGCGCTGGGCCGATTCAATCCATTTCGCCGTATTCGTTCTTTTCATGCCTTGACACCCTTTCAAATTAAATATATACTAAAAGATGCCAGCAAAAAGCTGACACCCTTTTCCCTTGTCGGTGCTCGTCCCACCGGCAGGGGCTTTTTTTATTCTCCGGCTAATGCATCCGCATACCCATCGTTATATCCATCTCCGTAGTAGCTTTCCATTAGCTCATTAATACCATAAGTCCCATCATTCATCCCGTCTACATATCCATCCTCGTAACCGTTTTCGTAATGGTGTCCTTCATATCTGTCTTCTATCTCATCGCACCCTACACTGTAACCCTCATCGTAGCCTTCATTGTACCCTTTATCGTAGCCCTCATCGCTTCCTATAGAGTAAAAAACCGCAATCGCAAAAACGGCCATAATGCAAACAGACAACAAGGCTGAATAAAGCTCATTTTTGGTTATAACTCTATCTTCCTTCATGGCTTACACCTGCTACAAGCTGTATATCCCTGTGCTATTGCGTCCTTCTTTTCTATCGCTATTTTGCTTTTCAAATAAGAACACCCGCTCCTGTGATACTTCGACCCCGTCCGCGTTATATAAACCGTATAACTGTCTTCGTTTACAGGCGCGGTCGTTGGCTTCGGCGTCGCTGTCGGTCTCGCTGTTGGTCTCGGCGTTGCTGTCGGTCTGGTTTCTGTGCTATACTCGCTCACCGCAGCAGTCGCTGTTTTGTCATAGCTGCTGGTATGTGGTGTGCTGTTCCACCACCACACAAAGCAGCAAAGCAATGCAAGCACCGCCACCGCTGTGCCTAAATACTTGTTCGCATCGTCTTTTGTCTCTGCCGGTTTCGGCGGCTGGCTTTTTGTCTCTGGCTTCTCCACTTCGTGCGGTTTTGCCACCGGCGGCGTATTATTGATTGGGTTTTCGCGGTCGTAACGTGCACGGCACACCGGGCAAACACGCTTTCTGCCTGCACTGATAGCGGCTTCTACATTGCCCTTGCACAGTGTTCCATCTATCGGCGCACTGCCAAGCTCCGGGCAGCTGGCGTATAAATGCCACACATCTTCTTTTGAGCCGTATCGCCAAAACACAAGTTTTTCCACAGTTTTGCCGCCTTTGTTCAATCTGCCAATTCCCCGCGCCGGTTTGCGCTTTTTCGCGCTGGCTCTCCCTTATACTGTAAATACAAACTACATTATAGGGGAGGTTTCCACAATGTCTGTTATTATTCGTCCACAACTGCCGCCAAAACATGGCCGTAGGAAGCGTCCCAAAAATCGGATTGTAAAACGCTCCCGCACGTTTTTGTGCAATTTACTAATTGAATTACAACCATAAGTAGTGTATAGTTGTTTTCATAAACAACAGCTACACAATATATACACAATATAAAGGAGAACGACCATGCAGGAAATCAGCGATCAGGAATTTATTGCCATGCTTCACCAACTGCCTGATAAGGCAGCCTACATCAATTACCTAAAAGCCCTCGCAGCATCGCCAACGCTGCCGCCTGCTTCTCCGGCGGTAACTGGTGCATGATATTCAAAGCCTCTTTATCAAGTTCATCCACCCCATCAGCGGAAACGCTGGTGGGGTTTTCTTTTTTATCCACAAGCAACTCTTCCGACGCCACCTCAAAATAGTCAGCCACTTTCGCAACTGTCGCCGCTCTAGGCGCAACCCCTTTGCTCCATCTCGTCACAACCGAACGCTGAAAGCCCATTTCTTCCGCTGCTGCGGAAGGTGAAATGCCTTTTTGATTGCATAGCTTTACAAAATTGGTATAAAACACAAAAACCTCCGTCCTGGTTTTGTGCAGTGTGCCAAAAAGCAACAAAAGCAACAAACCCTATTGACTGTTGCTTTTGTATACGCTATAATGGTCACATAAGGTAAACAAACGCAACAAACTAATAAGCCCCGGTAGCTATTCCACTACCCGCGCTTCGCTTACTTGTATCTCGCAATTACAATATAGCACGGTTTGTAAACATTTGCAACACCTTATTTAGATTTTATACGCAAGGAGGTGTAATGTTCATGCCAGAACCCTGGACTGGACGTCTAATTGGGAAAATGCACAACAACGGCATCACCTATGAAATGTTAGCTGATAAAGTTGGGTTTAAAAAGGCTTATGTCTGTGCGATTCTTAATAGCCGACGCAAGCCACCCAACATTCAACAGCGCTTTGAAAAGGCTGTTGCCGACATTATCGCAGAAAGAAAGGAGTAACCCCCATGCCCGCCACCGTAAAATCCCCCCTTGTCTTTACAGCCTTCATCAAATCCCACGGCTACAACAAATCGCAGCTGGCACAGGCCATCGGGATTCCTGCTGGCAAGGTCACAATGCGTGCAACAGGCCGCGCCCCTTGGCGCTTGGATGAAGCCGCCCGCGCCGCCGCCGTTCTCGGCGTCACGCTGGACGAATTCGCAAGAAATGCGCTGTAAACAAAAAAGCGCCTCAGCTGACTGACCGCAACGGCGTTGCGACGATTCGCCTCGCCGCGCATGGCAACGGCATCGCACCGATAAGCAGAGGCAATGCACCGCAACCCGTCGCATCGGCGAAGCAGGGCAGCGCAAAGCAAAGGCAAAGATCGGCAAGGCGGAGGCAAGGCAAAGATTGTCAAGGCGATGGAAACGCACGGTCAAGTAGCGCGGCGTGCAGCAACGGCACAGTTTGCTCGGCGAAGATAATGAATAGCTTTGTAGCGCAATGGCAGTGCAGCGCACAGCCAAGGCATAGCTCAGACAGCCTCGTAAAGGCATTGCGCGGCATAGCAGAGCAACGGCATAGCATTGAGATTCGACGCGAAGGCACCGAAAAGCAACCGATTTTATTTAAAAAGGAGACAACCACCATGAAAGTAAAAATCACCCTATTAGAAGAAGTTCTCGGTTCATCCCCCAGCAATGACGAACTTCTCGCAACCTACATTGCCAGCAAGGCCCCCACCGGCGACCTCTCAGCCGAAGAGGTGGACAACATCAAGGCCCAGAACGCCGAAGACCGCGTCACCGTCTTTCCCAAAACCGCCGACGGAACGCCGTTCCTGTACGACTATCAGGTGAAAGGCATGTTCAAGGATTCCTGCAAGATGCTGGCAAAGGCTGGCAAGGCTGGCTATGCAGGCGGCAAGGCTTGCGCAGCCATCAAGGCATATAAACAGGCCATCGACGGTTTGATTTTCGTTACCCCGCGCGAGATTCCCTACGACCTGCACGGCATGAAGGTTGATTTCTGTGAGCGTCCCCTGCGGGCGCAAACCCCGATGGGCGAACGCGTCAGCATCGCAAAGTCGGAGAGCATTCCCGCAGGTGCAACAGCAGAATTTGAAATCGAATGTCTCGACCCTAAGCTTGAAGACATGGTTCGTGAGTGCCTGGACTACGGCGCAAAGCGCGGCCTGGGCCAGTGGCGCAACTCCGGCAAGGGTCGCTTTGAATGGGAGGAAATCAAAGAATGATGACCAAAACAAAAACGCCGCCCCGGTGCACCACCACCGGAACGGCAAAAAAACAGAGCATCGCAAAAAGCTCTAACTGTATTTTATCACTTCCCCGCGCTGCCGTCAAGCTGGCAATCACCGCAGATTTGGTGCTGCTGCTGGCCGCGCTTGGTTCTCTCAACATCCCCGGCACTCTCGCCGCCCTGCTGGCGTTGAATCTGCTGTGCGGACTGTATTTTAAGGAGGAATCCAGCCATGAAAAAATTTTAACTGACCGCCGAATTTGTAACGAACGTTTTTGGGAAGAAGCTGTTTCGCATTAAGGCTCTTGTCGATTTCGGCACCATAAGAGCTGGCGAACTTGGGGGGCTTTGTGGAAAAGGAAGAAAACCTCTCCAACGATGGCGATGCGTGGGTCTCCGACAATGCGCGGGTCTCCGGCAATGCGCGGGTCTCCGACAATGCAGACTTTGCCGTCGTTACAGGCTTTGGCCGTTATTTCCGCGCGACCACATTTTTCCGCTGCAAGGATAAAATTATCCGCGTACAGTGCGGTTGCTTTTATGGTGATTTAGCGCAGTTCCGCGAGATCGTCAAAGAAACGCACGGCGACAGCAAATACGCCAAAGAGTACCTTGCGATTGCCGACTTGATGGAGCTTCATTTTTCTGATGAAGAAGAAAATCAGGAGGCCGCAGAATGACCAGCTTTTGGGGGCATCAAGACAACCCCTTCCCGCCTGACGAACCCCGCCGCCCCCGCTGCCCGGTATGTGGCGAGGAATGCGAAACCATCTACTTTATCCCCGTGAAATTTGGTACGCAAATTATCGGCTGTGATATGTGCTATAACCCCGACGACTTCCCCGGCGAGGATGTCCAAGAGGACGACCCCTGGGAAGATTGCCGCTGTATGGAGGACTACTAAAATGACCATTGACGACATCAGCGCCCTGAAACAGGCTCACGCGCTTTTGAATGGCCGGCATATTGCCGAGTTCATCCCCACTGGAAAGGGCATCAGCGCTTGCTATTTCAACGCGGTGCAGGTAGCCCGCCACATCTATTCCGAGAGCATCGGCGCATTTATACCGCTTTTCGCAAAACATGAATACGGCCTGAACAGAACCTATTTTCTGGCAGACGGTATTCCGGTCTACTACTACGACCTAAAAACCCGCAAGCCGGACACGGCCCTGCCGCCCGCCAGCTGCTACCGCATCCACCTGACCACCCCCGACCAGGAAGGAGAAGCAATCTAATGAGCATCTACGAAACCCTGTCCCACATTCAAGTGGAACTCAAAGCCCCCAAGAACCTCTACAACTCGTTCGGTAAATATAAGTACCGCAACGCGGAAAGCATTCTCGAGGCCGCAAAGCCTCTTTGCGCCAAGCATGGCTGCACCCTGACCGTCTCGGATGAAGTCATTCTCATCGGCAGCCGGTACTACATCAAGGCCACCGCCACAGTGCAGGATAAGGACGGCAGCGCCGCCAGTACCACAGCCCTTGCCCGCGAAGATGAAACCAAGAAAGGCATGGACGGCGCTCAGATCACCGGCACTGCATCCAGCTACGCCCGCAAATACGACTTGAACGGCCTGTTCTGCATCGACGACACCAAAGACCCCGATAGCGACGAATACCACAACCAGACTGCCGCCGAACCACAGCGCGACACAAACGCAGCCGCTGCCCGCCTTGCCGCCCGCGCCGAGTGCCAGCGGGCCGTAAAATCCTACTGCCAGAAGAACAACGCCGATGAAGCTGACGCGTGGAAACTCATTGCAGAAACCATCGGCAAACCATCTAAGGACTTCACGGCAGAGGACTGGAAGCAGGGCCAGCAGATTGCAGAGGCGTGGAAATGAAGCAACAAATCTCCATCAAGACAGCCGTTGTTATCGGCAACACAATCACGCTGGAATGTTCCCCGGCTGACTGCGATAAAGCCCGCGCCGTTATTGATGAGGGCAAGCCCCTTGCCGCCGTAATCGGCACGGCCTCACAAAAGCGCAGCCTGTCCGCAAATGCCTATGCCTGGGCGCTCATGAACCAGCTTGCCGTTAAAATCAACCGCCCTGTACTGGACATCTACCGGGATTTGATACGCGACATTGGCGGTAGCTCTGCTATTATCACCATCCGCGCCGATGCTGCAAAAGCATTCAAAAACGGCTGGGAGAGCAAGGGCGAGGGCTGGCAGGTTCATGAGCTCGATGAAATGACCACCCCGCAGGGAACTTTCTACAACGTGCAATGCTGGTACGGCTCGTCCCAGTTCGATAGCACCCAGATGCACCGCCTCATCGAACTGATCGTGCAGGAATGCCAGCAGCAGGGCATCCCCACTATGACCCCCGAGGAAATCTCCAAGTTGAAAGTACTTACAGACGATACGCCGACCGACACGCAATGAATACGGCGTCAAGCTGGATTCTAACGGCTATGCCCCCACCATCATGGCGCACAAGCCGCTGCAATGCTTCAAGTGTGAGCAATACCGCGATACCGCCCGCCACGAAATCTTTTGCGGCGCACTGCGCAGCAAATCAAAGCAATACGGCCTGTGGGTCAATGTCTGCCCCGCCTGTCATGCAGAGATTCACGGCAGCGGGCAGCTGCAAGCTGAGTATCATGCACTTGCCCAGCGAATTGCTATGCAGCACTACGGCTGGACAGTGCAGGAGTTCAGAAAACGCTTTTACAAAAACTATCTCGATATTACGGAGGACTAACCTATGTTGAATGTTGTTGCTATCATTGGCCGCATGGTCAAAGACCCGGAACTCAAAACCACAAATAGCGGCAAGTCCGTCTGCTCTTTCCGCATCGCCAACGATTCCGGCTATAAGGATGCCAGCGGCCAGAGCCAGACAAACTGGCTTGATGTCACCGCATGGGGCAAAACCGCAGAGTTTGTCTGCAAATACTTCCCCAAAGGTGCCCTCATTGCCATTGATGGGCGCTTGCAGACCCGGCAGTATCAGGACAAGAACGGCCAGAACCGCACAGCCGTTGAAATCGTGGCCCAGAACGCGAGTTTCTGCGGCAGTAAGGAAAGTACCAGCCCTGCCCCGCAGAACGCCGCACAGCGCCCCGCAGCCCCCTCACAGCGCACGCAGGGCGAACCCGATGCAGACTACGCCCTCATTGAGGATGACGGCGATTTGCCTTTTAATTTTTGAGAGAAAGGAAGGTGATGTAAATGGGCTATGTATTTGGGACGCAGTGGACGGACGATATGGTACAAGCCAAAATACTTGATTGCGTTTCAGCTTTAGGCTTGAAGCGTATGCCGTCTCGAGCAGAATTTCATGATTTTTATGGGAGCGATGCGCTTACAAACCGCATCCGCCGCAGTGGCGGTTATTACGGCTGGGCTGACCGTCTAGGCCTTCCAATGAAGGAAAGCGAAACACAAACCGGAAAAGATGGTGAAGTCATCGCAAAAGAGCTTCTTGAACAGCACGGTTTCACCGTTAAGCGTATGAGTACAAGATACCCCTACGATTTATATGTTAATGGTTGCGTGAAAGTAGATGTGAAGACGGCGCATCAGACGAAAACAGCCAGCATTGCAAAATGTTATTCGTTTGGGCTTTCTAAAAGGTGTCCCACATGCGATGTGTATTTCCTTATTGCGCTTTCAGAAAGCGGGAACAAGGTGTACATCGTCCCATCTTCTATCAATCAAACCCAGATTTGCATGGGCGCATCAAAAACAGCCTACGAAAAATATCGTGACCGCTACGATATTATCCGGCAGCTTTCAAATGCACTCTCTTCATCAATGAATTTCTGAGGTGCTGCCATGAATGACGAGAAAGAACGCATCCCCTCCCAGATAGACCGGATTTTAGCCGTGCTGGAATCCGGCGGCACATTGACCGCCCTGGACGCTCTGGAAGATTTCGGATGCAGTCGCCTTGCCTCCCGCATCACGGATATCAAGCGCCGGGGCTACCCGGTAGCCTCCCGCATGGTACAGCGCCGCAACCGATACGGTCGGCTTTGCCGTGTCGCTGAATATTACATGGAGTGTTGAAAAATGGCAAACGAGGGCTTCATCAAGCTATACAGAAAAATGCTCGAATGGGGCTGGTATGATGATGGCCCCACCAAAGATGTGTTCATTCACCTGCTTCTAATTGCCAGCTACGAGGACAAGTTCTATCGCGGAATCACCCTAGAACGTGGGCAAGTTGTCGCCACAGCGTCAGAAATCAGCAAGCAGACCGGTTTATCACGCCAACAAATCCGCACTGCAATTTCCAAGCTAATTTCAACCAGCGAAGTAACCACGTCAAGAAAAGGAAATTTTACCGTATTTACGATAAATAATTACGCTGATTATCAGGCAACCAACCAGGTTAGCAACCAACCATCAACCAACCATCAACCAACCATCAACCAACCCTCTAATACTAAGAAGGTAAGAAGTAAAGAATATATAGCTGCTACTGCTGCCAGCGACGCCGGGAGTGACCTGTATAACCAGGATTTATCCGACTGCATTCAGTGCTATGAACAGAACTGTGGTTCCATCCCCCGCGCTGTATCCGATGAAATCAAAGCGGCCCTACAAAAATTTCCAGCCGCCATCATCTGTCAGGCAATCGAAGAAGCCGCCGTTCATAACTCCCGGCGTTGGAGTTACATATCCCAAATCCTGGCACGCTGTGAGCAGGAAGGAATCTACACTGTGGAAGCTTTCAAGGCAAAGCGCGACAGTGCTAAAGCGGCCCGCACCGCGCCACGCCAGACCGACGCCGCAGCCGCGATGGAGCGATTAAAGCAGCTTGCGAAAGGAGTGACCGCCGATGACTGAACAGGAAACTGCCCTCTTCCTGCTGTCCTGCACCAACTACTGGGCAAACCTCATGCGCGGCAAAGACCCGGACGAAATGACAAAAGCCTGGGCCACAGCGCTGAAAGATGTTCCCTTGCAGGCGGCCAAGAGCGGCGCGGCAAACCTGGCCGCCACACTGAAATTCCCGCCCACCGTTGCCGAGCTGCGCACGGCGGCCGAAGAATTTCTGCCGCGCAAAATCGAATCCTTTGACGTTCTGTTTGCCCGTACCTGCCATGCGTGCCTGAATTTTGACACACCGCTTTTCCAAAAGATGCAGCGTGGTGACATTGACCCGCAGGAGGCGCTGAACCTGAATGCCAAAGTATGAAATCATAACCTATTCCCGCTCTACCGGCGACATCACCCACTCCAAGCGCCTATATTCCACGCATTGGAACGCCGAAGCCGCCCTGCGCACCGCAGGATACACCCAAAATCCCCGCCTGCCGGACATCTGGTACAGCGAGAAGTATTACGCGAAAGTAAAGGAGGTAACGCTGTGATTCATCTGGGCGATATTACAAAAATAAAAGGGGATAACATTCCCCCAGTTGACGTTATAACTTTTGGAAGCCCGTGTCAAGATTTATCTATTGCCGGTAAACGCGCCGGTCTTTCAGGAGAGCGAAGCGGTCTTTTTATGGAAGCTGTCCGCATTATCAAAGAAATGAGGGAAGCGACAAATGGAGAATATCCCAAATATGCCGTCTGGGAAAATGTTCCCGGAGCATTCAGTTCAAACAAAGGCGAGGACTTCCGAGCCGTCTTGGAGGAACTGGCAAGAATCAAAGAAGCTGGCATTTCAATCCCTGGACCTGACAAAAGCAAATGGGCAAAAGCAGGACTTATCACAGGAGACGATTGGAGCATTGCTTGGCGAATCATGGATGCCCAGTATTGGGGTGTCCCCCAACGTCGATTGCGCATCTCGCTTGTCCTCGATCTTACAGGTGGGCGTGCCGGAGAAATACTATTTGAGCCGGAAAGCCTGCGAGGGCATTTTGCGCCGGGCATCACGCCGGGGCAAGCAACTGCCGGAACTGTTGAAAACGGCGCTGGAACAGCAGATCGAGCGTTCACTCTAAAAATTCGTTCTGGGTGTGAGGGCGGCGGCAAAGGCGCGTTGGTGCAGATTGAAAAAAGCGCCACCCTCTCCACCTTGCAAGATCAGACGCTTTTTGTGGCGGAACCGCCAAAGGTATACAGTTTTGACAGTTTAGCGTCCAATTCCATGAAATCCAGCAACCAGCACAGCGGATGCCGCGAGATTGAAATCGCAAAAACCATCGATACCTCGCCGCCTGACCCCGCAAAGAATCAGGACGGCATCGCTATACTGGATGCTCTGCCGTTCGATACAACGCAGATTACTAGCCCGCAGAACGGCAGCAATCCACGTTTCGGCGACCCCTGCCATCCTCTTGCCGCTACAGCGCATCCTTCCGCTGCTGTGTGTGAAATGGCATTCACTGAATCTATTGTCGAACCGACAGTCTGCTACGCCGCCACTACAGAACCCAATATAGTTATCTGCGATGATTGCTCTCCGGCTATTCGCAGTAGGGATTACAAAGACCCGAACATTGTCTGCTATGATGCACGCGGCAACGGTGATGGTAAGACGTCTCCTACCATAACGGGTGACCACAACAGTAGAATTACAGATTATACTTCTGTCATCATCGAAAAAATCACTCGTTGGATTGTGCGGCGGCTGACCCCTACCGAGTGTGAGCGCCTGCAAGGCTATCCCGATGACTGGACATACCTTGGTGAATGGGTAGACAGCAAGGGCAAGACCCACAAACCCGCTGACACGCCCCGATATAAGGCACTGGGTAACTCCATCGCTCTGCCGCAGTGGTACTACGTTCTTGGTGGTATCGCTGATCGTCTTCCGGACAATGCCACCCTCGGCAGTCTGTTCGATGGTATCGGCGGTTTCCCGTATGTGTGGGCACAGCTACACGCTAGGCGCAAAGAGTTATGCGTTTGGGCCTCGGAGATTGAGGAGTTTCCCATCGCTGTTACAAAGAAATGGTTTGCCGGTGAATGACATGATTCAAAAATACATTATCTGCCTGCCCCCCATCACCAAAAAGAACTCCCAGCAGATACTTACCAACCACCGCACCGGCAAGCCGTTCATCGCCCCCAGCAGGCAGTATAAGCGTTACGAGCAGGCCGCAATGTGGTATCTCACCCCGAAGCCAAAAGCCCCGATGTCGGGCCGCTACCGCGTCGCCACGGTGTTCTATATGCCGACCCGCCGCAAAGTAGACCTAACAAACTTAATGGAGGCTGCCCATGACACCCTTGTAGCCGCCAAAATCCTTGCAGACGACAACAACAACATCATCGCAAGCGTGGACGGCTCCCGCGTGATGTACGACAAAGAAAACCCCCGCACAGAAATTTTTATCGAAGAATTGGAAGTGTAACCCATGAAATGCTATGCCAAACGCCACGCGCTGGCCTCCGACGCCATGAACGCTGCACAGCTCGTCACAAAACAGCTGCTAGAGGATCAGTCAGACCGCATCGCGGCCCGCTGTTATAACGAGGTCTGGTGTGCAATGCTGCAAGCCAACCTGTCCCCTAGAACCATTGCCCGCGTCCAGAACGCCCTTGCCGAAGCTGTACTGCCTAAGCTCGATGGTATCTACACCCCGGAAAATAAAAAGCAGCTTGACAATGTGCAGAACGTCGCAGACGCCGATTTGTGGGTAAAAGCCTATTTGACCGACCACGGCGTGCAAGTCTGGGCGGCAAAGGAGAAAAGCAAATGATTTTTGTAACAAAGCCATGCCAGTGCTGCGGCGACATTATGGTAAACGTAAATCGGCAGACATTATTCTGCGAGGATTGCCGGAGAATCAAGAGCAACGCAGCCGCCCGTGCCGCATATCATAAAAACCGCGAGAAAGTTTTAAAGCGGCGCAGGGAAAGGCGCATTGCTAAAAATGCTGAAAAGCCGAAGAAAATCGTGGTGCCGAAAGAAATCAAGAAAATAAAACCGCTCGAACAATGTACCCGCGAAGCCGCCGCCCTGGGACTGACCTATGGGCAGTATGTAGCCCGCGGACTGGATAAGGAGTAAGACTATGGACGCAATACAATTCTTTAAAACTGTTGGACGGATTTGCAAGACGAATAACGAAAAATGTGATGAGTGTCCATTAGATAAATGCCCTTGCAGTGCATATATAAATTATATGGTAGACACTGAACAAGATAAAGACATTGAAGAAATGGTAAAAATTGCAGATAGGTGGGCGAAAGAGCACCCGGACAAGACCCGCCAGAGCGAGTTCTTGAAGATATTCCCAAGAGCAAAAGTTCGTGATGGCGTGATTTCTTTGTGTCCCCAATTCTACTGTATAACTATTCTAGGAACGGATTTTACAGGGTGCAACCCGAGTGATTGCGCCAAATGCCTCCGTGAATACTGGCTTGCAGAGGTGACGGACAATGACTAACATCACAACCCTGCGCCCCGGCGAACACTTTATGTTCAAGAATTTTGAGTGGGTCTGCCTTGACCCGAACCACTCTGACGGCGGCGTGTTGGCCATTATGGCTAAACCGTGGGCAAAAGATGTGAAGTTTTGCCCAAACAATAAATTTGCCGATGAAAAAGGCAACTGGAATAACTACCGCACCAGTAATGTACGGGGGATTCTATCTGATATGGCAAACTCTGTTTTTGACAGAAAAAGTCTGCTGTCGCATACCGTTGACCTTGTAGCCGACAACGGCGACCGCGCCTATGGAAAAGCGGAAGATCTCGTTTTCATTCTCACTTGTGACGAATACCGCGAGTACCGTGACTACATCCCGCACTACGACCGCTGGATTTGGACTGCAACGCCGTGGTATTGTGGTGACAAGGATTCCTACACTGGCATCGCGGACTACGTTAGACGTGTGAGCCCGAATGGTCGGCTGAGCAGCAACGCTGCGTCCATCGGCCTTGCTGTCGCACCGGCTTGTATTCTCAATCCGAAATCCCTCAATCTGCGCCAGAGTATGGCGTGTGTAGAAGAAAGAGAGGAGAAAGAAAATGCGACTGATTGATGCAGATGAATTAAGGGAGTATTGGCTTTATAACGGTCTGAACGAGAGGATATACGATACAAACGATGTGCTTGAAAGTATTGATGAGCAGCCAGACGTTGACCCCGAATCTCTGCGACCTACGGCGCATTGGATAAAACGAGTATATGTTTGCGGAGAAAACCAATACGAGTGTTCTGCTTGTCACGAGACAGAGTGGAGAACTAGCGCAAGCCGTATGAAGTATTGCATGTTCTGCGGCGCACGGATGGAGGGACGCCGGGATGAATGACACCGAATTTGAAAATGCGCTAAAAAATGTCGTGCGAGTCTGCTACGGCGACGACAACGATTTGATTCGGCGTGGTGATGCTTTGAACGCGATTCGGGAAGTGTGCCGCATCGGATGCTTGCCTTCTTCGGCACTTACACGGAAAGAACAAAGGGAAGTTGTTCTGCTTGACGCGTTGCAAGCTGTGCGCACGGTCAAAAAGGCAGCCGTTCCAACTGTTGACCCGGAATCCCTGCGGCCTACGGCGCATTGGAAAAGAATACAAGATGTGGCTTATATGTGCACTTACTGCAAGTCATGTTTTGCGTTTATACCGTATAATTACCAATATTGCCCGGAATGTGGTGCAAAGATATTGAACGCTTATGCGTTCGCTCGTGAACGATAGTTGCCGGAGGTGACCCCATGACCATTATCCTTGTTATCGCCGCCGTCTGTGTTTACGACCTGTGCGGCCTGCTCGCCGTCCTGTACATCAACCACACAGACCGAATGGACACCGTAGACGGCGCAGACAACGTTATTGCCCTTGTTTTCTGGCCGTTGCTCGTGTTTGGCCGCGTACAAGGCAAGATGCTTTGAAAAGGTATTTTTCAGATGCACCAATGAAAAACGGCATTATAAATATATGCCCTAAAAAGATTGATAAATCATATAAAACCAAATGCGTAAGGGATGGTAAACCCTGTGAACAGTGCAAAAAAGATTACTGGTTGGAGGGAATCCGCAATGGAAAATAATGTACCCTGCGGCAACACCCAGCGTCAAAAATGGATGAAAAAATACGCCGCCTATCAGAAAGCCTTCATCGAGGCCCGCGATAAATTCTATGAATCCAACGCCGCCATGTCGGCTCACCCTGCCGATGGTATGCCCAAAGGCAACACCCGCTCTGATCCGGTAGCCCGCCTGGCAGAGCGGAACGATAAAGCCTATGTCCGGTACTGCCGCGCCCGCGCCGAGATGAACACAGCCTATTTCAAGCGGCACGAAGCTATGAAACCCCTCAACTCCGACCAGCAATCTGTCCTGACCGCCATTTACTTTGAGGGCAAATCCCGCCGCGATACAGCAAAAGAACTGAACCGCTCTGATTTCTGGGTACGTGCGCAGGAACGCACCGGCCTGTTTCTCTTAGAGCTCCCCTCCGGCTGGGAGCTTGATATTCTCCCCTGACACAGCAAAGCCCGCAACTGTCGAGAAACCCTCGTCAGCTGCGGGCTGATTTTTTATTCCTGCACTGCCGCAATATTGTGGTAATACCGCCCGGCCTTGTTCTCCGGCGCGTCCTTGTCCTCCAAAAACGCCGCCGCAAGGTCTGCGTAAAACTCCGGCCTGTCCACGCTGTTCTTGCGTGCGACCTTGCAGTAGTCGCTGTACATCATGTTCATCACAGCGGCCCACTCCCACGCATCGCAGGTAATGCCGCGCGTGGCCATATAGGGCCGTGTCTGCTCCACATCCCAGTGCGCACCCATGCTGCCGTCCTCGTTGTGCATATTGTACATCCACGCCATTGCCTCGTCCTTCGTCAGTTCGCCGTCGCAGCCGCACTCGGCGCACGCCTTCACGTGCTCCCAGCATTCCAGCATGGCGGTCAGCGTGGCAACTGTGCGCTCGTTCACCGGGTAGTGCTCGGCAAACTCGTCAATCTCGTGTTCCAGCTTCTCCTTGTATGCCTTGATATTCTCCATCACTGCCACCTCATGCCAGCTTTACAACGCTGGCGCACACATGGTTCACCGTACCCGCAACGCCGCTCATAACCGCGCTGATGGTCGGCATATTGCCGCAGCATACCGGGATGTACACGGTCGTTTCCGCGTGCAGCGTCACACTGCCGTCAGCCGCTACAGTGGCCTGTGCCGTCATGCAGGGCAGCGCCGAAGCATCCTTCATGCCCTGCAGCACTTCCGTTCCGGCGGCCCCCGCCGTGAAAACCACATCATAGCTGATTCTGTACAGGCCGCTGCACTGAATCAGGAACCCGCCCGCGTTTGTGTTGATCGCGCACCCGGTATCGGTGTTCAGCACGCCAAGCACATTCACAGGCGTGGCAGTGGCAGCCATTGTCTGCGCGGTGTTGTTGTAGGCGTTCTGTGCGCTCTTGTAGTGGCTGTTTTTAAGCCTTTGATTGCAAGCCATAAAACTATACTCCTTTCCTCAAAAAAGCCCGCACAGCGCTTGCCGTGCGGGCTGGCGCTGTTATAGCGGATTAGTTGCAGCCACACCCGCCGCAAAATGGGCTGTTGCCTGCGCTGTAGGCGTAATTCATCGGGTAGCGTACCACACCGGTAAACTGCTGCGCCATGTACAGCTGATTGTTGGCCTGCTCCAACTGCGCAATGCGCTGCTCAAGCTGGCTCTTTTCCAGCGCTGCAAACTTCTGGTCGATGTTTGCGTTCACGCCGTCAATAGCCCGCTGTGTAGTGCAGCAGCAAGTGGCAAGCTGCTGGCTCAGGTTGGCCGCGTTGTTGCTTGCCTGCAGCTGCAAGTTGGCCTGGCCCAGCGCCACTTCCTTGCCAAGCTGGCCGATGCCGCCCTGCATCTCGAAGCCGAGATTGCAGACGCCGTTGCCCAGATTGGTCAAACGGTCGTTCAGCTGCCCAAAGTGCTGGCCAAACAAGATTTCCTGCTGGCTGGCAGCGGTGGCATACTGGCCGAACTCGCCCTGCCGGTTGCCCCAGAAGCCGCCGCCCATGAAGCAGAACAGGAACAAAATCACGATCCACCATGCGCCGTTTCCGCCGAAGCCGTTGCCGTCACCGGTCGCCGCGCGCAGGTCACTCAAAGAGTACCCATTGTCCATAGTATCCAATCCTTTCGTAAGATTTGTATTTATAAACCGTGTCGACCCGGCTTATATCAGTAAAATATGCCCTTGAACTGTTCCGCCTGTTGTTTCAGCTGCTCAAACTGCTGCTGGCTCATTCTGCCATCTGAAAGCATCTGCTCCACGATTTTCTGCGGGTCTTTCCCCTGCATCTGCTGTTTGAACTGCATAAACTGCTGCACAACGTTCATCGGGCTATTTGGCATTGCGCTTTTCCCCATTGCCTGTAGAATCGGATTTGTCATTGAGCATCTCCTCCAATCGTTTCACACGGTTTTCCAGGCTGTTCACGTCCACCGGCGGCGCAGCCTGGTATGGGGTAATGGTGTAGGGTGTCAAAGTGGGATACCCTGCCCCATCTGTTGTTTTCAGCCACACTAGCGGCGCGGTCTCGTCCAGCAGCAGTGCGCTAGAATTCGGTGCCATTCCAAACGCCTTTGCGCCGTTCTCACCGCTCACCTTCGTGATGCTGCACGGCTGTAACGCCTGCTGCATCGTTTGCCCATAGGGGTTGCTGTAGGGGGTCTGCATGCCGTAGTTATTCCAGTACATCACGCTCACCTCATCTTTCTGATTTTATTGTACCGCAATCCATCCCGCGCCGTAGGCCATTCCCGCGCCAGTATCACGTCACTTTTACGCCAAAACAAAAAAGCGGGCAGCCACCCCTAAAGATAGCTGCCCGCTTATCACCGCAGTTTATTTTTGATGTTGCGCACCCTGCGATTCACCGTGCGTTCGCTGCAATACAGCTCGGCTGCAATCTCGGCATTGCGCCGTCCATGCCGCCGCATATCCAGCACTTCCCGCTCATCGTCCGTCAGGCTGAATACAAGCTCGTCATACTCCGCCCGGTTCATGCAAAAATCAAACTTCATACAGCACCTCAATAGGGATTCTTCCACTGCTTGTTTGTCTTTGTCAAATAGGCTCGGCGCAACTCGTTCGTCAAGTCCATCTCGTTCAAACGTGCCACAGCCTCGTCTTTATCGGCTTTGCCGTTGCCGTTCGTGTCGGGGATGGTAGCGCGGTAGTTTACCCAGCCTTGCAACGCATCTGCGCCGTAGCTCTGGTAAATCTCCGCACCCGCCTTGTCGGCATACGTGCCGCCCTTTTCCGGGTACTTGCCGTTCTTGTCCTTCTTGTAGTACGCTGCCAGATACGCCCTCGCAAAGTCGTCTCCGCTCAGGCCGTATCTCTGCATACCGTAACCGACTGTAAACTTGTCCGGTGTCTGGTCATCGTCCAGCGTCTTTGCCACAGCACTGTAAGCCTGCATATAGGCGGTCACGGCCTCGTCTCCGGCAAGGTCGCTGATGCTGCGTACCGTACTGCCCTCTTTGGTGCTGTTCACAAAGTTTTCCACAGCGTCATCACCAAACTGCGAGTACAGTGTATTCCATGTCTCCACCGTGTCCAGGTCGGCATTGTCATTGCCGCTTGTCTCCCGCTTTTCGTCCCGCACAAGGTCGGTGGCGTTCTTCATCAGCACATACTGGCTGAATCCTTCCGCGCCGCCGTCCCGGTATGCCTCGTACTCCTTCTCGTTCACACCGCTCACGCCGTCACCCACAGCGGCCACGCCGCCAGCGGTCTTGGCTACCGTGTAGGCATCCTGCACAAGCGCACTCTGCTGGTCTTCCGGCAGCTGCAAAAACATACTGTTCTGCCGCAGCTCGTCAATCAGGTCATAGGCTGTCTGACCGCTTGTCTTGGCATACTCGGTCTTTTCCTCCGGGGTCATGTAATACCCCTCGCCGTCCACCTTGATTTGGCTGCTTGCCTTCTCCGGCAAGACATGGCTGTCGTTCGTGCTGCTGTACAGTTCTTGCAGATACTCATCCACAGGGGTGATGTTCTCGGCGCTCACATAACCGGGGCTAAGCATGTTGTACGCACCGCGCAGGAACATCCCTCCCGCTGAATCATCCGTGCCGTCAAGGCTTGCCTCTTCGCGCCCCCACTGGTCAATGTACGGCTCACTTTCTTTGCTCAGCCCGGGAATTTTGTTCTCTATCTTGCGGATATTGTACCCAATATCCCGTTCGGTCTTTGTGTCGCCGCCGCCATAGCTGCTGCGCCGGGTATCGTCCACCGTCCGCGCCACTTGCCCTAAGGCCGTAGGCACAAACTGGTTGGCAAAACTGCCCAGTGCGCTTGTTGCAAGCGTTGCCAACTTGTCATTGGAATCTGCATAGCTTACACTGTCCAGCGTGTCATTCAAGCCTTGCAGCATCGTTGTTTCCAGTACGGGCTGCGTAATCTGGCGCATCCTGTCCAGCGTCTGCGTCAAATTAAACTCTCCGCCGTCTTCCTGATCTTTAGCGATCTGCGCACCAATCAGCAGCGGTACGCTCGACGGACTCGCCCAGTCCAGCGTGTAAGTCCCTTTCCCGGGTATTTTTACGGCATAATTCTGGTCGCCCAGCATTTCATTGTAGTTGTCAGCGCGGTCATCTCCGCTCGCACCGCCGGTCAGCATACCATTCTTGGCAAGCAAATAACCTGCACCCAAAACTGCTGTGCCTGTTACGCCCTTTGCTGCAGCGTCCATCACCCGTGTTGCACCCTGCCCGGTTGCTCCACGGTAGATCGCTTCTACTGCTCCGCCGACGGGGTTGTACTCCAATGCATTCTTTGCAATGTTGATGGGCGTTTTCTTGAACGGCAAAATGCCTTCTGTCACCGCATAGGCAATCTGCCCGGCCGGTCCGTGCCGCCGCGTATCGTTTGAAAAATTGCGGAACGCTGTGCTCAAAAAGTTGTCTTCATGGAACGTAGCTTCCCGCGCATCTTCAAGCGCTTGCGCCGCAGCCTGCCGCAGTACAGACCGGCTGTGTTCATCCGTAGCGTCAAAAATGCTGCTGTCATACCCGCGTGCTTTTAAAAAGCTTGCCATGCTGTTGCCGAACGCACTGCGCAAAAAGAAATTATCCTCTGCTTCCAGCGCACCGCCGTTGATGTCGCTTAAACGCCCGATCGCTCGCCCAACAGGCGTGGTGTAGGTGTTTCGTGCGGCCTGCAGCCCGGTATCCATGTTCCAGCGGCCATCCTGATACAGTATGCTGTACATCTGGTTGTCTGCGTAGTCTCTGGCGCGGTTTACCATTCGCCGTCCATCCGCAGTCAACATTGTGCCAACAGCTTTCGTGCGCTCATTCTGCGGCAAGGCAAGCTGCATCACGCCCGCAACATTGTCCTTTGCGCGCGTTACCGTGCCCATCATGACATTGCCCATCATGTTACGGATATGCGTGCGGCTGTTGCCAAGCATGCACAGGTAACGGATGTTATTCAGCCTGTCCGCAAACCCGCGTGCAGGCATATAGTTTGCCATGCGGCCGTAAACACTCATTTCAAGGTCGTAGCGTTCCCGGCTATCCGGCATATCCGAAATCCGGCGGAAAGTGTCAACGGCATAGTCTAAATCTTCCTGACTTAAATCGCCGATGCCAAGGGCCTGCCGTGCAAACGCACCGTAAATGTCTTCGACAGTGCCGCCTGCCTGCAATCTGGCTGCGGCAACTCTGGCCTGTTCCTCGTTGATGTTTACGTTGCGTGCGCGGCCCATGCGTTGAATTTGTTCGGCCATATACTCAAGCTGGTCACGCACATCATCACCGGTGTCCACGCCTTGACTATGCACAAAGGCCGTGAACTCATCATCCATCGGCCCATTCATCGTGTCGGCAACTTCCTGCGCTACATCGTGTAGCTGTTGACCCTGCCGCGTATTGGCAAAGCGGTCAACACTGTTCTGTGTGTACTGTTCAAACCGCCGGATTCCGCTGTATTCGTCAGGCTGCGCATATCGTCCAGAAACAAGCGCCTGTCCGGCCTTGCTCTGCCCGGCGCTTACGGCGCGGTTGATATTCGCAATTTGGGCTTTCACTACATCGGCTTCCGCGCTGCCTTCCGGGAGTTCTGCCAAACGCTGGCGCAGCTGTTCCGCCGCATGGCTACCAGCGTACACATCGGAAGCATCCCATTGCCCATTCTGGATTTTCCTGTTTAGCTCATCTGTCACTGTGCGCCCGGCTCCGGTCACACTGCCTGTCTGCTGCACAAGTACATCAAAGTCCTGTGCCGCTGTGTCCTTGCCTTCCGCACGGCTGTAAGCCGTGTGGGTTTGCTCACCAATGCCAAGCTCTGCGGCGGTCTGGTCGTCCATATCTCCGCGCATAACACGCTGGTTCGCATAGTCCTGGTTCAGCACCTCGCGGCGGTCATACTGTGTACTTTCCGCACCAACCGCATTCTCCGGCACGCTCTCGCTGCCATTCAACGGCCGCGCTGCATTCTGCCCGATGGTGCCTCCTGTCGTCTGGCGGGCATTCTCCACAACGTTCAAACCCGGCACAGTCTCACTCGCGGCCTCAGTCGGCTGCAAAAATGCAGCGCCCCCGGCATCAGCCGAAGGCGCTTTCAGTAAGCTGTCGCGGTAAGCAAGCATTTCATCGTAGTCATCGTATACCGGCAAAGCATCCAATTCGGCTTGTGTGTATCTATGCGCTGTGTTAAATTCAGCAGCAGCCTTTTCAAAGTCGTATCCATCGCGCAACTTTAGCGCGTATACATCAGGTTCCTTGCTGATAATCCCATCGGCAATCTGCTTGCGCACTTGGGCGTCCATAGCGTCATTATAGCCATAAGCATAAGGTATCCGAGCAACAGGCTCAAGCCCCGCCTTGCTGTACATGTTGACTAGTGCCCGCCCATAACAGTCGCCTTTTGTGGCGCCGTTATTTACGGCGGCAAGCGCAATGGAGCTGCCTGCACCTGGTGTGCTGTTATTGGCCGCATCTTTAAAAACGCAAGTAAGATTACCATTCGCTTCTACTGCGCCCCCGGCGGTGCCATCAGGTGCCAAAAATGTTTTGCCGCCATTGTTTACAATGTTGGCAATTTCCTCTGCGGTGTGCCCATCAACCGCAGCCCCATTTACATTGTTGGCTTTTGCAGTTGCAAGGGCTTGTGCAAAGGTTTCCGGCGCGTCATCCGAATTGCGGAAATCAAAAGCACCCGCGCCTGCCTGCTCGGCAATAGCGCGGGTGCTGTCATTATATACACTGGGGCGCTGGTTTAGGCGTTCTGCCACCAATACGCGATTTGCCGGTAGGTACTCCCCTGATTCAGCTCCCACTGCAAGTCGTTGGCCAGATTGGGGTGTTCCATCACTGCTTCCTTGCAGTATTCCTTCGCTTCTTGTTCCGTCATATTGGTTGCGTCCTTGTACTGCTTCATTTGTCACACCTCCAATGTTATTTATATTATTATATCCTGTATCAGTCGCGGTGTCAATCGGCAAACTGTCCGTATTTTGCAGCGCAAGTTTGGCTTCATCTCCGATTTCCTGCTGGCGTTGCAACACGGCGCGGCGCAGCTGTTCAGCTTCTTTTTCCTGCGCACCGTTCAAATTGACCTGTCCGCGCAGTTCATCCAGCGTATTCAATGCACTGCGGTTGGTCGCGTCTGGCGTGTTCATCTGCTGTATCTGCGCGGCAAGCCCGGTTGTGCCGTTGGCTTCCGGCTGCACAATGTTTCTTGCCGGTGCGACACTCTGCACATCCTGCACGGCATTGTCAGCTTGTTTCAATGCGTCCTGCGCAGCGTCACCCGCTGTGCCTTTCAGCCTGTTGAACAACGCCCCGCCAATTTCCGGCAGTGCATTCATGGCAACGTTCCCGGCAATGTTTTTAGCTGTGTTCCCAGCAATTTTACCGGGGGTCAGGGCGTCGTCTACCGTCTGCCCATTGGCGATTGCCTCCTGCTGGGCAGAATAGGCGCTCAAATCATCCGCCAGCGTGGGTAAGGTGTCCAGCGCAAGGTCTGCGGTCGTGTCGGTCAAAATGCGTCCCAGCGCATTCCCTGCCCCCGCGCCAAAAATATCCCCCAACACAGGGATTTTCTGTGCCTGCCTTACAACGGCATTGCCAGCCTTGCCCATAGTCTGCGCAAGCGGCGTGCCCGCCATAGCGGTATTGAACAGGTTGTACTGCATTCCCTTTCCAACCAGCGTTCCTGCTGTCGCCGCCAGCGGGTCATAGCTCTTTGCACTCTCAATCGCATTGCTAAGCTGCGGCAGTTCTGCGCCGGTAGCATTCGCAATGTCCGTCAGCTTGTCCACGCTCTTTGTCAAAAACGGTATACTGTCATACATCCCGGCTGTAAAAGCCTGCGCAGTCTGCCCGGCTCCGTTCATCTGCGCTTTTCCTCGCAAGGCGCTGTTTTGGTTCAGCTCTGCATTCATGGCAGCCGTCTTTTTCGCGTAGTCCTCTTGGTTTAGGCCCTCTTTGTTTGCGGCAGTCTCAAACACCCGCTTCAAGCCGCTAAAGCCGGTGTTCTTCGCGCTCTTTTCGTACTGGTTCACCGCCGCCACTTCGGCGCTCGTCAGCTTGCGCCCCGGTGCGGCAAGCTCGGCGCGGTAGTCAGCATCGCTCTGCAATTTTTTCAGCGCAACGGCAATGTCCTCCTGTTGGCTCTTGTAGTCGTTGCGCTTGTCCTTTGCAGCCTTTGTCTCTGCCGCGCTGGGGGCACTCCCTGCGGCGGCGTAACTGCTGCCGATAACTTTCCCGCCCCGCGTTACAGCACGGCTCTGGGCGGGCTGCGCGGCGCTCCCATGGCCTGTTCCGTTCTGCTCGGCGTAGCTCTTTGCGGCGGTAGTGCGGGTACCGGCTTTTTTTGCTTCCAGATACTTTTCCTGCTCGCTCTTTCCCTTTGGCTTTTCGTTCTTTGTATCGTCTTTTTTTGTGTCCTCTGCCTTGGGCTTGCTGCCCGCCGTGCTGCCGCCTGTACTTGCAGTACTGCCAAACAGCGCATCCATCGCTGCCCCTGCATCCTCACCGCTGGCGCTGCCGGTGCTGCTGCCGGATTTCCCGCTGCCCTTCCCGCTTCTGCGCCCGCTCCGGGCCGCTTTGGCCGCTGCCGCCGCTTCTTTCGCTGCTTGCTTTTCGGCATACTGCTGTGCCTTTTTTTGCTGCTCGTACAGGTCGTTTGCCTGTTCAAACTTGGCTTGTGCAAGCTTCATCTGGCGGTTCAGCACATCATTGTTCAAGCTGTTTTCCAGGCTGGCCCCCTGCACAATGTTTTGCAGGGTGTCGCTGTACGTG
>OGKG01001858.1_pt1 | contig 23870 bp, 22 predicted proteins | sample 1572201 | NCBI WGS metagenome assembly OGKG01 (sample SAMEA2582146, study PRJEB24529) | metagenome | biome: Human gut stool | place: China | collected 2011 | reverse complement strand
GCAAGTACTGGTTGTGCAAGACAATCTTTTCGAGTGGGCTTAATGTACTTATTACGTCTGATGCTTTCTCTGGTAATCCCATAATTATCTGCCCTCCTCTTTTGATGATGCAGATGCCACTATAGCACCCCCTGTAACCTTTTCCTTATACTCCATAAAGTTCTCTAGTCCTTTATCTGTTCTTGTCGGATGCTCCCTTACAATACGACCTCTGAATTTTCTCTTTTTCTCATCGCATACCGTTACTTCAACTGTATAAACATGCCCTACAATGACTTTATTAACCCCGCTCGTATTTTCATGCCCCTCATCCCTTAACCAAGGCTTGAAGCACAGAATATGTAACTTGTCAAATCCATCTATCTGCATAAAGCACATATTTCCTTCCATTTTGACAAGCTTAGCAATCACGGATGTGCCTACAGGGAAATTAGCAGACAAACCCTCGTATGGATCACTATATGAACGTCTTACACACTTGTATGCTCCCGTATTTACTTTATCCAGCTGTCCATCTTTCTTTACGATTCTGCTGGTTCTTCCAGTTACCTTAACCATTACTTCTAATCCTGGCTTAATTGTATCCATCATTACCTCTGTCATTGGGGAATCAGACCAGTCAATCATACGGCATACACCCTTAATTCCGAGACCTCCAATATCAAGAAGAACTGTCCTGCTTCCCTTATCCACACGGATAACAACCGCCCTGAGTGGAGTCAGGTCATGTCTTGACAGCATATCAGCCAAAGCAGCCTTTCCAGCTTCTTTTTTCATGTCCTTTATTTTAGTGCAGCTTGCATACACAACTGGAACTGTTCCATGAAGGCTGCTTCCAGTAATCATGACATCAACACCCTTTACAAGCATCTTAAGGGCATCTACAGGGCCATTTGCAACCCTCTGCTTTAACTCATTTGACATCAGTGGATATCTTAATACAATCTTTACGCCGTCCTCCATAGCAAATGCATTGTTCTTCTTTGATATTGCCGTAAACTTTATGTTTACCTTTTCTTTCCTATCCTGCGCTCCCTTGTATTTCTCAAGAGTTGCAAGTGTAACCTCATTTAGTTCTCCCGGCTCATTTATACTTCCGGTACTTATTTCTTCCTCACCCTCTGCGGACTCAATATGTCCAAATATTCCCTCATAATCTACCATAATACTTTTCAGGAACCTTTGTTCCTACCTCCTTCTGCATTACTGCAATTTTAAATAAATACTCTGCCGATAACCTCAGCACCTACAGATACTAATACAAGCGCTGCCGGAGCACCTATACAGTAGCCATAAAGACCTACATCTCTCTTCTTGGAGTCATATTTACAGAAAAATACCCTTAATAGCCCAAGTGAAACAAAAATCAAAATAATAACAGGTGTCATTGCAAGTATTCCGCCATATGCAATATGGAACGCATTAAGTGCAGTAACAAACCACGAACCACCTGCCGGAGAATACCCGGCATATCTGTTTACCATAGCATCGTACCTTGGTGTTGTAGCATATGTTTCTCCTGCCATATCAAGATATATTCCGTTTAATATGCCAATACCATAAACAAGAGCGAATACAAACACAGGAATCGCTATAATAAAGAAATACAGTCCTGTTCTTCTTCTTCTCTTGTTCTTACGGCATATTACCATAAGCAGCACGCCAATGAAAATAGATACCGTTATGATATACTTAGCCGTTGCCTTGAGCATTATATAAATTTGATACACACTCCTCAGCATACTAGTCGCAACTCTTCTCCCCGTTCCGCTATTTATACTGGCCGTTCCACTTCTTATTTTATCTATTGAATTTTGAGAGAAATTTCCCACATCCCCTGCTGCATTGTCGGCCTGGCTGTTGGCTTTCTGCTCCAATTCTTCTTCATAGCTTTGACTACTTTCCTGCTCCTGCGCTACTATTATACATACTGGAAGAGCAACCCATGCGAAAGTAATCAAAATTGACAATATAATATATAAAATATATTTATTAAACTGTCTCATAAAACCTATACCTCTTTATTTGAATTGCATAAATATAGTTTGAAACAGGTATCTCTATAAGTCAACACATTTTTCCAACAATTACAATCCAAGCATGTATTTAACACCAAAAAAAATTATAAAAAATAATACAGCTGTAGCAAGTTCAATAATACCATATACTCTCAAATGCCGCTGGAAATGTCTAAAATCTTTAAATTCCGACTTTTCCTTATCCGTAAGCTTTTTCCATGCTGGATAAGCATTAAAATATAACATAAGGAATTCAGGATATGTATACTCATATGTCATTTTCTCATCAACCTCGAGTTCATCATATTTCTCAAGATATCTTCTACTCCTGGTATTCCTCACAAACATCGCTTAGCACCTCTCCTCTTGCATTTATTCTCTTACCCTTAAGCTCCTTTATCCTAAAAAGAGCATCCTCCATCAAATCATCACAAACGCTCCGTAATGCCCTACATCCGGTATCCTTTATATATGCCTTTTCTGCTATGTAGTGTATATCCTCATTATTCATCTGCATGGAAACACCCTCGTTCTCAAATATCCTCTCATACTGCCTTAAAACACTATTATCCATCTGAAGGACATTTGCAAGGAATTCTTTTGTTACATCCTCCATTACAGCAATCTTAGGAAACCTTCCAACAAATTCACGCATCATGCCATAATCATATAAATCCTGAGTAGTTACATCTGAAAGACGCCCGCCATCTTCACGCTCATCAAGACTTCCACCAAAACCTATCGAATATGATTTATTTACCCTTCTTTTTATGATATCACTAAGTCCGTCGAATGCACCGGCACATATGAAAAGAATCTGTGTCGTGTCTATCATATTCTTTCCGTTGCCGCTTTCAGAAAGATCAACCATATCTCCTTCTATTATTTTCAAAAGAGCCTGCTGCACTCCTTCCCGGCCAATAACAGTTGAACCGCTTGCTGTTTTGCTTGATGTACCGGAAAGCTTATCAATCTCATCAATAAACACAATTCCTTTTTCTGCTAATTTTCTGTTTCCTCCAGCAGCGACCTCCAGCTTTCTAATCACTGACTCCACATCAGCTCCTACATAACCGTTTTCTGTAAGCGCCGTTGCTGATACACAAGTATATGGTACATTCAATATACTGGCAAGAGTTTTAATAAGATACGTTTTACCTGTTCCGCTATTTCCTATGAGGAGAACATTAGATTTATCTACTCCCTCAAGTTCCCCTCTAACTCTTTTAAGGTGGAGATACCCAGCATTACTCAATATTTTCTTTGCTCTCTCCTGCCCGTACACATTCCTGCACAATGCATCATATATATCCTTTGGTGACAGTTCCACCTCAATTCCAGATGCTTCATCTTCTCCTGAAATTTTTCTATAGCAATCCTCACAGCAATACTTCTTATCATCAATTAATATCGCCTTATCTATATCCACTGGCTTTGCACAATACGAGCAGACTCCCTTCCCAAATATCGTTATGTCCATTTTTAATCACCCCTATCTTTTATTACTATATTTAGATTCTATCTGCAGAATAAATTGGAAGCAAGGACATAACAACCATAAATAAGCAAAAAGGATGCCAGCAAACCGCTTGTTTACTGGCATCCTTATAACAACAATATTATTTTCAAAAATTTTCAACTGCTAACTGTTCCCATGTAAGACCATCCTTACCAGACTTATAATAAATACGATCAACCAACTTCACTTTCGCAATACCCGCATAAAAATCGCTTCTCAGCAGCATTCTTCTTCCTGTCAGTCTTTCATTGCGGAACTCATCGCATATAATAAATCTAGGGTGGCTATCATCCACCACTCTGTAGCAACCCCTTATCTCTGTTACCTCACGATATAGTCCAGTTGGACCGCCTTCACATCTCAAATTCAAAATAAAGACATCTCCTTTAACTGGTACCCTCTTAACCTGTTCATATGTTAACTTATCAAGATGGCAGGCATCCGGCTCCTCATAATTTCTTTTTCTTCTACTCCTAACTTCTTTCATAATCCCATGTCCTCCAAAGCTAATTATCTCCCGCTGACGCTTGAGGTCTGAAACTCTTTTTTTGATAAAAAAATAAAGCTATTCCTGATTCTCCAATACCAGAAATAACTTTCACGCTCATTTATTCTCATTAAACATAAAGTGCAGACTGGTAACCATAAATCCAATAGCAATATTTAATTACCTGCACTCAGCAAGTTTAATGAAAAATAATATTAAATTGACAAATTTCCTTTGTCTTGATTATATTACCATACTATTCTTATAAAATCAACACAAAAATTGACATATAATGTATACTTGAAATTATATAAAAATAAGAGTTCTAAGGGAACTCTTATTTTTATCCTGTGTTTTGAATACATATCAATATCAACCACAATCTACAAATTATCTTTATGCTTCTTTTGCTTCTCCTGTCTTATAAGTAACGCTTCCATCTCCTAAATCAATTACAGTTATTTTTGATAACTCCCCAAACTTATCCATTATATCTCTCGCGTAATATGAATTAGTCGTTATAATCATCAAATCTCCTCTCTCATCAATCCTGGCAGCAATTGTATCATCAACGAAACGATATCTGTCTACCACTATGGAAATAGGAAAAACCGTACCATATTTCTTAAGATACCAATACAATGCATTATCGGCTTTCCAAAAACCTCCTCACTTGCCATACAAAGTTTAAATAAATCATCTCTTGAAAGCTTAAGTGAAAACCAGTCTTGATACTTCCAAATCCCAGAGCAATACCGCATCTGTTCACAAATATACCTAAAATATCCCTCTGAATCCTCGAAAACATTATTATTTATGTACTCTACAACCTCATCTGCTGATAGTGGCAGACATGTGTATCTCTTAATGGCTAATAGTTTTTCTATAACAAATCTGATACAGAAAACTACAAGATAAAGAAACAGAAAAGCTATAATTATAAGACATAGTAAAATTATTCCTCCTAGAATTCCTAAAAGGGCTGAACGGGTAACAGAATGCCCTAATGACAGCTTAATTCCTATAGTACTTGCAATTATAATATATAACACAATGCAACACATAAAAACACCTATTGGGGAATGCTGAACCATAGCCTTTGCAAATGTTTTGTATCTTCTCATGTTGGTTTACTTCCTCTTTAATATATGTTAACTTCTCTTTTTTCTTATGGGAAATACCATATCACGCAACAACCCTATACTATACTTATGATTATATATCACATCATTTATGAAATCAATGTCATAATCGTCTATATCTGAGACACTGCTACTTATCTGACGTATCTTTTCTACTAATAACGGAATTTCTCTATCATATGTTATTGTACACACGCAAACTGTTCTAAAACCTTTTATTAACCGCCTTTTCGCCAATAAAGCATTACGAAGTGCCACTTCTTTCGAAATATTACTCATCCATCCGCAAAGCTTCTCTCTTTCGACCTGTGACATATACCACAAAACTGAAGCATCTTTTACAGGATAATAATTTTTAAAAACCTCACTATACAACATTTTCACACACTCCATTTCATAATCACTTTCTTCATCAATCTCTCATAGTTACATCAACCCATATAACGCATCTAACTTTGAAAAATCAATAACTCCGCTCTCTTCATCAACTATTTGTGCCAAATAAGGTCCAAAATAATATTTCTCTTGTTTCTTGCCTATTGGAATAGGATGCTCAACAACCAATGTATCATTTGTTTCATTTAAACTATATGTGTACCCTGTATCATCAGCTATATGCCTATAAGAATCAATGAATTTCATAACATTATCATACACATCTAATATCTGTTTCTCTGAATCTTTAAATACATTTTCAACTATACTGCCGTTTCTGACACATTTTTCATAGATTCTGCGATTTTTATTAATAAAAGGTCTCCTTATAAGCATCATCACTATGAACCAGGCAAATACATACCACATAAACCACAAAGCGCCATACTCGCCAGACATCATAAAATCATACGAAATAGGGAATGTTACATTATAAAATATTAAGCCACACATAATTATGTAATATACCCCAAAAAACATTATATTTATTAAATATTTCCCCATCTTTATTTTTACATACTCAGCGTTTCGCCAGTTTGTAGTTGATTTTTCTTTAGATTCCGCAATAAGCTTCCTTACATCTTCAATTTGCAGTGCAGATGGCACACACATAACCCTTCTATTTCCATATTCGCTCATAAATTTCACCTTCCTTAGCCGCTTTGTAATTAATTTTATCTACGCAAATATAGAATACACAACTATAATAGTCTATGCAAGCAACAAAGTTCACAAAAAATGTTACAAAAGAATTTCAGCAGGTACGATAACTGTCAATTTTCCATGCCAAACAATATCATCATATTTTCTTGCAAAATTTCTTGCCTTATATAACACACCTGACATATAATTACTATGCCAATATTAAATTCTTCTAATTTAGTAATGGTTGTTGTTTCCGCTGCATTACGGTGCAGCGGTTTTTTATTTGAGATAAAGTCAGATAGAGTTTTCTTTCCATCCTGCTATAACAGACTCAAGTTCTCTGACCTTTTTAAATTCAAAAGGAATCCTAAGTACACTCATAGTGTTCATGTGTGTATTAAGCTCTGCTGTATATGGTCTATCTGTAAGAACACCTTTTCTCAACACGATATACTTAGCCAGCACATTCCCTGTTATAACCACTCCATTTTTCTCTCTCTTTACACCTGTTATCTCAGTAACTTTGTACTCTACTTCCTTATGATAATATCCCATTCCGAATGTAGAGATTTTTCCCTGTCCGAAGCTGTCAGTTACAACATCCCTATACATAAGTTCCCTTGTCTCAGGTGAAACACTTACATACGAATAATTCTTCCTAAGGTTGTTAGCCACATACTTATCAAGCTTTCCTGATGTTAATGATTTTTTCTTTACTTTCTGTTTTGCGATAATCTTCTCATTCATTATTCTTATATAAATGCAAATATCAAGAACAATAACAATCACAGCAACTAAAACCACTGCTGCTGCCATATTAATCTCCGTCTTAAAACTATAAACCACGGCAATACCAACACCCTCTGTCATCAATACCGATGCAACCACAGCTATAATCAATTTTACAGCACTCTTACCCTTAAAAAAATTATGTCTTATCCACATCCCTCTATCAAATTCAAATACCATAAACTACCTCCCACTGATGACTCTATGTATAGTAAAAGCATCTATCCCACATTCCTTAGCCACATAATTTAACATTTCCTTAAATCCTTTTGTTATCAGATGATGGTCTGTAATACCAAAAAATTCAACTCTTATTGATGCGTCATTGTTAATCCCAACCTCAAATACATTATTAACATGTATTCCATTAACATTATCGATGAATGATATAACATTTACATCCGGTCCGGAAGCAGGTTTTTCTCCTTTAACTATAAGATCAAATGCAGGCAGATTACATGCAAACCGCTTTGCCTCCATCATTTTTCCTCCAGTATAACCAAGAACCATCATATTAAGGCTATCTTTAAATTCAAAAAAACCAGAAAAACCCACACACACAATCTTAATATCTGCACACTCATCTGTGTACCCTGCGCAATACTTTACCTTGCCAATCGTAACAGGCTTCATCTCGACTTCACTACTTTTGACACATGAATATACTATCTTTTCATCTGTTACATCACACACTATGACCTTTTTATCACAATCACCCAGAGTAATAGCAATATACATGGTTATATCCAATAAATCATAGCCATACAGCACTACATACTTTGTCGCAGTTCCATTAACAACCTCAAACATAAATTTACTCCTGCTGCCTTTCCTCTAACCTCGCAATCCAAAAAGCATCTTCTTTTTCTTTCGCTGATTATTTGTCATAATATCATTAAATATGATTTCTATTTCCTTTGACGGCATATCCCAATCCGGGCATATAGGCACTTCGTATACATTTGCCCTTGCACCACCCACACTGCATATCTTTCTTATCTCACTCATTTTATTTCTTGACATGAATGTAATAAGATAATTAATAGAACTTTCCAGACTGTTCTTCAAAGCCACCTCTTTAACATATCGCTTAAGTTCAACAATCTTCCACTCTGACGCTGATGCGACGACAATTCTCTTGCTCATCCTGAAGAAATTCTCATCTGCCATCTCATTTCCATAGTCCACTATTACAAAGTCATAATCATCTCTGAACCTTGCAGCAAACTGAGCATAATTGCAATAAGGATAAAAGTCCATTCCCTTATACGAAAATCTTGGAATAACATTACTGTTAATATATGTATCAGGGTATAAATTCCTATATATATTAGCAAATGTATGAACATGTCCCCCTCTTGCATTGTCATACGGGCGATTCTGCTCCACAATAGCAACCTTATAACTCGATGAAAGAGAGTACGCAAGCATAAGTGCAGTATGTGTAGTTCCCACACCTCCGCATACGCCGCCAACACCAATCTCTACAGTTACCATGTTTACCCTATCGTGTACTTTAGCAGATGAAGCTTCTCTGCTCTTCCTGAGTTTCTTTTCCTGTTTCTTCTCTTCTTTTCTTTCAGCTTTACTCTTAATCTGTTCTTCTGCTGTAACAGGTTCGCCAGTCTGCTCCATGACACCAAAACCGCATAACTCCGTAAGCCTGCACAACTCTCCCTGATAGTAAGGATATATTATGTCACTTCCAGCCTTTTCAAACACTGCATTCTCAAGTACTGGCAGAGCCACAACCTTATAATCCCCACCTATATATCTTTTCAAGTCCTCTGGAACTCCATCTGTGCACCTGTTTACTACATAAGATATATCCACTCCGGGATAATTCCTCTTAAGGTCTCTTACATACAAGAAATCATCCTCATTCATTGCAATAGTGCTGTCAACCACTACAATCAGATGTTTAAGATAAGGTATAAGTTCCAGGCATCCGTCAGCAGCATAGTAAGAACCAAAATCTATAATCTTAGGAGACGACAACGCTAATAATAATCTATATGTCTCTTCATTCCCCCAGCTGTCGCCCGTCCATAAATCCGTGTATGAATTAGGAACACAGAAATTAATATCAAAAAATGTATTTGTCTTATCCGGACACTGATTTCCAGATGCAACCTCTGAAATATGTGACACATAATCTGTACCAAACACCTCAGCAAAGTCAAGCCTTTCGTACAAATCTGATTCTGTATTAGGAAGCTGCACAAGAGAAGGATGCAGGCCCTTAGTAGCAAGCTCCCTTGCAAGGTTCAATGCTACAAATGTGCTTCCTGATTCTGCAGTAAGTCCTATTATACCTATCGTCTCTGATACATCAACAAACTGCACATCATGCTTGATTACCTCTTTTACAACTTCCTTTTCAACTACCTTCTCTATCTCCTTGACAACAACCTTTGGCTCTTTTGTCTGCTTTTCTTTGTTGCCGGCAGTTACTTCTTCCACCTTACGCTTAATTATCTCCTCAGGAAAATACATGTCAAATTTCCCTGAACTTATAAGCTCTTCCCTAACCTCCGGAAGAGCCTTTGAAAGACACATGGCAAACTGTTCAGCCGTTAAACCGGACATAAGCTTTTCTGCACGCTCTGCAGCAGATAACTTCCCCGATCTATCATTAAGAATAGCAACTGATTCAACAGGATCAAAAGAAGATACAGCCTCCTTTGCTTCTTTTATATTGCTCGTATCTATATTGTAGTAGATTTTGCATACCTTTCTTGACCTTCCCCTGTCTTTGATAACTGCAGCAATATTAGCCATCGTAGCATCCGCATCAAACAAAGCTCCAGTTATCCCTACAGCTTCAAGCCTTTTCATGTAATCAGTACCCTTATAATTGTTTCTTACTATAGGAATGATAAGAGTTTTCTCATTCTCTGTTCGTATATAATCAAAATCATCCGTTGTAAATGGCGCACTTCGTTGTAACGACTCTGACAATATGCATACTGTATATTCACACTCTTTGTCTATAAGAGCCCTAATGACTGCATCCTTTGTCCGCTTATAATCATCTTCTGCTCTCCCTGGTGCGAACTCGACACCAAAATTCGCAATCTCGCCCTTTACTCCATCTATCATGTCATTATTCAAATTAAGACCAAATAATATTTTTTCCATATCAACCTCCAAATGAACTGCTCACAACCAACTTATGTCAACCAGAGCCCTCTTACTTCATTACAGTAACTTAACACATACAAATATGATTAAACAGGTCGCCCTTTAAGTCAATACGTTTTATCTTATTTTGATTTTTTATATTTTTTGTTTTACGAGTTTAGTGCGGTTCCCGGTTACCTGTTTCTGAACAGTTCTCTTTCCTGTAATATTTCTGTAATCTTTTTTGTTCATTCTATTAATAGAAATACCCTACACCATATGCTATACTACAGTCACACCACTATTATAAAATATATGGAGGATAATGCCATGCTCGATAATAATGTTGAGAACTATAACAAAAAGATAACATCACCATTAACCAAGATATTCCTTTCTCATACACACGAAATACTGCAAAACTGCGTATGCACATTTTCACCAGCAAAAACCGCTGCTTCTTTGTATGGCGACTGGAGCGATATTCTGCATTCCCTTATAATGTTTCTTAGTGCTGCACCAAATGAATTCTCGGATGCGCTCTACTCCACCCCATTCATCCCTAATATTATGCCTACAATATCCAGAGCAGAGGGGCTTATCAATTATGACATTGTTAATAGGAAAAAAGATACCATCACACCGTACATGATTTCAAATACATGCATTCTTATAAAACCCCTGCTGCCAGAAACAATAAAATCATCAGAGGAATACATTATGTCTCACTTTCATTATATACAGAGTAAATCAGATGTAATGAGACATGTAGATGCTTACTGTCTTGCTATTGAAAAATTGCTACACAGTCCAAACAAAGAATGCTTTAAGTCCCTGCTTCCTTTCAAGGATACCATTGCCTACATATCAGCGTATATGACTTACACATATGCCATGGAACTTCTTGAATGTATAAACGCCAGAGAATTTAATCTGAAGACAACCCTTGAGGACTTTATCAGGCAGGACTATGGCACAGAACATATTGACATGTTTAGCAGATACTTCAATAAAGGTGTATCAGTATTAAAGAATTTCCATAACTCTCAGAATAATATATATGACCTAACCAACAGCTTAGGTCGAAGTTACATAACTGGGGAACACTCATACATACTGACACCTTTCACTAATATAACACTTGTAAACTGGACTTCTCTTTCGAATATTGCAGAACTGGCGGAAACGGGCTATTCCAAAATGGATAAGCTGAACATGAAAGGAAATATGCCATACACTTACTACTCTGGCGAACATGAAGTAAAAAACTTTTGTGATAACTACAAGGACATAGCAAATGATTTTAATAATGATCTTTCTTATCCAATAAATGATGATGCAAGCCTAACTGCTAAATGTATGCAGATTCATGAAAATATCCGCGATTACAAGGATAATGCCCTGCATCTTATTGAAAGCTTCACTGAGAATAGCAAAACTGACATATTCCGATATCTCGTTGAAAATGGAATCCAGCTACTATGCATATCTGACTGTTACAAAGATTCAGTTGATATCATGCTGGCTCACAATGGCAATACCCGTATCAATACAGGCATATTTTACAATAATAGCCTTGATAATGGTTCACTTGTATTATCTATAGTTGATAATAATGAAGCGCTCTTTTTAAGCAAAGCACAGAACCCATACGTTACAAGCATCATCGATGCGCTTTTGCTTCATCTGCCGCTATGGATAATCAGACCTGATGAGTTATCTGAATCTCTGGATGATTGTCTTAGCAGCTTAAATACAGTGTTTAAATCATTTGCATTAAAAAATGGCTTTCTATATCCTGCCTATAGCGAACAATCTGACAGCATTATAAACTCATATCTGAGCCATTTCTGCTCTAACGAGGAGATGTTGCTGGCATATGAATATGTAATGCTCTATACCTGGTACAATAACAGCCCATACACCCTGTATAACCAGCTTAAAAAACTTTTTATTATGAGTATTGATGATGACTATCCGGCTGAACTTATAGGATACGATTTTGAGGAGTACGACGACGATGCAATATGCCATTTCCGTAATTTCTTTAAAGAGTCAGTTTTTACCATAATCAATATAATATCCTCAGCTGACCACACAACGTCAGATAAAATAATCCGTCTTAAAGCCCTCACTGATTCATACAAGAATTTTGCGGATGAAAACTAACAGTTCTATTGACTTAAATATATACCTGTCCGATAATAAGTCGCATAAGAACAAGGCTAAAGGAGAATATAATATAGACATGACACGAAGCAGAAAAGAAAAATACAGACTGAATATGGATGCCCTATTTGGCACAGATATAAGTCAGGACAGACTCATAAATGAACATTTTCATAAAAAGAGAAAGCTTATATACTCTGCGATTTCACTCCTCCTAACCATCATTGCAGTATCAGGCATTATCTGTATGGTAATAATACACAACAATGGATACAGATTTGCCGTAGGCAGCAAAAAAGGCGGTGCTTCATATGTAGGAGTAGTTTCAACCTCACAAATTGAAGAAGAACTCTCTAAATCCTCAAAAGATGATTTGATATATGAAAATCTTACTGTATTTGAACCTCTTACCGAGGGAACTGTTGTAATCGTATTTATATATCTTATACTACTCATAATAGTACTTGATAAGAGAGCAGAATCTGCTAAAGCGCTGAAAGCCAAAGCAGAATTTGACAGAAAAGCAGCCATAATTGAACAGGAAAATTTGGAGAAGCGCGCTGACCTCATAAGCAGCATACACAAGCAGGCTCCTGACATAATCGAAGAATCAGATGAAGAACACAGGGAGGAAAATAAGTAATATGAGGAATAAATTAAGATACGGCTGTATAGCTACAGCCCTTCTATCAGTACTTACAACGACTGGTTGTGTACAGTATGATTTTGTCTCTAACATAGACAACTACGAAACCTACACATACACTGAAACTCATGCTGAAACTGTTGCTTCAAATATAAGTCTTTCAGATAACAACAATTCCAATAAAACAGATGAACCATCTGTTTCACACAATATAAGTTCTGACGACAGCACGGAGCTACATCTGCCTGCCACACCAGAAAGCAAACCTGCAGAAATTGCGGCAGCCCCAAAAGCTAATACAGCTAATGCTCTATCGTATCCTGATGGGAATTATGTAGTAATCACATCTGACTATCTCAGTGCTGTGTTTGATACAATAAACTCCGTAAGAGCTGGATATGGACTAACTCCACTATCCCAGTCTACCGCTTACACTACAGATGCGGATATATATGCCGCCAATGAAGCAGCATACAGCAAATTCATATCCGAAAATACAAACAATAGTGCAACTATTGCTTCCTGCATGTCCTCAAGAACATCAGAGAAGTCAATATGTTCAAGTGTCAGTTCCATGTTATCAAGCAGACCAGGCGTACTTAATGCCAGTTCCATGTCCGTAGGCATTGCTACCAACAGTTCAACAGGATATGCATATGTGTGCATATTCTTCAATTAAAAACATACAAAATAAGGTGTGCAGCTCAATCAATGAACTGCACACCTTATTTATAAATTAATATCTATATTCTTCATTATTGTACCCTCTGGCACATGTAATTTAATTTCCTTACTATCCGAAAGGATTTCAGCATATGGCATTTCGTCTGAATTAAGATCTTCGTAAATAATTGTATTACTCCTATCCATTGTTATATACTTCTTTCCTCCATCTTCAAGTATCTGGTAAGCCACATATACCTCTTTATTTTTTACTGAGCCACATCCTAATATGAAATCTCCTTTGATATCACTGTCAGTGTTTATACTGCATAGCTGAATAGTTTCAATAGTAGAATCAACTCGTGACGACATTTTTTTATCCGGTAGAAATAATATAAATATTAAAATTAAAACACCGCTGATGACAAACATACCAACAGCCCCGAGCCTGAGCATAAGTTCACTCGTTTTCCAATTCCTATTTTTGTTTTTCTCATCTCTCAGTTCCATAATTATTATCTCCTCAATTAATACTTTTTCTTAATATGCTTCCAATCCACTTTACAACACACTATAATTAATTGACATATTTTAAGACTATTACCAGAAATTCTTTACCAACTCCTGATATAAATAGGTTACATCTTATCACAATTCCAGTCAAATAAAATATGGTACAAAAATTATTACAAACATGTTACGACACATGCAAATTAAGCAGTTCCGATACTTTCTAAGAATATGTTTCTCAATGTAACATAAAAATAAAGAGTGCAGTTCAATGAATGAACTGCACTCTTTATTTTGTACTTTTAACAAATTACTTCTATCTACCATAGTAGAAATTATATTAACACCAACATCCGCCATTACGTGATCAGCTATACACCTTGTGTTATTGTTTATCAATTGAACACGTCAGAGAACATGTTTCAATACATCTTATGTTAGTGTTTATTGTACAACACAAATATACGTTATTTATCCAATAATTGCAAGAATATTTGCCAAAGCTGATTACATACATTTACCGTTTTATGCCGACATTTTCCTACATTTAAAATATTTCATCAGTAAACTGACAACCAGACATAGTACCATTGGTATCATTGGTGTAAAAACAACTATAAATGATACACCCATAAGACTGGTTATAATCAACCATGTTAACGACGGTACAAACCATATTGATGCAATTACAGCCACAATAATATTTTTAAAATTAATCTTTTTAAAAATGTATAACAAAAATAATTCAAGCACAAGGAAGATAAAGAACGGAATAACTATATATTTTACAAATATATCTATCACCTGTGCATTAGTTGGATTGTATTCATTAATCTCATTTATCAGTGTCCTTGCAACATCAACTACGGAATATTTATTCAAACTTTCGTACATCTTAACCTCCTTTAATGAGAATCACTTTTTTTAGATGATTGTGCCGCATCAGGCACATATATACCTGGTGAAACCTCAACTCCGGTATTGTTATCTTTTGCTTTCAGATTAACAAATCTTCCCTCCTGAGTACCGATATCCTGAATGTTAAAGTCAAGTATGCTGTAGTAGGTGTTATCCCCATATACATTTTTTGTTATTGTATATGTGTACTCATCTGTCACATTGACAACCTTCCCTGTATCATCGTAGTATGAATGAATCCATCTAAAAACAAAGAGATAGTACTGCCCATAATCAAAGTAAGTAGCGGCACTATAACCTGTGCTTATATGCTGAGGGTCGTCTTTCCCGGCATGAAGCTGGTCTCTGAATTTGCGGTATTCTTTTGAAAAGCTCTCTTCGTCATATGAGTACCCATAATATTTTAACAGGCTTTCATCCCATTTAAGCCACATTAAATCATAGTCACCATCTTCAAAGTAATTAAGGTATGTACTTACAACCCTATTCAACTCCTCAAATGTATCCATATCTGCACCATATCTTAACTTGGCTTCTGCCCTGGTATCCTGCTCAAGAATCTTTGAAGCGTCTGCCTCAAGATTATCTTCTTTTTCTTTATTACTTGATACGATAGTGGCTATAAGACAAATAGCCACTATCACAAGTATGGTAATTGTGCAAATAAGGATTCTCTTTATGATTTTAGTCTGCTTCTTTCTTATTTCCTCAGATTTACCCATTGTTTATTCTCCTCTTGTAATATCCGGTCTGGTTCCTTCAAGGTCACCTGAAAGATTCCAGTTATCCAGTTCTGGGAAATACAGGTACGGGTCTATCGTCTCTTTTCGAGACTGGATATCCGGTCTTGCTCCCCAGTCAGGATGAGCATACAGTTCTGTACCCTCATGGATTTCTCCATCTCTTAATTCAAGATGAAGATGTACTCCGGTAGAATCTCCTGTCGTTCCCATATAACCACACACGGTATCACTGTTTACCTTATCTCCTATATTAACCAGAACTCTGCTCAGATGGAAATATGATGATTTAATATTGTCGCCATAATCAATAATGATATAGTTTCCACATGAATTATTATATCCAGTATCTACTACCTCACCTTCACTGATACCATATACCTTAGTGGACTCACCCGTCGTAGTCCACAAATCCATTCCGTTATGGAAGGCTCTTTCATGTGCATCTGATGTAGGGTTAGACCTCCATCCATACCATGATGTAATATATCCTGTAAATCCATCTGAAGAATGAATCGGAAGCTGCATAACTCCAGTTGAGAGCTTCTTATAAGCTGTCATATATTTTGTATCCTCAAAATCAATGCCACAGTAACCATCATCACCCGTTCCGTTCTCAAGAATACCATTCAATATATGTTCGTACACCTCGGGTGTTCTGTCACCATACAGCTGAGGTGATGCTTTATTCATATATTCAAGCAGTTCATCTTTTCTGTTTACGCTACATAATACATAATCTCCTGTACCAGTATTTACCTTATGACTTGAATCAAGGTATTCTGATGTCATTTTGCTTACGGATGAATAAATGTTAAACATCTGCTTAGTAAGAGTAGAACCATTAGTAGAAAACTCTTTAACTACCTTTACATACCCATAAGCATCTGCTTTTCCGTCTTCCTTTGTAAATCCATAATAATATCTGCAGAAGTACTTTAAATCCACCTTTGTGTATTTTGCGCTGTCTTCAAGAGAAATCTTCTGCACATATGATGTTTTTTCTCCATAATAATCACTATATGGATTTTCCGGATTTAAGCAGGCATAGAATATATGATTTCCTCCCTCAATACCTGCGTAGTATGCTATTACATTATTCTTTTCATCTTCTATTGCATCACTACCCTCAACAATTGATAAAAGTGCTATATCGCCAACAACAAGTTCATCAGGATTCTGAAATCTGTAATCCGCTTCCTTGTATATATCCAGCATTCTTATGCCTTCTGCTGTTGGATAATGCGAATCACTATTTGCATTTCTCGTTTCCTGAAAAACGGAATCTTTCAAAATAAAATTTACAAAACCTGCTGCACATAAACCTATGCGCTCCCCATCGTCAAATTCGTTGCTTAAGGAACTATTTCCATCTCGAAGCATAGTACCAAAGCCTTCCTTTGTAATATTTGATGTAGGCACTTTAGGTCTGTAATAATCTGCACCTTTTGTTGACGAACTCCATAGCCCTGCGTAATAACCATATTTTCTAAGTTTATTCTCACCATCATAATAATGAGGTCTCTGATAGCACATCTTGCCATCATACATAACTGTAGCAACCTGCAGGCCTATTCTGGCACTAGGAACATACTTTGTTGTCTGCTGGTCATATATAGCCTGTAATTCTCCCTCAAGATTAACAGATGTTGTTGCATTGTTAAGGACCTTTGCATAAGCTGAGCTGTTCGTAAACTCCTTATCTTCCTCACTGATAGTTCCAGAATAATAAGAAGGGTTTTTATACTGATATGTAAGCTCTTCTCCTGTCTGTGGATCATAAGCATCATAAGCCTTCTGAAATTCTGCACCAACCGTACCACCAACTACATCTTCTATCTGTGACATGATATCAAACATAAACTGATACAGTGATGAATCAATTCCCATATCTTCCCAACATTTGATAAGGTCTCCTATTCTGTAAGTCTTTCTAAAGCTTACCAGTTCATAATGAGTATTCTTATCATCATCCTTAACTTTTACATACTCAAAATCCGACCACTTACAAAGCCAGTTGCTTGCCTCTCTTACAAGACACACAGGGTAAACCTTGCCATCATAGTACACATATGAGTAATCACCCTTAGAAGTACCTCTGTCATATTTATTATTTTTTAAATATGTATAATCACTTGAATATGTCATGTTGGTAGAAACATTCGTACCTGAGAGATATCTGTCCGTCCTGCCTCTGTCTACCCCATTATAAATAGTTGAACCATTGTTCCATGCCGGATAACAGTAAGCCGAATATGGAAAGCCGCTTTTAGCAAGGTAATCTGTATTGTTAAAAATCTTTTCACCTCTTGCATTAGTCTTATTACTATAATTATCACGAACAGATAGAGCGTAACTGTAAGTAGGATCACCAATCTGTCCGCCATCTGAATCAGTTGTAAAATTTACAGTACTTCCCAACCCATCGTTTTCTATCCACTTCTGCACATCGTCTGATACATATTGCGTAAAGAACTCTACATTAGTATTAAGCCCATGCTCATTAAGCTGTTTTACCATATTGGTTATATCATCTGCACTTACAAGGCTCAGTCCTAACTTATCCGGATTCTCAACAACACCATCATCATTCATATTTTCTGCAACAGCTTCAATCTGCTTCTCCATTGCAGCATCGTCACCAAATTTAGATATACACGCAAGCGTAAGAAGATACTGCCAATGCATTCTATACTGATATGTAAAAGATGACTGGTCCCAGTTTACCTCCACTGTATTCTGTTCCCCACTAACGTCCTTATTGCTGTCATTTGCGCCTCCGGCATATGATTCATAATCGCCTGTACTTATATCCGGTATCGTTATAGTACTTGCAGCTGAATCATATGAGCTTGCTTCATAGCTGAATGCTTGAAATATTGTTTTATAGTTTACGCCGCTTTTCTCCAACTCAAGCAGACCATCATCAAGAGCCTTATATGCTCCTCCATATGATGAAATCTGTGTATAGGCTGCATCTTTCTGATATTTATTAGTGAAAGGGGAGAATACAGCGCTTACAATACCAACGATAGCTCCAACCAAAGCAGTTACAGTACAAGCGCCCCCTATCAGCACTACTAATGTAGGAACTGAGCCTGTAAAAATCTTTTTCACTAACGACTTTGTTTTCTCTTTTGCAGCATTTTTTAGCGCTCCCGCCAGCTTATCTAGCAACTTTTCTCACCTCTTTCACTATATCTCTACCATACAAACCCATTATCTCTCATACGCTCATTGGTGCGTGTCGTATAATCATTAAGCTGGTCTGCCTTCCCATTCATACCTGCGTTCATTCTGCTATATGAACTCTTTGCACCGTTAACAGCATTTCTGCCAGTCTGAACCATAGTCTGTGCGGCCGGACCATAACTTGACCTTGAAACAGCTTCCTTTACTGTAGCTTTAGTAGCATTAAATCCTGCAGATGCAAGTCTTCCAGTAGCCTGTCCAACCTGTGTGTTTGCGGCAGAATCTATCACTCCACCTGCCGCTGTACCAACATGGGAACCCATAAGCGAACCTCCTGCTGCCATAGCTGTCATGGCAGTAGGACCAAAGAATAATCCTGCAGATGCACCATATGCAGCCCCTAATACTGCGCCTGTTGTTGATGTAAATGCTTTTGTATTTTCCCTCTTGGCATACTGTCTTAACAGCTGCGCCCTTCTCTGATTTGACATGCCACTAAATGCTGCACTGTTAAGATTATTTACATTTGCAGAGCTGTCGATGATACGCTGTCTTGCCTGTGCAAGCTGTGCCTGGCTTACCGCACCTCTCATGTTGTTTGAATCCATAGCTGCAGTTCCCTGGCTTATTCTGCTTCTTGCCGCTGCGATATTAGCTTCGCCACTTGATACTGTATTTTCGAGCTGACTCCTTGTTTCATCGTCAAACACTTCTCCTGAATTAAGTCTTTGTCTTGCCGCATTAACAGCAGCTGTCTCCTGCTCTATGGCAGCTCTATCCTGATTCTGTTTTGCACTTATTGGCATATTCATCATGGAAGCCTGACCTCTGAAATCCGGACCCATTTTTGAATTAGTATTCTGCATAGCTGCCAGTCCTGCCGATACATCACCAGCTGTTCCCGGTAAATCTTCCATATCGCCCATTCCGGCACCAGCCATAGCTCCATCATTACCTGCGGACTGACCGTTTTCAACATTATCAAGTGCGGGCATTCCAGAACCTCCAGAAAAGCCCTCAGCATTTTCACCAGATTCAAAACCGCCCTCTGCACCGTTTTCAAGTGCCTCAAGCCCCTGTGAACCATTTACTCTGCCAAATCCATTCTGTGCAGCTTCATCAGCAGCACCCATCTTTTCAAGCATGTCTGCTTCTTCATTGGCTGCCCTTGCATTCGCCCTGTGTTCTCTTCCTTCTTTTATAGCCTTACCCATTGCACCTGCACTTCTTGCCAATGCCAAAGCACCCATAGCAGCTCCGGCCATAGCGCCAATACCGCCCATGTTAAGACCTAATATCTGTCCCACTGTTCTTCTTGTAGGTATAAGCATCATACATATCATAAGAGTTAATAAACCAGCAAGGATATGTACGCCTTGCCCGTATACTACATTATAGACAGTTACCGGAAGCAACAATAAAATGGAATCAATTACCGGTACAAGCAAGGCTGACAATACATTCTTAAACCAGTTATTAAGCAGATTTTTGTCTGTATAACTCATAACGCATACCATTGGAAACAGACAGAAATAAATTGTCATTCCAAGAGCAACACCCACATATACATAAGAGAAGTATAATGCAAGAACTGTTGAAGCCGAGAATACAACTGCCCATATCCATGAGTTATCAGCCATGCCACTGAATATATCTGCAATTCCTTTTTCAAGGCTTACTGTTGCCCCATTACTTCCTGTCATTGAAACAGTAGAAGCCATCAAATTTATAAGATACAAAAATACATCCCTTATGTATATCATAAGATCAACCACATATGGCATGAGGTAAAGAAAAAGCGATATCATAATAAATTTATCTAATGAAGATTTTGCCTCTTCCCTGGTCTTTGCGGAATTTCCAAAAATCAACCCCTTTACAAGCTGTCCCATAAATATGCACCATATCATAACCCAGCAGATTAAACGGAACATATTATAAATATAAGCTCCTACAATACCATACGGATTTCCCTTTACAAGTTCAAATCCATAATAATTTGTTCCACTGTGTGCTATTCTTCCATACACAATGTTATCCATTGTCATGCCCCATGATTCCTCAAGCCCAAGGAGTATATCTCCGGGACCTCGTAATAATGTGATAAACTGCTTCTCAAGCCATTTTGCTTCCTTTGTTGTTGCATTTTCTGTTTTCTGTGTATCATTTCCTGTTTTATATATACCAGAATTTTTATCAACAAATCCGCCAGCCTGTGCAACTATTGTGGAAGACTCAACTATACCATAAGTTATATTCGCCATACATAATGCAACAGCAAGTATGCAGACTGTCTTTTTTAGGAAGTTTTTTATAGTTCTGTTATGAATTTTTCCTCTTCCAGACATAATCAATCCTCCTATCCTGCTCTCCTGTTTGACATCATCCTAGCAATCTTCTCCGGATCGGTCTCGCAAATCTTTGCCTCTGAACGAAGATAATCAACCTTAATGAATACAACAGTGTCTTCATTATCAATAAGACAGCACTCTCCTTTTCGCGATTTATCAATATCGCCGTTAGCATCCACAGTACCACCAAGACGCATTACCTGATCTAACTGTGATTCTGTAAGAGGAGTAACCTCCCTGATAAAGTTCGCATCCATCTTTGCCTGCTTGTACAGAATTTTCATGGCAGTATTCTTAACGATAGCCTTTGTTTCCTCATAAGCATTGTAATCAGCCAACGCCTGCGTAATAGTAATCATGCAGACAAAACGCTTACGAGCCTGTCTGTACATACTTTCAATGAATTTACGGCTCTCATAGAATGCAAATGTATTATGAAACTCATCAACAACAACTGCACACTTCTGCAGTTTATGTGGATTATTAGAATTCTTCTTAACGAAGTATTCATTTACGAAGTTACATGCAATCTGCTGAGCAATTCTTTTATCGGCAGGTGGAAGCTGTGAAAGGTCTATATCCATACTCTGGGTATCTTCTGAAACCCTAAGCGTTGACTGACCATCATAGTAAGGCTTAACACCTATAACAGAATATACTCGCTCCCTGTCGCCATTTATAACTGTATATTTAAGACCGTTCTCATCTACAGGTAAGGCCGAATATTCTTCTGCACTATACTCTCCTATAGACTTTTCAGAATAATAACACTCCTTTATAAATGGCTGAATACCAGCTATTGCAACAGAGAAAGCCTTATCCTGAAGCTCGTCAGTATTAAATCTTCTTCTGTTAAGAAGAGATATAAAGAACTCGTGTAATGTAGGCATTGTCTTTCTTACTCTTCCGGACGAAATACGTCCTCCCTCATATACCTGCCCATCTTCATATATACTGTCAGGATGTCCTTCCTCTATACCCTTAGCTGCATATAAACCTACAACTGTATCAGATACAATCTTAGTGAGGTATACATCAGTATCAAATGAATCGACTTCTCTTCCATCTTTAATCATCGAAAGAATGATGTTGGTACAATCTGCACATTTTTCCATCAGATTAAGCTTACGGACTTCTTTTCTTATTGACGGAAGATACTCAAGTTCTACATCGATATCAAAAATATTCAGGATGTTATCAGAACCATGCTTAAGCTGGAATACTACACCACCCTCTGCACGAACAAGAGGAACATATTCCCCCTCTGCTCCATTAGGTGAATCGTAATCAATGAATGCCATTCTGTAGCCAAACACTTCCATCCATCGTGATGAATACATCTTTAATCCGGCAGATTTACCCGCACCTGTTATACCGGAAATACACATATTGTATCCGGAATGCGATCTATCATATGGATCAATAAGTACTGGCTGATGTGTAAACATATTTCTACCGCCAAGTATACCATTCTTATGAGAGAAAAATGATTCTGTATGATTAAATGTATCTCCAAGAGAATTCTTATCCATGATATGATACTTTACAATCAAATCCTTAAACGGTCCTTTGCCAACCTTCATCATTTTATTAAGAGGTGCTGACGCAAGCAATCCCTCTGCATGAGCACCATAACACCCAACAATATCAATACCTTTTTCCTTACCAATTGAATACAGCTCAGTACATGCATCGTCCAAACCTTCAAGACTGTCAGCTCTCACAACAAATAGGAATGCCACCTTGAAAAATACATTTAAACCAGCCTCTATTACTCTTGCCCATTCCTCACACTCTCCCAGCTTTGCTGACAGCCTTCTTGCCCTATTTGTATCTAAATCCTTATTAGCTGCTATAAGTTCTGACTCAAGCGCAATTACTCGCTTATCGAGAAGCTTCTGTGATTCTGCAGATGAAAGAGGCTCCCAAAATACTGATGTTGTACAGTTAGGAAAATTCATAAGTTCAGCATATGTAACCGCAAAAGTACTTCTTCTTGGGATTTTATCCGCATACAATGCACATTCATATACATTACGTCCTCCATCATTAATAACAATATATTCCAGCTGAGATGGATTGATTCCATCTGCACAACATATATCTCTTGCATTCTTTCTTCCGGTAGAAAGATAATCAACCATATCAACTTCTTTTGACAAAAGCGTATCGGCCGCCTTCCCATCTTTTTTACCTAAATTATTATTTTTATCTTTTTTACTCTTTTTATTGTTCTTTGCAGGCTTTACTGCCATTATTATCAGGGCAACAATAGCCGCAATTATAATAATCAAAACACCTATTAACAATATCAACGATAACTGCTTAGACATAATTACCCCTTTCTATTTTTCATCTGGCATATCAAAATCAAGACTAAGTCCCGTAAATATATGATCTTTCTGTTCATCTTTCTTCGATTCTTTTGCAGGTGCTATTTGTGCAACCCTTTTCTCCTTCTCTTCTCTTGCTTTTTCTTCTTTTATACGCTTCTTCTCTCTTTCTTCAAATTTATTAGTCAAA